>Ga0335081_10004997_pt1 | contig 20964 bp, 16 predicted proteins | sample Lox_Sample_35_FD_206713 | JGI IMG/M metagenome (GOLD analysis project Ga0335081, IMG submission 206713) | Soil microbial communities from Loxahatchee National Wildlife Refuge, Florida, United States - Lox_Sample_3.5 | ecosystem: Environmental > Terrestrial > Soil > Wetlands | place: USA... | reverse complement strand
AGGGAGTAAGACCGCAGGTAGACTACCTGCTATATAGGCAGTAAGTGTAAGCGCAGTAATGTGTTAAGCTAAACTGTACTAATGGTCGAGGGCTTAATCCCGTGGTGCGGAGAACTTGGTACTTTTCGAAAACTACATCATTTAACATGCTATTCAGTCCAACATAGTGAAAACGTCCCTTGGTGATTTGAGCGGCGAGGGTACACCCGGTCCCATCCCGAACCCGGAAGTTAAGCTCGTCAGCGCCGATGGTACTTGGAGGGCGACCTCCCGGGAGAGTAGGTCATTGCCAAGGGAATTTTTCAAGGCTCCTCGCGAGAGGAGCTTTTGAGAGAGAGCCGCGCACGCGGCTCTTTTGATTCCCACAATGATCTTCCTGCGGATTGATTCCAATTGCAAACTCCATGCTCGGCATCACCGTGGAAGGGCATGGCACACGTCGGCTTGATTAAGAGAATCTTACTCGAGGTGGGCCATGCCCAAGCGAATTGCAGGTCTGTCCGCTACAGCGCGCCGGTAACTGGAGAACTTTCAGCCCTGCTTCGGCCAACGCCGGGAGAAGTACTTTGCAACCATCCGTCTGGAGGTTGGCGGAAGGCCGGGAATGGAAGGCCATACGCGATCCCGCTGCCTTGGCCGGCGGAGAAGAGTATCTTGCTCATTTAGAGCAATTATTGTCCTGCCAACGCAGCATTGGATTTCGTTGCGGCAGTATTCAACGCGTCTTGCGGGCTCGCTGCGCCGTTGGCAATCGCTGTCAGTGCATCAGCGATGAAACCACGGATTGGATTCCACGCGGCGACGGTCGGCTCCTGCTTGCCATATTGGAGCCAGTCAAAAGCCTGGCCGTATAGCGGATTGCCGGCGATGAAATCGGATAAGGCGGCCTTGGTAGATTGGCGTGCAGGGAAATAGAAAGTTGCTTTCGCCCAAGTCGCATTGGTATCGGTGCTCATCAACCATTTCAGGAACGTGAACGCGGCGCGTTCCTTATCTGTAGTGGTCTTAAAGATGGTCACGCTTGGACCGTAAGCATCCACTACTGGATTGGGCGTGGTGTGCGGGCTGGGAGCGATGCCCCAATTCTTGACGACACCCGCTTGATCGATCGCCTGCTGGTAATAAGGTAAGCCAGCGGTCGAACCGAAGGCAAAGGTAATTTTGCCCAGCGAGAAGTCGGTCTGGTCTTGGAAGGACTTGGCGATCACCGTTGCATACTTTTGTTGGAACAATTGATTGAGGAAGGTCAACGTATCCAAGCCCGCTTGCGAGTTGAAGGCAACCGTCTTGCTGTCAGAGCTGAGCATATCGCCGCCGCGACTCCAGACCCAGTTCGCGAAGCGCGAAGCGTCGGTGTTCATCTCATAGCAAGGCACCCCGGGCGTCTTGCTGACCGCCGCGCAGACTTTCATGAAGTCATCCCATGTGGTTGGCGGCCCGGAAAAACCAGCCGCTTGAAGCATATCGGCGTTGTAATACATCACTTCCATACTGCGCATAAAAGCTAGACTATATACCTGGTTATTCGATTGAGGATAGTGGTCAATAAACGAAGGATAAATATCCTTCATATCATCCGCACTAAATCCAATTTGCGGATCGCCCATCAGATTATCCAGCGGGATGACCGCGCCGCTGGCAATATAATTGGAAACATCATTCTGATAAGCCACAGCCAAATCCGGCGGCGTTCCGCCGGCGATCGCGGCGGTGACCTTTTTGTAAAGGTCGGAATACGTCCCTTGGAAAGTAGCCGTGACGAAGATATCGGGATGCGTTGAATTGAACTGGTTGACCAGGTTATTCAACACCTGTCCCTGCATGCCGCTCTGTCCATGCCAGAATTGGATTTGAATTGCATTGGCGGCCGGCGTAATCGTTGGCGGAGGAGCGGCGGTCGCCGTTGCCGCGGCAGTGGGTGGAATACTTGTGGCTGCAGGTGCTTCCGTTGCTGCCGTTGTGGCAGTAGCTGCCGGAGCTTGTGTTGCGGCAGGAGCGGTCGGAGTCGCGGCGGGTCCGCAAGCCGCAAGCATCAAGACGAATGCCACTACAAGCGTTAGGAAAATGTTCCGTTTCATGTTCTCTCTCCTTATTCATAAGATCAAGTGTGTTCGGTCAGCTCAATAAACCAGATTCGTGATTTAACTATGATATGGAAACGACACCTCCTTCTTCAGCCGCGGATTCCAACTCTCGCAACCCCCTCGATGAACCAACGTTGCAAAAAGAAATAGATCAAAATAACCGGGATGATGCTGATCGTGACAGCGGCTAATAGATACTGCACTTCCGTGCCCGCATCGGTGATGAATGAAGTGATGCCGACTTGCAGTGGACGCATCACGGGATTGTTTGTCACTAATAACGGCCACATCAAGGAATTCCAGCTTCCCAAAAATGTAAACAGAGCGCTGGCAATAAGCGCCGGCTTGGAAAGCGGCAAAACGATGTTCCACAAGAACTGAAAGTGGGTGCAACCGTCCAGAACGGCAGCATCAAACAGTTCCGATGGAATCGCTTTGAAGAATTGTCGCAGGAGAAAAATACTGAAGGCACTGGCGGTCCATGGAATAATGAGGGCCTCGTATCGGTCTATCCAATGTAGGTCTCGCATCAGGATGAAATTGGGAATCAAAGTCACTTCAAATGGCACCATCATGGTTGATAATAGAATGATAAATAACGCCTCGCGTCCGGGGAAACGCATGCAAGCGAAAGCGTAACCTGCCAGCGAAGACGTGATCAAGACTCCCAGCGTGGTGGTCACCGCCATGAAGATCGTGTTTTCAAAATAGCGCGGGAATAATCCCACTTGATTCCAAGCTTGCAGGTAGTTGGAAAACAGCCAGTTCGTTGGAAGCAAACTTTGCGCGGCAGAGGCTTCGATATAACTTTTGAGCGAAGTCAAGACCATCCAGATGAACGGGAAAAGCGCGAAGAAGGCGCCGATCAATAACACCAAATGAAGCAGAAGACGCTTGAGAATATGGATCAGACGATCCCTGCGGAATGCAACGGTCATTCAATCGCCTCCGTCCGTGAGCCAACCAGGCGGAAGTTGACCAGCGTCAGGATCAGAATCAACCCTGAGAGCAAAACCGCGATGGCGGAGGCGTAGCCGTAATTTGAATAGGTATATAACTGATCGAACATATAAACCGTCATCGTGTACGTCGTTCCCAGCGGACCGCCCAAAGTCTGGGCAGCCGCGACGTTCATCGAATAGATCTGGTTGAAGGATTGAAATGATCCGATCACCGAGATAACCAAAACGAAGAACAGCGTTGGTGAAAGCAGGGGAAACGTCATGAAGCGAAACAATTGAAAGCTGTCCGCCCCATCAAGACGCGCCGCTTCGTAAATCTCACCCGGAATGTTGGTCAGTCCCGCCATAAAAATAACGATGTTGTAACCCACAGTCTGCCAAACGGTGAAAATGGCAATCGCGACCAAAGCCAGGCTTGGTCCGTGCATCCATACCGGAACGGATATGTTGAACTGTCTGCCGATTAATTGGAACACGCCCATCGGTTCGATCAGCCATCGCAGAGGCGGCACGCCCACCGTCTTCAACGCCAGATTCGCCAATCCACTGCTGGGATCGAACACCCAAGCCCAAACAATGGACGAACCAACCGTTGAAAGAACATAGGGCAGGAAATAGACCGTGCGATAGAACGATTGCCCGCGCACACCTTGATAAAGCAGATAGGCAAACAACAATCCAAGCCCAATGGCCGAGACAATCGTCATTAGGGCAAATGAAAATGTATTGCTTAACGCGGTCCAGAAATCCGGAGTCGCAAGAGCGCGCAAATAATTCTGCAAGCCGACAAATTTGAACTTGTTGATCGGTCCGGTATTCAGGCTGATATCAATTGCGTAAAAGACGGGAAAAATATGGAATAGCCCCAGAATCACAAAGGCAGGCAGGATATAAAGATAAGCAGTCCAATCAATATGATGCGAGCGGCGGGTGCTTCTTGACGCGACCATTAAACCTATTATCTCTCTTTGGCGGGACCAGAAATTAAATTGGCGTTAAGATATTGAAAAGACCCGGTTAATATAATCCATAAATCCATTCCGGGGAATGGTATGGCGGAATGATTACGCGTTTCGAACTGGGATTTACTGTTTCCTGCGCTATAATTTGCCAATGCACCCAGATTTTGTAAAGCCTAATTATGACTCCGGCGGCTTTGCGGGAATCCCACGAGCCATCAAGAGCCTTTACGGCGGGGATGCCTATCCGCTGCCTGTGCCTGATCTTGAAAAGCGCTATGACAATGTGATTCTATTCTTTGTGGATGCCTTTGGATGGCGCTTCTTCGAGAGGTTTGCCTCACATCCATATTTGAATCGTTTCACTCGCGAGGGGCACGTCGTTAAATTGACTTCGCAGTTTCCCTCAACAACGTCGGCACACACAACCTGTATCCACAGCGGATTGAACGTCGGTCAGAGCGGGATCTTTGAATGGAATTACTACGAGCCAAAATTGGATTCGATCATCGTTCCCCTGCTCTTTTCTTTCTCCGGGACCATGGAACGCGACGAACTTAAGAAAACCGGCATTGACGCAAAGAAACTTTATCCAACCCACACTTTGTACCACGAATTAAAAAGGCTGGGCGTCAACTCGATGATCTTCCAGCACCGCGAATATACGCCATCTACTTACTCTGATATTCTTTTCCGCGGTGCCGAGGTGCGCGGCTATAGAACCCTGCCCGAAACACTGACCAATCTACGATCCGCGCTGGACGGGGTCAAAGGAAAAAATTACTTCTTTCTATATTACGATAAGATCGACAGCATATGCCATGAGTACGGCCCGCTGTCGCCGCAGGTGGAAGCCGAAATAGATATGTTTCTAACCACAATGGAACGGCAATTGGTTTCTGTCAAAAAAGGGAAAACTCTTTTCTTGTTGACCGCCGACCATGGTCAAGTAGAAGTTGATCCGGCAACGACAGTGTATCTTAACAAAGTTCTGCCTCAGATCAAAAAATACATCCGAAAAAATCGACGAGGTGAATTGCTCGTCCCTGGCGGTTCGCCTCGCGACATGTTCCTATATATAAAGGAGGAAATGCTCGATGAAGCACAGTCGACGCTTATCAAGAAACTTGACGGCAAGGCCGATGTTATCAAAACAGAGGAATTGATTGCACAAGGGTATTTCGGCCCAAACGTTTCAAAGGTTTTCCGCGAACGCGTCGGAAATCTAGTTATCTTGCCATATCGTTACCAGTCGGTTTGGTGGTACGAAAAAGAAAAGTTCGAGCAGAAATTCTATGGTCATCACGGCGGATTGACTCCGCAGGAAATGGAAATTCCGCTGCTGGCATGTGAACTATAGAAATTACACGCATGGCAAATCCAATTATTCTCTCCCTTGGATCAATGGCCCCTCCTATGTCGGACCCCCGTGGGTCTTCGCCAAGGTTTCATGGCTCGACCGAGTGAACAACTGAACTTGAGGGTGATTTCGCTCATCATCGAAAGATGGTCGCAGGTGTCCCGGGCTTTCAAGACCGCAGTTTTTCCGACTGGGACATAGGGCCGGATCAGAGCCGGCAGAAGATAGAAAGGGGATTCGTCCACAAAAATCAGGATGCGATGCTCCAATAGCCTTTCCTTGGTCTCGAGCAGGTTGGAGTACGCTCACGAATAACCTTGGCTTCATCGCGCTGGTTTGAGCCATCGATCGGCTGTGGTGGCGTCCAGGGCAACTCTTTCAAAAGGCGTGCCGCATGCGAATGGTGCGGTGACACGGAACACCAAACTCCTGTTGGATCACCTGCTTCACCCTGCGAGGGTCTCACCGCGCCGCGCAATCCGTACGCCTGCGCTCCGTGCGACCAGAGATCCGGAATCAGTCGCTTTTGGGCCAGGCTCGCAAGCTTCTGCCCCCCTCATCCGCTGACTGACCGCTGCTGCACTCACATTCGACGCCATCGGAATATCTTCTTGTTTCCAGCCAGCCTTTTTCAATTCCTGGGCAAGCAAGCGCCGGCTTTCTTTCCAGTTCGCAGAGCGATACTTCTCCCCAGACATGCCCTCGTTCTGGCACATCCAAAAAGTAAAGCAGATTATGAGACAGTCGGTAGGAGGTATTGTAAAGCTCGCGCCAAGGGGCTTTTCTTTTATTTCAAACGGCGCACCTGAAAAGGTGGATTTGTTCTTTCAACTCCTTGCTCGATGAGTCGCGAGGGAGAGACGTGGTGCGTTAGGTATAATGGTTGCGTGATGAAGAAATATCTTGTCGTCCTGGGGATTTTACTTTCGGCCTGTTCGGCCCTGAAGGAAATGGAATCGGTTCATATCCCAACGCCGGTACCGGGGGCGGTCAATACCATCGTGGTGCAGACCGCTGCGGCCGCCTCCACGCAGACGGCGATATCCCGGTCGCCCACTCAGACTCCCTCTCCCGCATCCCTTGCCAGCCCGAGTCCGTCTGCCTCGCCTGCCGTAGCAGTTACTGCTACGGTCGGGTCTTCCTGCCCGTTCAGTGGGCCGTATTATGTGCGGGTAAAACCGTTCGCGGTTGGATCTCATAATTGGGAGATCTACATTCCCAATTATCCGACCTGGCAGCGGCCGTACGACTATCCGGCCACTTTGTTCCTTCAATACATCCTCAATTCGTCTGCTTGGACGACGGACACCGAGTACATCAATCTCACCGGCGATTGGATGAATGCGATGGCGAATCTGAACGGATCAGGGTGGAACTATTTGCATAACGCCTCCGATGGGACATTCTTCAACGGGAACAAATTGGGCGTCGATACCTTCCCGGGTAACGTTCTGCTCGTTACCGGTCGGCGCTATCGCCGAGGCGCATGCTGGGACTCGATCTCGTCCTTTATTTACTCGGATCTTTACTCGGCGGCCGCGCTCGATTTGCCGCATCTGCCGGCGTATCAGCTTGGGCTGCAAACGGGAATGAATTATTCGACGCCGAATTTGGTCTATCCGGCGCCAAACAGCGATGGCAACATCTACGTTCCCATCATCAGCCAGCATGGAGATTTATGGCTGGGGGATAGTAACGTGGAAGCCTTTCCTGCCCTGCCAATGGATATTACCGTGACGGCGGGTGTGTTGAACATTACATCGAGCCCTGATTCCAAAAACTCGACAACCGTGGAAACGGTGGTGACGGGGGCACACCTGACCTTGACTGATTACTCCCCGACGCAAAGACTCACCTTTGGCCAGGTGACCGATCCCGCCACTGGAATGACAGGCTACGTTTCTTTATTCAAATGGACAGCTTATATGAAAGGCGCTTATACGACCACCTGGACGATGCAAACTCTGCCGGTGCCGCCGGGTTAGCTAATCCCGACTCATCCACGCAGTGCGCGCAGGTTTTGAATCGGCGTCTGTAGAACCAGATCACAGCCGGGCCAGATGGCATCTGCGCCTCCAGCCCTTGCCTTGGCTGCCGCCCGCTGTACATCCGACTCTGAACCCAAGCTGATCGTCGCAACCGGATCGATATTCCCGAATAAAAGTATTTTGTCGCCGAGAACCTGCCGTGACGCCGCCAGTTCATTGGTTTGATCCACGGAGATTGCCTCCGCGCCGGCCTGTGCAATAAGAGGCATCGAAGCATTGGTCTTTCCACATATGGACAAAACACGCGGCTTTGGAAGCTCAGCCAGCAATTCCTTCAAGGCGGGTAAGACAAACTGCTCAAAACGTACAGGACCGGTAAAGGCTGGCGAACCGCCCATATCATGGACGGTTATGAAGTCCGCGCCGGCCTTACGATAGGCAAGGCCAACCTTGGAAAGCAGGCTGGATAGTCGTTTTAATGAACTGCGAACAAGTTCTGGCTCGCGTTTCATCTCGAAGAACAATTTGGCAGGCTCGACCAGCAGTGTCATTAATGTAAAGGGCCCCGGAGTCCATGCGCCAATCAGGGCTTCGTCACCAATATGCTCTTTCAACAATCGAATGGCCTCGCACACCAATGGGATACGTCCCCGCTTCGCGACATCAACACCCTCGACTATGATTTCCCTGGTGGATTGAAGTAGAGCCTTCTTGACGCTTGGAAATTCGAACTCTCGATTCTCCCGGTAATCGATCTCCGCACCCAATGCTTCCGCTTCAATATACAGGTCAAGCGGAACAACTGCGGACGGTAATCCGGTCAACTTATGAGTGCTGGCCGCCGCCTTTGCCATCTTCATGGCGTCTTTATGGACTGCAGGAAACACCAGTCCCTCGCTCTCGAGGCCGGCCGACGTGACATGAATCAAACCGCTGAAGGCCGGTTTGCTTGAAATCCTTTGACCGGACAATAAATCAAGAATCTCTTGACGTTGGCTCATGAGGCAGAAGGCCGATGGGACGATCTCATTTCGCTATGACCGGATGAAAGTCAATGCTTTACTGCTTTTGCAATGGCGGCCACATGATCCGCGGTCGAACCGCAGCATCCGCCGACCACGCGCGCTCCCATCGCAACATATTTTTGGGCATGGAGCGACATATCCTCCGGCGTCATGTCGTAAACGCCCTGTTCTGTTTTCACATCCATGTGTGGAACGCCTGCGTTCGGCTTGGCCCATAGGCCAAAGCCTGGAATCGTCTCGTTATATTCTTTAAGAACGGCCTCCATGTTTTCGAGCGTTGTGCCGCAATTCGCGCCGATGAGGGCCGCGCCCATCCCCTTGTATTTCTTCGCCACATCCTTTGGCTTGACGCCCATCATGGTCCGCGTACCGCGGTCATAGGAGAACGAAACCACGATAGGCAAATCGGTCACGGAGCGCGCGCTGTTGAATGCGGCATCGGCTTCTTCCAGCGCGAACATCGTCTCGATCAACAACAGATCCACTCCTCCCTCTGCCAGCGCTTTGGCCTGTTCGGCATAGGTTTCAAGAGCCTGCTCAGGAGTCATCGGACCGTATGGTTTCATGACTTGGCCGGTGGGACCCATGGAGCCGGCAATCAGCACGCCGTCCCGCGCGGAGGCGGCGGTACGCGCCAATTCTGCCGCACGCCTGTTCACCTCGGGAGCGCGGTCTTGATATTTTGAGTCCTTCATGCGCAGGCGCGTGCCGCCGAAGGTGCAGGTCAAGAGGATGTCCGAACCGGCTTCGACGAATGATCTTTCGAGTTGGAGCAAAAGGTCGGGCTGCTCAATGACCAGATCTTCCGGCGCTTTGCCTGGTTTTAAGCCCATCTTCTGCAGGTTGGTCCCGGTTGCTCCATCCGCGACCAGCGTTTCTCCTGTCTTCAAACGGTCAAGGAATCTATTCACTTTTTCACTCCTGAAAATTTCTCGGCCAACGGATCCGCGACCCGATTTGGAATCAGATGCGCAATATGGGGGAACGGCTCGCTCATATGCGGAAGGCTCGTGGCCAGCATGAATTGATTCTGGAATTCCGGGTCGGTTGGCAATTCGAAGCGTTCCACGCGCCGTGTAACCGTCTCGATCTCTTTGCGTTTCTCGATGTTCAACAACGCAATGCGTGCTCCATCCCCGGCCGCGTTCCCCACGGCATACACATGCTCCAGCGGGCAATCGGGGATCAAGCCGATCAACATCGCCATTTCTTTATCGATGTAACTTCCAAAGCCGCCAGCCAGGATGATTTTATCAGGGGATTGCAAATTACTGCGTTTGAGCAGCGTGCGCGCCGCCGTGAACAAGGCGGCCTTCGCCAGTTGGATTTGTCTCACATCCTGTTGTGTGATGGGGATGTCTCTTCCGATCGAGGTTTCATCCGCCCAGGCAATGACATACTCCAGACCGTTCGCGCCTTCGCGGATTCGCTTGGACTCAAGCCCGCGCTTGAATCTGCCGCGCGAATCGATGATACCTACCCGGTAGATTTCCGCCACCGCGTCGATGATCGCCGAGCCGCAAATCCCTTTGACGTGGCCTTTGAAAACCGCGTGATCGGTGTTCCAACCCTTGACGCCAATGACCTTGTACTTCGGTTCCAGTGTTTTCTCGTCAATGTGGACACGCTCCATGGCGCCCGGCGCGGCGCGCATTCCATATTCGACATGGGCCCCTTCGAGCGCGGGTCCGGTGGGAGTGGAGGTACAGACCAGACGATGGCGATTACCCAATACCAATTCCGCATTGGTGCCGACATCAATGATCAGCCAATTCTCGTCCTGCTTATGGGGCTCTTCGGCTAGGATCACTCCGCTGGTGTCGGCGCCGATGAAGGAGGCTATGGTCGGCAAAACATGGATATTGCCGGATAGGTTGATATGCAAGCCGAGTTCTCGCGCCTTGATATCCACCGAATGGTGAATGGCCGGAACGAACGGCGCACGCCCCAGATCCTTCGGCGGAAGATTCAATACGAGATGATGCATGGTTGAATTCCCGACCAACACCATTTCCAAAATATTTTCAGTTCTTATCTTGGCCCTTCTGGCGGCGAGCTTCAACAACTTGTTAAGCACGTCGATGACCGCCTTGTTCAATTTCTCCAATCCGTCTTTGTGCTCAATCGTATATTGAATGCGTGACATGATGTCTTCGCCGTATACGATCTGCGGATTCATTTCCGATTCTGCCGCCAGGATTTCGCCGGTGCGAAGATTACAGAGATACAAAGCGATGGTGGTCGAGCCGATGTCCACGGCCGCGCCGTAGCTCTCCTCCACCAAACCCGGCTGGACCTGCACAATTTCTTTGTCCTGCCACACGGAGACGGTCACTTCCCAATTTGCTTCGCGCAGGGTCTGCGATAAGGTCCGCAGGCACTGATAATCAATCTTCAAGTCGGACCATTTCGGCAAATTCTCTTCGCCGCGTCGGACGAGGCTCATCGAAGTTTCGAGGCCTTTGGCGAGTCGTTCCCAATCGGCGATGGGACGTTCGAGGTTGGGCGGCGTCATGGTCACAAGATATTTCCGGATGGATGGTTTGATCTCGATCTCGCGTTGGCGCGCGCTCTTGCGGACGATTTGTTTATTGCCGCGGCTTTCTTCCGGGACATTGATCAGTACGTCGCCCAGGACCTTGCATTGGCAGGACAGCCGCACGCGCCCGACCTCCCAGCCCTTGCTTTTGAGCAGATTCGGGCGGCGGTCAAAGTATGCCTTTTCGGCCGCGCCCACCGGGGATAAATTCTCCCGCTTGGATTCGATGCCGTATCGTTCGAAACGACCTTCCTCAATTAATACAAGACATTTGCCACAGGTGGCGTTTTCCGCGCAGATGGATTCGATTTCCACTCCCAGTTCACGCGCGGCTTCGCGCACGGACTTGCCTTCCTCTACGGGTCCGCGGCGGCCTGAGGGTTGTAGGATCACGGTGTGTGCGCCGGTCATTTAACGGAACCGCCATTCCTGCTGGGGATCTCAATTTTGGCGAACTCGGCTTCGAGCTCCGAAAGAAGTGCGTCTGCAACCACTTCCGGCGCGCCTTCACGCTCGAACCAATCGCCGCGTTTATATTGCCTGGCGTACGCCTCCCTCGAGGTCAAACCGGTCGCCATCGCGTAGGCATCGATCGCGTTCTGAATCTTCTGCGAAAGCTGTTTTTTAATCGTGCGCCCATCCCCCTCGACCATGAAAGAAGTGGGGATGTGTTTCCAATACGTGATACGATATTTTGCCATTTTGCCCTTGAGTCAGTGGATTATTTTACGAAGGCGGATTGTAAGGGATGTTATGCAGGTGGTCAATATAAAAACGGCGATTCTTTGCCTCTTTCATCCGGACGATGGTTATAGTATAATCTTGCTTGTTGGTTCGGTTGAGGGACGCAGGTCTCTCACAGCACTTGCACAGGAATGTGCAGGCGTGATAATACGAGGAGTGTGAAGCGCTTATTGATCGTATGGTCAGCTTATCGTTTCGATTCATACACGACCCTCAGCCGAGTCTGCCTATGGCTGAGGGTTTTTTCTTGGCCCATTCTACTTGGTAAAGGAGGTGAATCAAATATGGCTTTGGTCGTTTTGCGCAGTGGCGAGTCGCAGGATTCGTTGTTGAAGCGTTTTCGCAAAAAAGTTGTCAAGAGCGGCGTGCTCAGCACCGTGCGCCGCAAGCGCTGGTATGTTTCCAAGAGCGAACAGCGCCGCATGGAAAAGAAAAAGGCCGCTCGCCGCATTAAGCGGCGCTCCTTTACCAAGGAAATCGAGTAAATTGCGGGAGGCATGTATGGCGAAAGAGGACGATAAAATTCGGGCGGAAGGGGTCGTGGTCGAGGCTTTGCCTGGGACGCAGTTCCGCGTGCGGTTGGACAACGGTCACGAAGTGCTGGCGTATCTTTCAGGCAAGATGCGCAAGTATTACATCCGTATCTTGCTTGGGGATCATGTGGCAGTGGAAATGTCGCCGTACGATTTGACGCGCGGCCGCATCACGTTCCGTCAGCGCAAGAACACCCCCGCTCCGGTTGAGGAATAGCCATCCCGCCTTTGAGAGGATCAAAATAGTCCTTCGCATCGCGAAGGACTATTTATTTTACCAACCCTCCATTCCATCAAGCTAATTCTCTGAACGAACTTAACACTTTCATATAATTGGCCCGTTCGAAGGCGGAAGGCTCGGCCACGGATTTCTGGCTCATGCTGCCTTGTATCTGATGGATGGACGTGTATTCGTGTTCCTCCAGCCAGGATTGCAGCTCCTCCAGAATGCCGGAAACACAGTCCACACCGCCGTAAAGCAGCTTGGAAGCCATCATGGCAACTTTGGCACCCGCCATCATGGATTTAAGAACGTCTTTGGCAGAATGCACCCCGCTGGTCAAGGCGAAATCAGCATCCAGGAGACCATATAAAATGGCGATCCAGCACAAAGGCAGCCTCAAATCCGACGGCGAGCTGAGGTCGAGAGCGTGAGAGATGTTCAGTTCTTCAATGTCAAATTCGGGCTGATAGAACCGGTTGAAGAGCACCAAGCCGTCGGCCCCTGCGGTTACAAGCCGTTTTGCAAAATGAGGGAACGAAGTGTAGAAGGGGCTCAATTTCACGGCCAGTGGGATTTGGATCGAAGACTTTATTTCGGCCACGAGGTCCACCTGTACGTCTTCAAGCTCCTTCGCTGAAACGGCGGGGTCCGTTGAGATGTAATAGAGATTCAGTTCGAGCGCATCCGCCCCTGCCTCTTGAATGAGGTGAGCATAGCGTGTCCAGCCGCCCGCGGAGACACCATTCAAGCTGCCGATCACCGGAATATTGACCGACTTCTTCAGCTTCTCAACATTGGTGACGTACCGATCCGGCAACAAGCTATACGTGCCGGCATCGGGAAGATAGGTTAGGGCTTCGGCCAAGGATTCGGTGCCGCGCGCCAGATAGTAATCGACCTCACGACTCTCGCGGATGATCTGTTCCTCGAACAACGAATGCATCACCACTGCGGCGATGCCCGCCCCTTCCAGGCGTTTGACCTGTTCCACTTCTTTCGAAAGCGGCGAGGCAGAAGCCACGAGCGGATTCTTTAATTTCAAACCAAGATAAGTCGTGGAAAGGTCAATCATTTTCGCTGAATAAATGATTCGAGAGTAGGCTCACTACTCTCGAATCTCTGTTTCTAGTTCTTGTTCTCCCCATCACCGTTGCTGTCTGCGTCGTAATGCATGGCTGCCATCTGCTGATAGAGCGTCCAGCGTGACTTGGCGTCGCGCTGCGCCTCCTTCATCAACTGTTCGGCACGAGCTTCATCCGACTGCGTGAGCATCTTGTAGCGATTCTCTTTGTAAGCATATTCCGAGAACGGAATGCTCGGTTCCTTTGATTCGATGGTCAGTGGATTCTTGCCGGCATGTGCGAGGCGCGGGTCGTAGCGATACACGGGCCACGCACCCGATTGCACGGCGAGTTTCTGCTGTTCGAGGCCGTATTTTGTGTCGATGCCTTGTTCGATGCAGTGACTGTAAGCGATGATGATGGACGGGCCATCATACGATTCCGCGTCGAGGAAGGCTTTCAAGGTTTGCTGATCGTTGTAGCCCATGGCGACGCGCGCCACATAAACGTAGCCGTAAGCCATGGCGATCAGACCGAGGTCCTTCTTCGGCAAGCCTTTGCCGCTCATCGCAAACTTCGCCACGGCAGCGCGCGGCGTGGACTTCGATGCCTGACCGCCGGTGTTGGAATAGACTTCGGTATCGAGCACCAACACGTTGACGTTGCGTCCGCTGGCCAGCACGTGGTCCAAACCACCGTAACCAATATCGTATGCCCAGCCATCGCCGCCGATGATCCACACGGATTTCTTTACAAGCGAGTCGGCCACGCTGATCAAATCCTTGGCGCGCGTGTCCGCCGAGGCGGCAAGTTTCTGCTTTAGCTCTGCAACGCGTCCGCGTTGTGCGTCAATGCCGGCTTCATTGGTTTGATCCGCATGGAGGATCGCGTCCACAAATTCAGAACCGAGTTCTTTGCGGAAATTCTCCACCAGTTCACGCGCATACTCATTTTGCTTGTCGAGCGTCAAGCGCATACCCAGACCAAACTCGGCATTATCTTCAAACAATGAGTTCGACCAGGCTGGACCGCGCCCGAAGCTATCATGTGACCACGGTGTGGTCGGCAGGTTGCCGCCGTAGATGGAGGAGCAGCCGGTTGCGTTGGCGACAATTGCCCGGTCGCCGAAGAGTTGCGAAACGAGTTTGACGTAGGGTGTCTCGCCGCAGCCCGAGCAGGCTCCGCTGAACTCAAACAACGGTCGAAGCAGTTGCGAATTCTTAATGGTGGAAGGATTGATGAGCTTGCGATCAAGGTCCGGTAACTTCATGAAGAATTCCCAATTCTTCGCTTCCTGTTGGCGCACAGGCGGTTGCGGTGTCATGTTCAAGGATTTGCGTTCGGGTTGCTTTTTATCCTTCGCCGGGCAAATATCCACGCACAACGTACAACCCGTGCAGTCTTCTGGCGCGACCTGAATGGAATAGGTCATGCCATTGGAAAACTCCTTGAATTTCGATGGCATGTGTTTGAATGTGGCAGGCGCCTCCGCCAGGAACTTGTTATCGAAAATCTTTTGTCGGATCGCGGCATGCGGGCAGACCATAATGCACTTGCCGCATTGGATGCACAATTCCGGAACCCATTCGGGGATTTCCAGCGCGATGTTGCGCTTCTCCCATTGAGTCGTACCGGACGGGAATGTGCCGTCCACGGGCATCGAGCTGACAGGCACGTCATTTCCATCGAAGGCCAGCATGGGCGCCAATACGTTCTTCACGAATTCAGGCGCTTCCTCCGGGACGACCGCGCGACGCGTGATCTTCGATGTTGCCTTTGCCGGAACTTTCACCTCAAAAAGGTTCTCCAGAGTTTGATCCACGGCATCGAAGTTCTTCTTGACAACTTCTTCGCCGCGCTTTCCATAGGTCTTTTCGATGGCATGTTTGATTTGTTTGATCGCCTCATCGCGCGGCAGGATGCCGCTGATGGCAAAGAACGCCGTCTGCATGATGGTGTTGACGCGGTTGCCCATGCCGGTCCGCTCAGCGACATCATAGCCGTTGATGACATAGAACTTGAGCTTCTTCTCGATGATCTCTTTCTGGACCTCAATCGGAAGCTGGTCCCAGACTTCCTCTTTGCCATACAGGCTGTTCAACAGGAAAACGCCGCCCGGTTTGGCATACTTCAGCATCTCGAATTTTTCCAGGAAGACGAACTGATGACAAGCCACGAAGTTGGCTTGATTTACTTCGATCAGGTAGGGCGACGGAATTGGTTTGGGCCCAAAGCGCAAATGCGAGGTAGTTACCGTCCCAGCTTTCTTCGAGTCGTAAACAAAGTAGCCTTGCGCAAAGTTATCCGTCTCTTCACCGATGATCTTGATCGAGTTCTTGTTGGCACCGACCGTGCCATCCGAACCCAGACCGAAGAACATGCAGCGCACCGTCTCTGCTGGTTCAATGGAGAAGGAAGTGTCAACATCCAGGCTGGTGTGAGTCACATCATCCGTGATGCCAACCGTGAAGTGATTCTTCGGCGCGGGCTTCTTGAGCTCATCCAAGGCCGCTTTGACCATCGCCGGAGTGAATTCCTTCGATGAAAGTCCATAGCGTCCGCCGACCACTTTGATATTCGAGTGATTGCTTTCCGCCAATGCGTTGACCACGTCGAGATACAGCGGCTCACCGGACGCGCCCGGCTCTTTCGTGCGGTCGAGTACCGCGATGGATTTGACGGTCTTGGGCAAAGACTTGACGAAATGCTCGATCGAGAACGGGCGATATAAGCGAACGCGGATGACGCCGACCTTCTCGCCTTTTTCCACCAGATATTTTGCAGTGGCTTCGGCTGTTTCGCCGCCGGAGCCCATAATAATCACAACACGTTCCGCCTCGGGATGACCGGAATAATCGAAGAGATGATATTTCCGCCCGGTGATCTTCGCAAACTTATCCATGGCTTCCTGCACGATGGCAGGCGCGGCAAGATAATACGGGTTGACGGTCTCGCGTCCTTGGAAATAGACATCGGGATTCTGCGCCGTGCCGCGTATCACAGGATGATCCGGAGACATGGCGCGCGCTCGATGGGCACGGATCGATTCATCATCCATGAGTGAACGAAGTTCTTCATCTGTAAGTTGGAAAATCTTGGCGACTTCATGCGAGGTGCGGAAGCCATCGAAGAAATGCAGGAACGGCACACGCGCTTTCAGGGTCGCGGCTTGAGCGATGGCGGTGAAATCGTGAGCTTCCTGCACCGAACCAGAGGAAAGCAAGGCAAAGCCGGTTTGGCGAACCGCCATCACATCTTGATGATCCCCGAAGATCGAGAGCGCCTGCGAGGCGATGGACCGAGCGGCAACATTGAAAACCGTGCTGGTCAGTTCGCCTGCGATCTTGTACATATTCGGGATCATCAATAGCAAGCCTTGCGATGATGTGAATGTGGTTGTCAGCGCGCCGGCTTGGAGCGCACCATGCACGGCGCCTGAGGCACCTCCTTCGGATTGCATCTCGACCACGAGCGGAACGGTGCCCCATAAATTGGGCTGATGTTTGGCTGACCACGCATCGGCAAACTCGCCCATGGGCGAGGAGGGTGTGATCGGATAGATCGCGATCACTTCATTCAAACGATGGGCAACCGAAGCGGTGGCTTCATTGCCGTCAATGGTTACTACGGGATGTTTCATTACTAGCTCCTTTGAAAACGGGTCTACACCCTTAAATATCGTTCCAAGTACCCAAGTGTATCCCCCAATAGGGCAGGGCGTTAGTTATATATGACTTAATTCCCTGTGCGGGTTGTCATATTTCGGACAAGGATGGGTAGAATTAGAATTGCCTGGATGAAATTTGATCTTCATCGGTGCCATGCATCGGGAGAATCTTCCAAAAAGGCCCTTGCCATAAACAGCGCCGCCAATGTTTTTGCATCGGGCATTGCGCCCGCTTCGGCCATCTCGATGGCTTTGTGGACCGGAATCTCTTCCACTTGCAGGAATTCATCTTCGTCCGGATTGAGCGGATTATGAGTCAAGTCTGTGGCAAGAAAGACAGCCATGAACTCGGTCGAATAGCCGGGGGCAAGATAGAAGTCGCCAATGTGCTTGAGATTGCCGGCCGCCATGCCCGTTTCTTCGCGAATCTCGCGCGCCGCGCAGACCTCATACGGCTCACTCCCATCCCGCGTTCCCGCTGGCAGTTCCAGCAGGTCCGTGCCCGCCGCCTGGCGGTATTGACGTACGAATAATAGATTGCCCCGCCCGTCTATGGGAATGATGACCACGGAACCAACATGTTCCACGATTTCATAATTTGTTTCTCGGCCGTCGGGTGTCTTCAGGTAGTCGCGGCGGATCTTAAAAGCGCGCCCTTGAAATACTGGTTCGGATCTCAAGAATTCAAATGGCATGATTCGCCTCCTAGAAATAAGCCCAGACAAGGAATTGTCTGGGCTTATCGTTCATCGAAATGATCTGCTGTTACGGAATGGTCAGTTGCTGTCCTGCCGTCAATACCGTTGATAGTGGCAGGTTGTTTGCCTGGGCAATGGTTTCGGGGAAGACATCGCCATAATAACAAGCGACACCATAAACTGTTGTATCGCCGTTGCCAGTGACGGTATAAGTGTCGGGATGATTATGCAAAGCCCGCACTCCTGGGAACGGATTGCCGGTCTGCGGCATCTGCAGAACCAAGCCCGGTTGAACGATCTCCCAGTCTCTTAATCCATTTAACGATTTCAATTCATTGGGGTCAACGTTGTAGCGGCGCGCGATGCAATAAGGGAATTCGCCCTGTTGCAATGTGTAGGTTGCGGGAACGCCGGCGGAAACCGTGGGCACAATCACGGTCCCGACTGGTGTCGATGTAAGCGGCACGGCGGTAAGTGGTGCGGGCGTGAAAGTCACAGCAACCGCTGGCGTGCTCGAGCCGCTCAAAGGTGTGATGAACGTTCCACTTTGCAGCGTGGGAGTATCGGTCGCGGCGGAGGCCGTGCCGGCTGTGGCAGTTACTGCTTCCGGGGTCGCTGTGGTTCCATTGAGCGCTTCAGCGGTTTGCGTTCCAAAATCCGCCACCAGTTGCATCGCATCCACCCCGGTCGGCAAGGGCGACACAAACAAACCTGGGGGAATGAGCGTTGGTGTCGCGGCGGGCGCCTGAGAATAGGACTGCGTGCAGGCGGTTGCCAGTATGGTTCCCAGTAAGAGCAGGACTATTAACCTCAGGCCAATTTTCTTGTTGACCATATGATATCTCCTTGTAACGAATGCTAAGAAAACATGGTAGCATAACCTGTTTAAAGCGTCAAGCCGCGAGCCCTTCCAATTGAGCCATCATCGGCATCCCAGCTCCGTTACCAAGTTCGATGCTGCGAATTTCGCCTCTTGTGATCCATCCGCTTGTATTCGCTGCCAAAGCGCGCACAACCCCTGATGAAGCTTCCCATCAGCCTTCCACGCCTGATGCGTGATCTGTTCCGCGGAATTCAAACCGCCCGTGCGGGCATCTGCTTCGATAAAGGGAAGCCATTCGAAATCATCCTGGGGAACAAAGCCCTGCTGCGCGGCCTCACGCCCCAAATCTGCGACTGTACCCCAGTCGCCAACTTGACGAGCCAACTCGGCCCGCTCATAAAAGTAACACCAGGTATGTGGCGGTTGGCTGGGAAAGGGTGGATTGGGTACATTGGGAGGTGGAGCGTTGGTAATAATGCGCGAAGGATCGGATAAAGGAATCAAAGGTGTTAGGGAAGGAAATTTACCATACGTTTGTATGTTGGCATAAAGGGGGTCGAGCACGCGCAGACATCCGTTCTGCGGCGCGTAGATCACGATCACCTGCGAGGTGGAGCCGCGGAACGTCACCGTGCGGTACGGCAATTCGATCGACGCGTCCGGCTGGAGGTCGGAAAGCGATGTGCCGCCAAGGCGCTTATTGACGTAGAGCATGGCATAGGGCAGGTCGCCGCCGTGAAAGCTTGGGGCGTACATCCAGTTGAGCGGTGCCGTGAAGGATAAATCGGTCTCATAATCGATTGGCACAAAATCCGTTAGGATCGCAGTGTTCGGTTTCAAAGCCGGGATGCGCCAGGCCAATTGCCAGTAAATCTCTTGTTGGCGCGACCAATCGCGGCGGAAGATATTGGCATTGTAGAATTGCTGACCGATGCCCAGTGCAATCAGCAGCGCGAACGCACAGTTTTTCACAGGATTGTTCTTGATCAGCAAATCGATCAATCCGGTCACGAACAAACTCGCACCGAGCATCATCGAGATCATGAAGCGATCATAGGATGACTGGAGGGTGAGCGGCAGCCCGGCGGCGAACGATGGAACGCGCCCAAGCAGGATGCCAACCAATCCGATGGTGATGGCGGAGATGGCAAAGGCCCTGCTTTCACCTTGTTTGAACTGCCGGTTCGGAAGATAAAACACCAAGGCGGCAAAAGAGAAAACGATCAAAAGGGCCGTAAGGATCGTGGTCGGTGCTGCGATGGATTGTGCTGCCAATACCAGCACCTGTATCCAAACATAGAATCCGGCTTTCCAGAATGCGTCACCGAAGGCGGGCAGTAAGGCTTTGACGGAAAGCACATGTTGTGCAGCGGTCACGCCGTAAGAAACGTATACACCTGACTTGTAGTAGTATGCCAGCCAAAGCGCATCTACAGCCCAGACGAGAAAGTACGGCCACCAGCGTCTGACGGTTTGAAGGAAGCGCGGCCAAAAGCCCTGGTTCTCTTCAGCAAGGATGACCCAGATGAACAGGAATCGCAGAGGCTCAAGCCCGATGAAGTATTCCGTGGGAAAGACTCCGGCCACGAGCAAGAGCAAGGCAATAGTCGAATTGAGGAATCTCCTATTTGATTCGCGAAGTGCGCGAGCCGTGAAGCCAAAGGAAAGCAAATAAAAAATGAAGGGAATCCATTCCTGGTTGACGTGGGTGAACGCGACCCATTGCTGGCTGTATCCGGGGAAGATAAGAAAGAGCAGTGCGACGATCAGCGTTTCGAATTTGAAGCGCGGCCATATTTGACCCATCGCGAACCAGGCGGACAGCGCCGCCAGGCAGCGAATGATGAGAGCAAAGATCTGCCACAGGATCGGATTGGGCGGGATCAAACTGGTGGTGACGAAGAAAATCGGCCCGAGAAATGGCCGGAAGCCTGCAAAGGACGGGATGAATTGGGCGGGACCGAGAAATTTCGCCGCCCAGGCGAAGGGCCAATCATCCCAATAAAAACCAGTGAGGGGCAGCAGAAGCCCGTACGCCACGATCGTGACGACTACAAAAAATACTGGTATCCATTTTGGAGATTGCAGGAGGCGTCGCATTGAGGGGATTATAACCAAAATAGTCTGCGGACAGATCGTGTCTGTCCGCAGAGATGTTGGCCCTGATACGCCGCTCCTTGCAGTGACCTGCTCGTGATCACCACTGTTGCTGTGTCGCAGGCGAGTGCTTGGTGATGGTCTGCCCATCATCCTCCACTGGCTCGAACGCGGATTGAATGGCGATCCGTCCGGGGCCAG
>Ga0335081_10004996_pt1 | contig 20967 bp, 18 predicted proteins | sample Lox_Sample_35_FD_206713 | JGI IMG/M metagenome (GOLD analysis project Ga0335081, IMG submission 206713) | Soil microbial communities from Loxahatchee National Wildlife Refuge, Florida, United States - Lox_Sample_3.5 | ecosystem: Environmental > Terrestrial > Soil > Wetlands | place: USA... | reverse complement strand
ATCCGCCGCGAAACCGAAGCTCGCATGGTGGGCTATGGGGCGATGATGGCGGAATCGATGGTCGCGATCATGGCCATGATCGCGGCTTGCGTTCTTCAGCCGGGGACTTACTTTGCGATCAACAGCCCAGCCGGAATTGTCGGCCAGGCTCCCGAAGCGGCGGCGGCAACCATTACGAACTGGGGATTTCCGATCACAGCAACAGACATGCATTCGCTCGCCCAGGCGGTCGGGGAACAGACGCTCTACAACCGCACCGGCGGCGCCCCTGCCTTCGCGGTGGGCATGGCGCACATCTTCTCGCATACTCTCGGAGGCCAGGCGGTGATGGCCATCTGGTATCACTTCGCCATCATGTTCGAGGCGCTGTTTATTCTCACCGTGCTCGATGCTGGCACGCGAGTGGGGCGCTTCATGATCCAGGACGCTCTGGGCCACGTGTGGAAGCCGCTCGGCCGCACGAGCTGGTATCCAAGCATTCTGGCGACCAGCGCCCTGATCGTGCTGGGCTGGGGGTATTTTCTATGGCAAGGAGTGAAAGATCCGCTCGGTGGAATCAATTCGCTCTGGCCGCTGTTTGGAATTGCCAACCAATTGCTGGCGACCGTAGCGTTTTGTGTGGCGACGACGATTGTGATCAAGATGGGCAAAGCGCGTTACGCCTGGGTGACGCTCATGCCATTGGTTTGGCTTGTGGCCGTGACATTTACCGGTTCCTGGCAAAAAATCTTCGATCCCAATCCGCGCATTGGGTTCCTTTTGCACGCCCGCCAGTTAGCGGAAGGGCCGGCGACCGCGGCAACTGGCCGGCTCATTTTCAACGACCGCATGGATGCCGCAGTGACCGGAGTTCTGATCACAATGATTGCCGTCATTCTGATCGAATCGGCGGTATTGTGGGCCCGTGTGTTTTCTGGCGGCAAAGAATTCGTGGTGAAAGAATCACCGTTCGTGCCCACCCGCTTCGCCACGGAGGAACAAGGATGAATCTGTTAGCGCTTTTCGTAACCTCGCTCAAAGGCGGCGGGCGCGTCTTAATGGAGATCCTCGCCGAAATCTTCGACGAATCCGCCTATGCTCGCTTCCTGGCACGCCGTGAACTTGCACCTTCACGCCATGCTTATGCAGTTTTCTTGCGTGAGAACGAAGCTACAAAGGCACGTCGCCCTCGTTGTTGCTGAGATACACTCCACTGCATGCGCGTACTGGGCATTGACTGCGGCACTGAATATACTGGCTATGGCGTAGTCGAGCTTTGTCCGAGTGACGAACTGGTCTGCCTGAGCTGCGGCGCGATCAAGCTTTCGCCACGCGAGGTCATGCCTCGGCGCCTGGCCATCATCTTCCAATCCCTCGGCGCAGTGATCGAACAATATCGGCCCGATCAGGTCGCGATTGAAGATGTTTTCTACGCCCTCAACGTAAAATCTGCACTCAAGCTGGGGCAGGTGCGAGGCGTGGCGATGCTCGCCGCGTCCTCGGCCGGGCTTCAGGTTTCCGAATATTCGCCGCTGTCAGTGAAGTCAGCCGTAGTGGGCTACGGCAAAGCGGAGAAGCATCAAGTGCAGCAGATGGTTGCGCGCTTGCTTAATCTGGCTGAACCTCCCGACTCTGCCGATGCCGCCGACGCACTGGCCATTGCGATCTGCCATCTCCATACCTCAGCGACCCTTGGGCGCCAGCGCGCAGCCGCCCGCTGAACCGAGCAACTGAGAGCCGAATTCTGGGATAATCTTCACGATGCTCAACGGTGCCGCTGCAATTCGCCTGTCGCGTCGAATCGGTCTCGCAGTAACTCTGGTCTTCTGCTTTCAAGCCTTCGCGCTTGGGCAGGAAAATGCCAGCGTGACCTTCACGTTGGATTTTCCCGGCTCCGATCCCTCGCATTACCGCATTTCAGTTTCCTCGAACGGGCACGGCACTTACGATTCCGATGGCAAACTCAACCCGGAGGCTGAGAGCGATCCTTTCCATATCGATTTCGCGCTTTCCGAGGCCACGAAGTCTCGCATCTTCGACTTGACCAAACGCGCCAACTATTTCCAGGGAGACATTGATTCGCACAAGCGCAACCTCGCCTCCACCGGCACGAAGACTCTGGCCTACAAAGACGCGCAACGCAGCACACAAGCAAGCTACAACTATTCGCCGAACCAGGCGGTGCAGGAGTTGACTCAGCTTCTGCAGAATCTTTCCGCCACTCTGGAGTTCGGCCAGCGGCTCGAGTATTACCATCGCTACCAGAAACTCGCGCTGGACGAGGAACTAAAGCGCATGGAAGAGATGTCGAAACAGAATGGCTTGACCGAGGTCGTGGTCATCGCCCCGATCCTCCAGAAGATCGTGAATGACGCTTCCCTGATTACGCCCGTGCGAACGCGGGCGCAACGCCTGCTGATAGAAGCTGGAGCCGCACCGGCCCATTAGCGTCTTCCGATAGGAGACGCAGGTGACCTTTTCTTGACAACCATCGGGCGGCAGGCGTGTTCTAATAGCGTGGCGAGGCGGGGGTGGGACATGAAAAATGGAACATTTGGCTGCCGGGTTGGCCTGCTTTTCGCTTTCCTCGGCTCAGCGGTTTTTTCCTTTGCAAGTTCGCAGGCGCGCATTGTGCGCCTAAGTCAGGTAGAGGGTACGGTCCAGGTTGACCGAAACACCGGACAGGGATTCGAGAAGGCGTTTCCGAACTTGCCGATCATGCAGGGCACGAAGATTCGTACCGACAAAGACGGCCGCGCGGAGATTGAGTTCGAAGACGGAAGCGCTTTGCGTCTCGCACCCAGTTCGCTCGTGGAATTTCCTGAACTCTCGCTGCGGGACTCGGGCGGAAAAGTCAGCGCGGTAACTCTGACTGAAGGCACTGCCTATGTCGATTTCAAGGCCGCTAAAGATGACGAGCTCTCTCTCGCCTTCGGGCACGAAAAGTTGGTGCTCGCCAAAGCTGCCCACCTGCGGGTGCAAATGGGAGATGCCAACGCCACGCTCGCCGTCTTCAAGGGCAAGGTTGAAGTCGAAGGGCCATCCGGTTCCCTCACGGTCGACAAAAAGCAAACGGCCTCGTTTGACCTTTCGAACAACGACAAATCTACTCTCGCCGGCAACCTGGAAGCCGACCCGTTCGATGCCTGGGACAAAAGACAAAACCAGTATCACCAGCAGTACTCGAGCGCCAATAGCTATTCGCCGTACGGTTACGGAATGAGCGACCTCAACTACTACGGCAACTTTTTCGACGTGCCCGGCTACGGGTTAATGTGGCAACCCTATCTGACAGGTCTCGGCTGGAATCCGTTCATGGATGGCGCGTGGTTCGCATATCCCGGATTTGGTTACACGTGGGTCTCGGCTTACCCGTGGGGCTGGATGCCCTATCGCTATGGCACCTGGAACTTCGTGGGCGGTCGCGGATGGCTCTGGCAGCCGGGAACTTCATGGTCGACATGGAACACGCTGCCGGCTTTCCACAACGCTCCAAACCAGTTTGTCGCGCCCAAGCCGCCCGCCACGGGTACGCAGACCCTGACGGTTGGCCGTGGACCGCTGGGCACGGGTTGGCCGGCTTCTTCGACTCAAACCGTACTTCACAACAACACCGCGGGCTTGGGCATTGCCCGCGGCAGCATTCGCGACTTCGGAAGAGTTTCTGAGGTGGTCAGAGCCGACGGAGTGGCTACAACGACGATCCATTCGGCTCCGCTGCGAACCTGGGTGCCGGGCCCGGGCGTTGGAATGTCCTCGCACGACAGTGAAAGAGGCGTGGGTTATGCCGGACCTTCTAGCCCTGCAATCGGGAGCCCGGCCTCGCGCAGCGGAGGTGCTCCGCATAAGTGATTTCGTTTTTGATTCTTGAGGCATGGAAGCGGCCCGCGAGGGCCGCTTTTTTGAGCAGGCGCGAAGTTTACCGGCCCGCAACGAACCATTCTCACCAGACGATTACCCCGGCGTAGCCCACGACCATATCGAGATCGCCCGAGACTTCGCCAGACGTGGCGTACTTGACCAGCACAGAATGCGTTGCGCCGAGAAGTTTCGCAGCGGTAAGCATGGCCACCGTTGGGCCGAAGCCGCACATGCTGATCTGTTCGTTGACGACCACGTCAAATAGCCCGCGGGGATCGAGGGCGAGAATTGGCGCGATCGCCTTGTGGTCTTTGACACGCGTGATGTGGTCATTCTCGTAGTGATTCATATCGCTGGAGGCAATCACGAGAACACGTCCATCCTGGGCTTGCAAAACCTCGGCGATGGCTTTGCCCATCGCTTCCAGAACTTCGTAGCGGCCTGTGCCCAGCGCGATGGGGACAAAAGTGATGTCAGGCCTTCTTGCCTGGAGAAACGGTAGCTCGACTTCCGCGGCGTGCTCGGCGCGGTGGGCTTCACGGTCCTCTTCGAGAAGCGGGAAGTGTTGCATGAGTTCGACGGCAAGTGAGGAATCAATCGAAACGGGACCAAGCGGAGTCTTCCAAACACCGCTGCTCATAATGGCAAGCGGCCGTCCCAGACCGGTGTGATTCGGGCACATCAGGATGCATCGCTGCGGCAGATCGAGGCGATTGAAGACGGCGCCAGCTACGTGTCCGGAGTAGATATAGCCAGCATGTGGTACGACGCACCCCAGGGCAGGAATCGAGAGCTGGCCTCCAGACAAATACGATTGCACGTCCGCCAGCAGGGTTTGAGGATCTCGGGGATAGAACCGGCCAGCCACGGCTGGGAGACGGACATTGGCGTGCATGTGCCCTCCTTCCCAGGCTGGCTGGGCGCGAGGAGTAGGAATCAAGCGAGATTCAGCCTGCCGCGCCGTCATTCAGGGCACGGAAGAGCGCTGCAGTCTTTTCCAAGGGCAAAGCTTCGGCCCGCACTACAGGCTTTACGCCGGTTTTTTCCAGGGCCGCGCGCAGATTTTCTTCCCGGTAATGGGCTTTCAAATTGTTCCAAAGGGTCTTGCGTTTTTGGCCAAAAGACAGTTTGAGAAAATCGAGAAATCCCTCTTCCGGCACGCGTAAAGTTTCGAGCCGGGGCGCAAGCATGAGTCGTACCACAGTAGAGTGTACTTTAGGCGGAGGAGAGAAAGCTTCCGGCGAAAGCGTGAAGAGCTTCTCCACGTGCGCATAGACTTGCGCCGTTGCAGAAAGCAGTCCGTATTCGCGATGGCCCGGCGTCGCAGCCAGCCGGTCAGCGACCTCGCGTTGCACCATTAAGACCATGGTCGAAAAGTAGCGGCGGTAAGCGAAGAGGCGTAGCAGAACTTCTGAGGTTATGAAATAGGGCAGGTTGCCGACCACGTGCGCCGGTTCGGCTCGGTACTCCAGGCCGGGCCGCGTGCTTCCCGGCTTTGGCCCAAAGAGTGAGTCGAAGTCCACCGCGAGAATGTCGCCTTCGATGATTTCCACGTTGGGCGCCAGGGCAAACTGCATGCGCAATTGCGCCGCCAGCACGCGGTCGAGTTCAATGGCGATCAAGCGCCGCGCCCGCCTGGCCAACGGGGAAGTGAGAACTCCGCGGCCGGGCCCGATTTCAAGCACCGTACTTTGGGAAATGTCACCGAGGGCTTCGACGATCCGCGTGGCCGCGGCCGGATCCACCAGAAAATGCTGGCCCAATTTCGGCTTGCGGCTGCGGCCGGGTGGGGCTGCGACCTTAGGCACGTTGACCCTCTTTCTCGCGGACGGTTAGACTGGATGCTTCAGCAACAATTACCGGCGCCGAGCAACATGGCACCCGGAACGCTTTCTATCATACATAGCTTGCCGAGCGAGTGAATCTCAGGAGGACTGGTCTTCATGAATATCGCCTTTGCAGCTTCTGAATGTGTGCCATTTTCCAAGACAGGCGGGCTAGCAGATGTGGTCGGCGCTTTGCCGCGGGCTTTGGCGTCGTTGGGACATCAGGTCAGCGTATACCTGCCGCGCTACCGCCAAACCAAGTTACAGGATGCGCAAACGGTGGTGCGCAGCATCACAGTGCCGTTTGACGACCATTATCGTTTCTGCTCAGTGGTCACTGGCGGCAACCACTCTGGAGTGCGCTTTTATTTTGTCGATTACCCCCCATTCTTTGACCGCGATGCGCTCTATGGCACGCCTGCGGGCGACTATCCTGACAACGCGGAGCGTTTCGCGCTGTTCTCTCGTGCGGTGTTGGAGGCCTCCAAGATTCTGGGCGTGCCGGACGTTTTCCATTGCCACGACTGGCAATCGGCGCTGATTCCCGTGCTCTTGAGAACGCAATATCTGGAAGACCCGGCATTTCGCCAGGTCAGCACAGTTTTCACCATCCATAACATGGGCTACCAGGGCTTGTTTCCGCCGGAAACGCTGCCCTTGCTGACTCTTCCCTGGGACCTCTTTACCATTTCGAAGCTGGAATTTTTTGGCAACGTGAATTTCCTCAAAGGCGCGCTGGTGTATTCCGACTTCATCACCACAGTCAGCAAGAAATACAGCCAGGAAATCCAGACTACCGAGTTCGGCTTCGGCCTGGAGGGCGTGCTGCGCGACCGCGCGGCGACGGTTACGGGCATTCTCAACGGCGTGGACTACGACGAATGGAGCCCACAGACCGACAAATTCATTGCCGCCCACTATTCTCCGCAGGATTTAAGCGGAAAATTGCAATGCAAACGGGACCTGCTGACCGCATTCGGCGTCAGCAACCCCAACCTCAACCTGCCGGTGATCGGCATCGTCTCCCGTTTTGCGGCGCAGAAGGGCTTCGACCTCATCGCGCAAATCATGGATCGGCTGGCGCGGGAAGAAATGATCGTGGTCGCGCTTGGCGCCGGCGACAAGCAATACGAAGAAATGTTTGTGCGGCTGAACAAGCAATTCCCGCAGAAAATCGCGGTCAAAGTGGCCTACGACAATGCCATCGCTCACAAGATCGAAGCCGGCAGCGATATGTTCCTGATGCCCTCCAAATACGAGCCTTGCGGCCTGAACCAGATCTACAGCCTCAAGTACGGCACCGTTCCCGTCGTCCGCGCCACCGGTGGTCTCGATGACACGATCGAACCCTGGGACGCTCGCACCGGCAAAGGCACGGGCTTCAAATTCAGCGATTACAGCGGTGAATCGCTGCTGCTCACCATCAAACATGCGTTGCAGGCGTTTCGCGACCATCATTCCTGGGAAACCCTGATGCGCAACGGCATGAACAAGGATTTTTCCTGGACCGCTTCGGCCAAAGAATACGCCCGGATCTATGAGCGAGTGCGCCAGAACCGGGCCGCCTCCGCCGCAGTTTGATTAGAAGCTTCCCGTTTGCAGAGCGCGACAGACACTTTTATAATTCCCTGCGCTTCGCAAGGAGAATTTGCCATGAAATCTTTTGTTGGCTCGCAGGCGGGCACAATCGTGCTCATTGTATTGGCTGTTTGTTTCACTGGGCTGGGCGTTCTTGCTCAGGACCGCATGAGTGACAAGGATGTGGAAACCACCATGAAGAACCTGCAGCAGGACAGTAAGAAATTTGCCGCCAGCTTCAATGCTGCAATCAAGAAGAGCACCATCCGCAAGACTGACAAAGAGAAAAGCGGAAAACAACTGGTCCAGCACTTCCAGAAACAAATCAGCGGCATGCGCAGCGAATTCAAGAACACGAAAAAGGTGAACAATTCGCTGCCCCTGGTGCTCGACAGCGCCAGTAAAATCGAAGCTTTTGCCAAAGACAATTCTCTGAGCGACCAGACAGCCCCCGCCTGGACGCCGGTGCGCGGGGAACTCGACAGCCTGTCGAAGGCATTCGCAATGCCCGGCGGCCGCGGCAATTGACCGGACGCCTTGCAGCTAATACCATTGCCCAATCCGCAGGCCCGGCATGATTGGACGCACCATCTCCCACTACCGAATCGTGGAACAACTGGGCGGAGGTGGCATGGGAGTGGTCTACAAAGCGGAAGACCTGAAGCTCCGCCGCTTTGTGGCGCTGAAGTTTCTGCCCGAAGAATTTTCCCGCGATCCGCAGGCCGTCGAGCGCTTTCAGCGTGAAGCCCGGGCCGCCTCAGCCCTGAACAATCCTCACATCTGTACCATCCACGAAATCGATCAGGCTGAGGGCGTCCATTTCATTGCCATGGAGTTTCTTGAGGGCCAAACCCTCAAGCATCGGATCGAGGGTAGGCCGCTCAAGCTGGATCAAGTCCTCGACCTCGGTACCCAGATCGCTGAGGGCCTGGATGCGGCCCATGCCGGCGGCATTGTCCACCGCGACATCAAGCCCGCCAACATTTTTGTCAGCACGCGCGGTCATGTGAAGATTCTGGATTTTGGCCTGGCCAAACTGAATCCGCTGGCGCGGCCGGTTTCCGGCGAGACCATGCCCACGGCAGCGACCGACCACGCGCTTACCAGCCCGGGTATGGCGGTGGGGACGGTGGCTTATATGTCTCCCGAGCAAGCCCGCGGCGAAGACCTGGACGCACGTACCGACCTGTTCTCCTTCGGCGTCGTTCTCTATGAAATGGCCACCGGAAGACAGCCTTTTAGCGGTTCCACTTCCGCAGTCATCTTCAATCAGATTCTGGAACGCGCGCCTACTCAGGCCAGAAAGTTGAACCCACAAGTCCCGCTCAAGCTGGATGAGATCATTGGCAAGGCGCTCGAGAAAGACCGCGACCTCCGCTGCCAGACCGCTGCGGAACTGCGCGGCGACCTGAAGCGACTGAAACGCGACACGGAATCAGGCCGCTTGGCGTTTCAAAGTTCGGGGTCAGTACCGGTGATTACGGCGTCGCTGGAACCTCCTCCCAGCCCGTCTGGGGTAAAACGGCTCTGGCCGGTGGTTGGTGCGTTGCTCGTTATCGTGGCGCTGGCAGGTGCATTTTTTCTGGGCCGGTCGACCGTGAAGTCGGCGGCCATTACGCCTCCGGTTTATCACCAGCTCACATTTCGCCACGGCGGCATTCGCATGGCCCGTTTTGCGCCTGACGGTCAAGTGATTCTGTATAGCGCGTCCTGGGAGAGCAATCCGGTGGAGATTTTCTCCACCCGCCCCGAAAGTCCGGAGTCGCGGCCCTTTGGCTTGAAAAATGCGGAAGTTCTTTCCATCGCTTCGACCGGGGAAATGGCGGTTCTGCTGAACAGCCGCAACATCGAGCCATTTATCAATAGCGGAACCCTGGCCCGGGTACCGCTGGGTGGCGGCGCGCCGCGTGAAATCCTCGAGGGCGTGCAATGGGCAGACTGGTCACCCGATGGAAATAATTTCGCCATTGTGCGCGATTCCGGCGGGCAGAACCGGCTGGAATATCCCGTGGGAAAAGTCCTTTATCAGACAAGCGGCTGGATCAGCCATCCGCGAATTTCTCCCAAAGGCGATCTCATTACATTTGCCGATCATCCAGCCCGCCGCGACGATGCCGGTGCCATTGCGATCGTCGATCTGGCGGGCAACAAGAAAACTCTCTCCAAAGGGTGGGATTCGGTTGAAGGTGTGGCCTGGTCGCCCGACGGGAAAGAAGTCTGGTTCACGACCGCAAAGCTGGGTATTGGACGCTATTTGAACGCGGCAAGCCTGTCGGGAACGGTGCGGCTCCTCACCCGTGAGCCGGGAACTTTGACTCTTCAGGATGTGACGCGAGACGGCAAGGTTTTACTGACACGAGACGTAGTTCGCGTCGGCATGGTCGGCATGACTCCCAACGACGCGAAAGAAAAAGATCTTTCCTGGCTGGATTGGTCCGCCCCGAATGATATTTCCGCAGACGGAAATACTCTGCTGTTTACCGAGGCTGGCGAAGGTGGCGGGGAAAATTACGCTGCCTATCTTCGCAAGACCGATGGTTCGCCGGCCATTCGACTCGGCGAAGGATCGGGTCTTTCTCTTTCTCCAGATGGAAAATGGGTGATCTCTGCCCTGCCTCACCATCCGGCGCAGTTGACGATCCTGCCGACCGGTGTCGGCGAAGCGCGTCCTCTGACCAACGATGCACTGGACCACGTTCGCGCGCACTGGTTTCCCGATGGCAAGCGGTTCCTTTTCCTGGGCAGCGAGGCAGGGCACGGAGTGCGTTTATACGTACAGGATGTCGATGGCGGGAAGGCCCGCGCCATCTCTCCGGAGGGAACCAGCGCCACGCAATGGCAGATTTCTCCTGACGGCAAAGTTGTGGCTGCCGTGGGCCCCGATCAAAACGGATACCTCTATCCCGTAGATGGTGGCGACCCACGCCGCATACCTGGCTTTCCGATGGGAGATGTGCCCGTAGGATGGAGCAGTGACGGGCGCTCGCTATACACTTATCGTCCGGGCGAGTTGCCAGCAAAAGTGTTTCGGCTGGACGTGGCCACTGGGCAAAAACAGCTGTGGAAAGAACTCATCCCGGCGGACAGCGCCGGCGTCACTGATATCGGCCCGATCCTGATTACCCCCGACGCAAAGACCTACGTCTACGAGTACGGCCGCACGCTCTCGGATTTGTTCCTCGTCGAAGGTCTGAAATAGTTCAAACCGCCGATCTGATTCGCGGGCGAGGCACCCGCGCCACACAGTCGTTCCTAGTCATCTGCGCTCGCAGTGACTTCCGTCCTGGGTGTCCGTAGCTCCTGGTCCTTGTACTGCAACTGGTACAGCTTGTAGTAAATGCCGCGCTGCGCCAGGAGTTGCTGGTGCGTGCCCATCTCGCGCACTTGCCCCTTATGCATGACGATAATTTTGTCGGCGCGCTGCACCGTCGAAAGCCGGTGCGCAATGATGATCGATGTCCTGCCTTCGACCATGCGATTGAGGGCTTCGCGCACGCGGAATTCGGTTTCCGTGTCCACGCTGGAGGTGGCTTCATCCAGGATAAGAATTTTTGGTGAATGCGCCAGCGCGCGGGCGAATGAGATCAGCTGTTTTTGTCCGGTGGATAGCGTCGACCCACGTTCCCGAACCTCTTCCTTGAAACCGCCGGGCAGCGAACGGACGAAGTCAGCCAGGTTCACGTCTTCCGCGGCTTTCTCGATGTCTACATCTTCGATCCATTGCGTTCCCAGGCGGATGTTGCCTTCGACCGTCCCTGAAAACAAAAACGGGTCTTGCAGCACGACTCCGAAACGCCGGCGGAGATCGTCGAGGTCCATATCTTTGACGGCAACGCCGTCAAGGGTAATGGCGCCGCGTTGCACATCATAAAAGCGCAAAAGCAGCGAGATGATCGTGGTTTTCCCCGCGCCAGTATGGCCAACAATCGCAACCGTCTGTCCCGGTTCGATCACAAAAGAAACGTCGCGGAGAACCCAATCGGGCTCGGAGGTTATTGGCACGGACCGTGTGGGGACGGGCGCCTCGCCCGTCCGGGCGAGACGAGGTCCCGTCTCTGGATGACCGTTGATATTGGCGGGCGAGCTGCTCGCCTCCACACGGTCAGGCATCCGATAGGCAAACCATACGTGATCGAACTCGATGCGGCCGGGGCCCTCCGGTTTCCTGGTCACGGCGGGCGTGGTAATTTCCACGGGAGTGTCGAGCAGCTTGAACACGCGCTCGCTGGCTGCCATAGCCGACTGAAGAATGTTGTACTTCTCGCTCAGGTCTTGGATGGGCCGAAAGAACCGCTGCGCATACTGGATAAACGCGACCATCACGCCCAGAGTCGTGATTCCGCGCAGCACGCCGTTCCCGCCAAACCAGATCACGCACGCGATGGCGACGGAAGAAAGTATTTCCACCACCGGGTAATAGACTGCGTGCGCCATGATCGCGTCTTTGAACGCGTCCATATGGACGGCGTTGACCTCGGAAAACTTCCTGAAGGCCCGTTTTTCGCGATTGAAAAGCTGTAACACTACCATGCCGCTGATGTGCTCCTGCAGGTAAGCATTGATGCGCGCGATGGCTACGCGAATGCGCCGGTAGGAGTCACGGACCTTGTTGCGAAAAATGTTGGTGGCGATACCGATCACCGGCAGAACTGCAAAAGTGATCAGCGCCAGCCGCCAGTTCATGTGCAGCATGATGGCGATGATGCCGGCAAGAACAAAGACGTCTTCGAAGATGGAAACCACGCCGGCCGTAAACATTTCGTTGAGGGCATCGACATCGGTAGTGACGCGGGTGACCAGTCGTCCCACAGGATTTCTGTCATAGAAACCGATGTGCATGCGCTGGAGATGCCGAAAAATCTGGCTGCGCAGGTCGTACATCACCATTTGCCCTGCCCACTGCATGAAGTAAGTCTGCAGGTACTCCAGGAGAAAAGACGAAACCAACAAGCCAACGTACAACGCCGCGATCTGCGCGATTCCAACCAGCGGCTGGCTGCTCAGAAAACGGTCGAAGGGAGTTCGCTCCCCCGGAACGTGCACCAGATAGCGATCGACGGCGACTTTGGTGAGGTACGGCCCCAGCACGTCGGCGCCGGCCTTGATGATGATCGAACCCAGAGCAACGCCGACCTGCCACTTATATGGCCCGAGATACGTAAGCAGCCGCTTCATCAAGCGGCTGTCATAAGCTTTTCCGAGTACTTCTTCTTCCTGGACGGCCATAAGGGCGCTAACTAAAAGATTATCTCAAGTAGATGGGGAAAACGGGCCTGTGGATGAAAAACTTGCGCACTTTCGTGATCGGAAGTGCCTGTGGGGGCGCGAGCGTCTCGCTCGTGCAGCCGGGTGTGGGAGTGGGCTGGGTGTGCGTTGATTCAGAGGAGTTGTGTGGGACTGGGCTCATCCGCTCAAGCTCGGCCTTTATCTCGACTTACGCGACCTTTCGCAGCACGATCGCTGAATTCTTCGATCCAAAGCCCACGCAATTGCAGATTGCATGCTCGATATTGGCTGCCCGGCCTGCTTCAGGGACGTAATCCAGATCACACTCCGGATCGGAGTTTTCCAGATTGATGGTGGGCGGGATTTTTCCGTGTTCCATGGCAATCAGCGCAGCCGCCACGCCGGCCGCTCCACTCGCCCCCTGAGCATGGCCGATCTGCGACTTCACGGAAGACATGGGAGTGCGATGGGCATGGCAATTCAGTGCCAGCTTAAGCGCTCGCGTTTCCACACGGTCGTTGAGCGGCGTCGAAGTGCCATGAAGATGGACATATTGAATGTCAGCTGGCGCAACCCGGGCATCTTCCAGCGCAAGCATAATCGCGCGCGCTGGTTCCTCGGGCGCTTCACTCATGCGTACGCGGTGAAAGGCTTCGCAAGTCGATGCATATCCGGCGAGTTCTGCGTAGATGTGAGCGCCTCGGGCGCGCGCATGATCATAATCTTCGAGGATGAACATCCATGCGCCCTCCGCCAGCACAAATCCGTCACGGTCGGCGGAGAACGGCCTCGAAGCACGTTCCGGCGCATGGTTCCAGGCTTGAGTAAGAGCGCGGAGCAGCGAATAGCCTTTGATAATTCCCGGCGTGATGGTTGAATCGACGCCGCCCACCAGAAACATCGGCTGCACTCGGGCGCGAATGTGGTCGAGCGCATAACCGAGCGCGTCGGTGGATGACGTGCAGCCGGTGGTGATGACGTGGCTGTATCCGCGAAATCCGAAGCGCATGGAAATTTCGCTCGAGATCGTTCCCATCGTGCCGCTGGGAATGCAAAACAGGCTGACTTGCTTCACATGGCCGGAATGCCACAAACGATATTGCTCCTCAGAAAACTCCTGCGCTCCGCCGCCGCTTCCGAGAATCACGCCAATCTCACGTTTCTCTTCCTCTGACATTGCGCCCGGATCCAGGCCGGCATCGCACAGCGCCTCGGTCGATGCGGCGATTGCAAGCGGGACCACGCGCGAGACATGTTTCCGCTCGCGTGCATCGACCCAGGCCAATTCGTCGAACTCAGGAATTTCCCCGGCAATATGCACCGGAAGGCAGGACGGATCAAAACGCGAAATTCGCTTCACGCCGGACTTGCCCGCAAGAATCGCGCGGCAGAACTCGACACGCCCGATGCCGTTCGGACTGACTACGCCAAGTCCGGTAATCATGACTCGAGGGCTCATATTTTTCGCCGGCTTTCTTAAGATGCCGCGTGTGTCGCTTTGTTACAAGCGATGAGATAATTACGTCGCATGTCCTTGGGCCTCTATCTTTCCGTTCCTTTTTGCCGCACCAAGTGCAGCTACTGCAACTTTGCCTCCGATGTTTTTTCCCGCGCCATTTTTCAGCGCTACGTAGAGCGCGTTTGCTCCGACATCGAAAATGCCGGCGAGACGTTTGCCCAAATGGGCGCGAAATTCGAGCCCACGCTCGACTCCGTTTACCTCGGCGGAGGCACGCCTACTTTACTAGATGTAGCCGGTCTCGAACGCCTGTTTGTCACGATTTCGCAAAACCTCTTTGTGCGGTCCGCTGCAGAAATCACTGTAGAATGCGCGCCCGGAACGCTCAGCGACGCTATGGTCGAATGCTTTGTCCGTTGCGGCGTCAACCGCATCAGCCTGGGCGTGCAATCGTTCGTCGATCGCGAAGCGGCCACCGTAGGCCGCTTGCACACTCGCGCCAAAGTGCTGGAGGACATCTCGCGCCTTCGCGCTGCCGGCATTTCCAACCTCAACCTTGATCTGATCGCCGGCTTGCCGCACCAGGAGGCCGCGAGCTGGGATTTTTCTCTCAATGAAGCCATCGCCTCCGGCGTGCCTCACGTCAGCATCTACATGCTCGAAGTGGACGAAGATTCACGGCTCGGCCGCGAACTGATCGCAGGCGGTACAAGATATCATGCCCACGCCGTCCCCGACGACGAACTCACAGCGGATTTATATCTGGCAGCCTGCGAGGGGCTGCAAAAAGCCGCCATCGAGCAGTATGAGATCTCCAATTTCGCGCGGCCCGGGCAGGAGTCGAGCCACAACCTGAAATACTGGACTCGCCAGCCATACCTTGGTTTCGGCGTCGACGCGCACTCCATGTTGCCGGCAGCCGATCCCGAGCTCGACGCTTTCCGCTTCGCGACGCCTGAGACTCTGGAAGAATACGTTGCGGGCGCGGCGCCTAGAAAAACAGAAGTCTCGCGGCGTTCGGCGTTGGAGGAGACATTTTTTCTTGGCTTGCGGTTGAATCGCGGAGTGAATCTGGCCGAGGTCGAAGAGAAATTCGGCGAAGAAGCCGTGGCGGCCGTGTCGCCGGTAATTACCGAATTGCTCGATGCCGGATTGCTGGGGCGAACCGACGACAGCATCCGCCTGACCAGCCGCGGCCGCCTGCTTTCCAACGAAGTCTTTGAGCGCTTTATCTTTAGCGATCTCGGTGAACAGTCCTGTGCGCTCCCGGCGGTTTAAGTGCAGCTAGCCGAGCCTCGTAAAACAGCCGAGAGTTCTTAGACCCAAATCAAAATCGGGATATAATTCCCGGCGGAATATCGCTCCGGAGGCGCATTATGGGTCTCTATTCCCACTACGATGGCGCGCATAATCACCCTGTCAATCGGGCTCTCCACATGATCGCCATTCCTGTTGGTTTTTCTTCACTGATCGTGGTTTGGTACCACTGGATTATCGGTTTGCTCCTGATTCCGACCGCATTCGCGCTCGCCTGGCTCGGGCATCTGATTGAAGGCAACAAGCCGGCATTCTTGACCAACCCTGTGCACGTATTTGTCGCACCGCTGTGGCTGGTGCGCAAAATCTTTGGCGGCGGTGAAAAGAAGTCGGTTTAACGGCCCGCGCGCTGCTGCGCCAATTCGCTATTCTTGCGTGCCGTCTCATATTGCGGGTCGAGCGCGATTGCCTGGTTGAACTCCTTGAGCGCCTCCCTTGGCTGGCCCATTCGCATCAGCAACTCGCCGAAGTCGTTGTGCACTTGCGCGTTCTGCGGATAAGCAGCCACAGCCAGAGAAAAATTCTGCCGCGCTTCCTCGAGTTCTCCGGACTTGGCCAATGCTTTCGCAAGGTTGTAACGAGCGTCGGCGTAGCCCGGTTGAATGTCGAGCGCGATGCGGAATTCCTGCGTTCCCTCACGAACGCGGCCCACTGCCATGAACGACACGCCCAGCCAATTATGCGGCTCTGGTTGTGCAGGTGCGATCTGCACCGCGCGCTCCAATTCACCGACCGCTTCCGCCGGGTCGAGACGCGCCAGCAACAACGCTCCCAGCATCACTCGTGCGGAGCTATCGTCAGGATATTTCTCCAACCGGTGCCGCACCCAGGCTTCTTCTAACTCACGCCGATGATCGCCAGCCGCTCGCGGCAAGACCTGTAACCACAAGTGTCCCATTTCGTCGCTGGATTGATTTCCGCTCTGCACTCGCTTCGGTGGATGGTTGGGGTTATGCGGATTCGAGGCAGAATTGTCGTAGTGGTAGCGCATCGAAACCACCGCGCCCTTCGGCAAATGAACCGGGCTTCGATAGTGATATACCGCCTGCCACTTCGGGTCCCAATCGGGAATGCGAATCAGCCACTTTCGCTCACCGTTAGGCAGCGCGGCGTAACCCTCCAACAGATGACCAAGTTCGTGCGCATGGGGATAAACAGCGAGTACGTCGCAATCCATCGGCAGGCGAAAATCATCGCGCACCACAAAATCCCGGTCGCCAGCCGGAATGTCGAGCCTGCCGTCGTTCTCGAGTTGAATGAGCAGCGGGAAGCGATCGGGAGGTTTATCGGTGAAGTAAAGCCCAATCGACGGCTGAATTTTGATCGCTTCGCCCATCGCCATTGTCATCGCCATGAGGTGAGCGTTGAGCACAAGATCGTTACCCGGATCGAGCCGCCAGGAAAGACCGACGGGCTCAACCCACGGCTCGTTTCCCGGTTTCCAGAACAAAAAGTGGCCGGGAAAATCCAGTGGACTGTGCGCCAGGCTCAACTCCATCCCTGGGAAACCAGCACCCGGTTGGGCTTCCAGCCGCCGTGCCGAAGCTGTGCGATCGATCACCAGGTTGGCATGGTGCACCATGCCTTCATTGCCGGGGCGAATTTCGATGGCGCGCACGTAACGTGTTTTGGTCAGCGAAGGAGAGAAAACAAAATTCCAGAAAACATCAGATTTTGAAGACGGCACGGCAAACGGATGATCGGCCTTGAGAATTAAGTCCGGCGTTCCGAGTTGCCAGCCGTCTGAAAAGTGCGGCGGAGAAGGTGATTGCGAAGCAGAACCCTCCGGCGCGCCATGACGGGTCCAATCCACGATCATGCGAATTTCCGTGTCGTTCAACCGGCGTTCCTCGACGAAATCGCCATATCCCGGCTCAGGGAGCCACGGCGGCATGGAGCGGTTCGCGGTCGTCTCAGCGATCTTCGCGGCATACTTTTTTGCATCTTCGTACGTGAGTAGGGAAAATGGCGCCGGGCCTTTAGGACGATGGCAGGAAGCGCAGTTGCGGTAGAGCAGAGGCGCGATGTCGTGAGAGAAAGTTGGCGGAGCGGAATTTTGCGCCGCCGCGTTCAGACATAGAAGTAACAAGGCCGACAGCTGTTTCATATCACGCGGGAACCGTCACTCATGGTATCGCAGTCGGCCGCCCCACCCCGGAGTAACTTTTTCTTGCTGCGCCGCTGTGATCTAATCTTCTGTTGCGCATGAACGGGGAGCGTGTGTGCTCCGTCTGCGCGAGCGGAGGCAGCTTGGATTTCCAGCTCAACGACGAACAACAACACCTGAAGAAAAGCGTGCGCCAGTTTGCCGAACGCGAGATCGCGCCCAACGTCATGAAATGGGACGAGGCGTGCGAATTTCCTCTGGCCACGCTCAAAGAACTCGGCAAGCTCGGCCTGATGGGCACGATTTTCCCGCCAGAATATTGCGGCGCCGGCATGGGATACGTCGAATATGTGACTGCGATCGATGAGCTTTCACGCGTCGACGGCTCGATTGGAATCATCGTCGCCGCGCACACCTCTCTGTGCACCAACCACATTTTTCTCGTGGGCACGGAAGCGCAAAAGAAAAATTATGTCAGCAGGCTCGCGACCGGCGAATTCATCGGCGCGTGGGGCTTGACCGAGCCTTCCTCTGGCTCGGATGCCGGCAGCGCTCGCATGACGGCTGCGCGCAAGAAAGATGGCTGGGTGCTCAACGGCACGAAGACGTTCATCACCAACGGACACTATGCCGACGTGCTGGTTGTGATTGCCGTGACCGACCGCGCCGCGCACACGCACGGACTTTCCGCGTTCATCGTGGAGAAGGACACGAAAGGATTTCGCCCTGGAAAAAAGGAGAACAAGCTGGGACTGCGGGCGAGCGATACTTCAGAGCTGATTTTTGAAGACTGCTTTCTTCCCAAGGAGAACCTGCTCGGCAAGGAAGGCGACGGTTTCAGCGATGCCATGCAGGTGCTTGATGGCGGACGCATCTCGATTGCGGCATTGTCGCTGGGCATCGCACAGGGCGCGTATGATGCGGCACTTAAATATTCCAAGCAGCGCAAGCAATTTGGCCATGCGATCAGCGATTTCCAGGCCATTCAATGGAAGCTCGCCGATATGGCGACGGAAATCGACGCCGCCCGCCTGCTGACCATGCGCGCGGCTTCCATGAAAGATGCCGGCATGAAAACTACGCTCGAATCATCCATGGCCAAGCTTTTCGCCAGCGAGGTTGCGGTAAAGTGCGCCGACGAAGGCGTGCAGATTCACGGCGGCTACGGCTTCATCAAAGACTATCCCGCAGAAAAGTTCTATCGCGACGTGAAGCTGTGTACCATCGGCGAAGGGACGAGCGAAATTCAGCGGCTGGTGATCGCGCGGCAGTTGCTGAAGGACTAATGCTGCGAACAGTTGACTTCTGGCCCATCCTTGGGCACAGTTGCGCGATGACCCGGCGGGCGTCACTCTTGCTGTCAGTTACGCTGCTCTTCAGCTCCACGGCGTCCGCTGCTGACAGGGCCCTGGTGGCGGAGGGGGACTATGTGGCCCGGAGCAACCTGGGTAAGCCGTTGGCTCACTGGAAAGTTTGGCATCTTCGAAACGGCGACTATGAAGTTGTGGAGGCCCTTGCTGGCCCAAGCCACATTGTGCAGGCCTTCTATTTCGACGCCCAGTTCCTGCCCAGTGGGTTTTCGCTCACGATAGACACGCGTCCCACTATCCCTGCTACCGAGCGCGGGACGCTTCCGTTCGCAGTTTATCCCACGATCATTTCTTGTCGATACAGTACCCAAGATTTGAGCTGTGAAACGGAGGACAACGGAAAAAAATCAGCCATCTCGATCCCAGCCAAGCAGCCCTACGTTCTTGTCCCCGGCGAGTTCTATGCTCTCGACCACACGTGGCTGATGACAGCAATTGTTCGTTTAACTCAACATAACCATTCCGAGGACAACGCGGTTAATGTCTACATAATGCTGGACAATAAAATCCACCCTGGTCAGCCAATACAGTTGACTTATGCAGGCACGGAAACCGCAAACGTAATGGGCAAATCACAACCGATGACAGAGTACGAAGTATGGACGGGAAGCGAACCCGGAGCATGGGTCCTGACCAAGCTCTCGGTGCTGCGGGTGACGTCCCAGGGGCTGGTTACCAGCGTGAGCGGGAAATCAGATCCCGGATTTGCCATGAGCAACTACAAAGAATACGAGTCCTGGCTGCCTTCGCGATAAATTCACCATTCCTTACTTCCCGCCAGTTGGGCGGATGCCTTTCCCCTCCTTGTGCTTTACACTGAATAGCTTGGCCGGTAATCACTCCAACCTGATCTCTCCAGTTCGCTCCGGCGATCCGCGCGCCCTCGCCCGCGCCATCTCTGCCGTCGAAAACCATTCGCCCGGATGGATCGAACTGCTCAAAGCCCTGTTCCCCCATACCGGCCACGCTCGCATCATCGGTCTTACCGGAGCCCCGGGAGCGGGCAAAAGCACCCTGGTCGATCAACTCGCGCGGCTCTATCGCAAGGAAAAGCACACGGTCGGCATCATCGCCGTCGATCCCACCAGCCCCTACACGGGCGGGGCGATTCTCGGCGACCGCATTCGCATGCAGGACCATTTCTCCGATCCCGGAATTTATATTCGCAGCATGGCCACGCGCGGCTCGCTCGGAGGCCTGGCCCGCACCACGGCCGACGTTGCCACCGTGCTCGACGCCGCCGGCCGCGACCTGATCCTGATCGAAACCGTTGGCGTCGGCCAGGATGAAGTCGACGTCGTTCGCGTGGCCGACGTCACCATCGTGATTCTTGTGCCCGGCATGGGCGACGACGTGCAAACCATCAAAGCCGGCATCATGGAGATTGCTGATATCTTCGTCATCAACAAAAGCGACCGCGAAGGCGCCGACCGCGTGGAGCGCGAAATTCGGGCGCTGCAGGCGCTTGCCATACGCAGTGATAAATGGACTCCGCCGATCGTGAAGACCGTCGCCACCGAAGGGAAGGGAATAACTGATTTGGCGTTGACCATCGCCGAATACGAAAATTATTTGGAGAAGCAGAATCTCGTGCTCAAGCACAAAATTCAGAACTGGCAGCAGCGCTTGATCGAGATGCTGCGCGACACAATGCTCGACCGCGTCCGCTCGCAAATGAGCGATGGCGATTTGTCGCGCTACGCCGCCGAAGTCGCCGAGCACAAGCGCGATCCGTACACGCTGGTGGAGGAGATCATAGGCCGAAACGATGTGGGCGCGGGCGTCCCCGCCCGTGCGACGCCTCCTTCGCTTAAATAGTGAAAAATGGATTTCGTCATCGACCATCTCGGCATCGCGGTGAGATCGCTGGAGCAGGCCAAAGCGATCTACGAAAAGCTCGGCCTCAACGTTTCGCCCGAAGAGGTGGTCGAAGGCGAGCAGGTGCGCGTGGTCATGGTTCCGATTGGCGAAAGCCGCTTTGAATTGCTCGAGCCAACGTCAGAAAACTCCGTCATCGGCAGATTCATTGCCAAGCGCGGCGAAGGCTTGCACCACGTTTCGCTGCGCGTGCCCGACTTCGACGCCGCGGTCGAGAAACTGAAAAAAGACGGCGTACGCCTGGTTTCCGACGAGATTAAGATTGGCGCCGGCGGCCATCGCTACGTGTTTGTGCATCCTTCGAGCGCCGGCGGCGTGCTGTTGGAACTGGTCGAGGCCGCGCACTAGAAATTGTCTTGGGTAGGG
>Ga0335081_10004995_pt1 | contig 20968 bp, 22 predicted proteins | sample Lox_Sample_35_FD_206713 | JGI IMG/M metagenome (GOLD analysis project Ga0335081, IMG submission 206713) | Soil microbial communities from Loxahatchee National Wildlife Refuge, Florida, United States - Lox_Sample_3.5 | ecosystem: Environmental > Terrestrial > Soil > Wetlands | place: USA... | reverse complement strand
GTCGGTGTTCTTCTCGTTCCTGCTCAGCCCCGACCGGGTCTCGAAGGAGTTCGGGCTGCTGCTCGGTGTCGCGATCCTGACGGACGCGTTCCTGATGCGGCTGACGCTCGTGCCGGCGCTGCTGACTATCCTGCGCGGCCGGTCGTGGTGGATCCCCGCGTGGCTCGACAAGCTGCTGCCGAACATCACCATCGAGCCGCCGGGCGAGCGGCCGGAGCCGACACAGCGTCTCCCGCATCCGGCGCCGGCCGACGCGGCCGCGCGCCCCTGACGAAAGGAGAGGACGATGGGCGGAATCACGACGTGCCTCTGGTTCGACACCGAGGGCGAGGATGCCGCGCGCTTCTACACGTCGGTCTTCCCCAACTCGAAGGTCGTCGACATCACGCGTTACGGAGACGCCGGCCCGCGCGAAGCGGGAACGGTGATGACCGTCGAGTTCGAGCTCGACGGCGCGCGCTTCGTCGCGCTCAACGGCGGCCCGGACTTCTCGTTCACCGAGGCGATCTCGTTCCAGGTGAGCTGCGACGACCAGGACGAGGTCGACTCCTACTGGAACAAGCTCTCCGACGGCGGTGAAGAAGGCCCGTGCGGCTGGCTGAAGGACCGCTTCGGCGTGTCGTGGCAGATCGTCCCGAAGGCGCTGCCCGAGCTGCTCGGCAGCTCCGACCCGGAGACGTCGCAGCGCGTGATGCGCGCGATGCTGCAGATGAGGAAGATCGAGATCGACGAGCTCGAGCGCGCTGCCGCCGTCGTCTAGTCGGGCGATGACACGTCGAGCGTCCCGTCCGCGTGCCGGTGGATGCGGATCGGCCAGACGCGGCCGCCCGGCGACGTCACCGCGAGCTCGACGGGCGCTTCCCGCACGTCCGCCAGACGGCCGACGGCCCGTCGTGCCTCGAGCAGCTCTCGATGCCGGACCAATGCGGCGCGGATCGCCGGAATCAGGTCGGCGGCGCGGAACGGCTTCGTCAGGTAGGAGAAGGCGCCCGCTTCGAGCGCGCGCTCGACGAGCGTCCGGTCGGCGTACGCCGTCACCATCACGATCGGGATCGGGCGCTCCGCATGGATGCGGCGGGCGCATTCGATCCCGTCGATGCCCGGCATTCGGACGTCGAGCAGCGCGAGGTCCGGCTGCTGCTGCCGGGCGAGATCGATTGCCTCGGCGCCGTCGCGCGCCTCTGCGCAAACCGTGAAGCCGTGCTCCTCGAGCAGCTGGCGCAGATCGAGCCGGATGATCGTCTCGTCCTCCGCGATCAGGACGCGTGTCGGCAGGTCTTCGTGTGGGTCGAGCATCGCAACCTCCTTGGACCAAACAAAAAGCCCCCAGCGACTGCTGAAGGCCTCGTTGCCCGCGCGCTCGCAACGGTGCGAACGCACTCACACGATAGCGAACCGGTCGGCCTTCCTTCAAGAAATGAAGCTTTGCTCTTGACGCAGCCGCCGGCGTCGGTATGGTTACGCGCACGTTCGCGGCAACGGCGCCGCGCGCGGAGGCAATGAGGCCTCAGGACTCCGACGAGTCCTGGGGCCTTTTTTGTTGGGCGAGGACAAGGAGAGGTCGAATGCTGTATCCCCAATGGTTGAACCCGGGCGACAACGCGTGGCAGTTGACGGCGGCGACGCTCGTCGGTCTGATGAGCGTGCCGGGGCTGGTTGTGCTCTACGGCGGCGTCATGCAGAAGCGCTGGTCGGTCAACAGCATGATGCTGGCGTTCATCGCGTTTGCGCTCGTGCTCGTGGTGTGGGTGCTCTACGGCTTCAAGATGGGCTTCGGGACGCCCTTCCACATCGGTTCGAAGGGGGGCTTCTTCTCGAACTTCCTCGGTAAGCCCGGGCCTGTACTCGACCACAACGAGCTGCAGGGGCAGGCGAAGATCCCGAATCTCGGCGCGGCGGGTGTTCTCGACTTCCCGAAGTCGTCGCTCGTCTACTTCCAATTCGTCTTCGCCGCGATCACGCCGATCCTGATGCTCGGGTCGGTGCTCGGCAGGGTGAACTTCAAGGCGTGGATCCCGTTCGTCGTGCTGTGGACGACGTTCGTGTACACGGTCAACGCCTTCCTGATCTGGGGCGGCGGCTGGTTCGCCCAGAAGGGCGCGGTCGACTTCAGCGGGGGCTATGTCATTCACCTCTCTGCAGGGATCTCCGGCTTCGTGGCCGCCTGGGTGATCGGCCCGCGGCTCGCGCGCGACCGCGAGATCGACGCGCCGAACAACCTCGCCATGGTCGCGGTGGGTGCCGGGCTGCTCTGGCTCGGCTGGAACGGCTTCAACGGCGGCGACCCGTACAACGCAGGCGTCGACGCGGCCGCCGCCGTGCTCAACACCAACCTCGCGACGGCGGTCGCGTTCCTGGTGTGGGTCGGCTGGGACTACGCGACCGGCCGCAAGCCGTCGCTGCTCGGCAGCGTCAACGGCATGATCGTCGGGCTCGTCGCGATCACGCCGGCGGCCGGGTTCGTGAACGGCTGGGGCGCGATGCTGATCGGCCTGATCGCCTCGTCGATCGTCTACGTCGCCTACAACTACCTCGCGCTGCTCCGCCCGTTCCGCAGCGTCGACGACACGCTCGGCGTCGTGTACACGCACGGCTTCGCCGGCCTGATCGGCGGCCTTCTGACGGGCATCCTCGCCGACTCGGCGATGCAGGTCGTCCCGGGCTTCTCGGTCACCGGCAGCTTGCACCTGCTCAAATGGCAGGCCCTGACTGCGCTCTGGGTGATCCTCTTCTCGGGCATAGGCACGTTCGTGCTCCTCAAGCTCGTCGGGCTCGTGGTGCCGTTGCGCATGAGCGAGGAGGACATGGAGATGGGCGACATCGCGGTGCACGGCCACGAGGTCTATCCGTCCGACATCCCCTCGCTCGGCTTCCCGTCCGGCATCCCGGCGGGGGCGATGGCAACGGCGGCGCCGGGGGGCGCGGCCGCAGGGACGTCGGGCTGAGACGCGGGCGTGGGCACCAAGGTCATCGTCTCGTACGACGGAACGGGCTCGGACCGCGATGCGCTGTCCTTCGGTCGTCTCCTTGCCGGAGCCGGCGCATCGCTCGAGCTCGCCTACGTCCGGCACGCAGCGGAGGCCGAGAGCACGCGCGAGCGACTCGCCGAGAGCGAGGCTCGCGCGCTGCTCGCGGCGGGCGCCGAGGAGGCCGGTGATCCCGATCTGCCGACGCACATCGTCCTCAGCGGCTCGACGCCCGCCGGCCTTCGCGATCTCGCGGTCCGCACCGAGGCCGACATGATCGTGTTCGGCTCCGAATACCGGACCGCCCGCGGCCATATCGACCCGCAGGCATCGGCCCGCCGTCTCCTCGACGGCGGGCCGATCGCCCTCGGGCTCGCCACCGCCGGGCTGCACGACGCGACCGACTTCACGGTTCGCTCGATCGGGGCGATCGGCGAGGACGGCGACCCGTGCGTGCTCGAGACGGCGGAGGCCCTGGCGTCGAAGCTCGGCGCCGAGGTCGCTTCGCGTGCGTCGGCCGACGTCGATCTGATCGTCGTCGGCTCGAAGCCCGGCACGGTCAACGGCCGCGTCCGAATCAGTGCAGCGGCCGAGTACCTGATCGAGCTCGCACGCTGCCCCGTCGTCGTCCTCCCGCGCGGCGTCGCGCTCGGGTTCGAGTAGGCGGATGCCGGCAGAGGCAGCGAGGCTCGAGCGGAAGGTCGGGCGGCGCGACCTGCGCTTCCTCGCCGCGCTCGCCTGCGCGGCGGTGGTCGGTGCACCGGTGGCCGTGCTGATCGCGCGCCACGATTCGAAACCGGCGCCGCGCACCGGCGCGGCGTGCATCGACGCCCCGCATGCGGGCGTGCTCGGAGGAGGCGCCTACCACTTCTGCGGTGCGCAGGCCGTTGCGTTCTGCCGGCGGTTCGCCTCCGAAGACTCGGTGGCCGCGAAGTGCGAAGAGCTCGGTCAGCCTTCGACCGGCCGGTTGCGCCGGTCCCAGAGTGTGGCGTTCAGGAACGCCGCCGAGACGACGAGACGCGCGATGATGTACAGCCACAGCAGGATCACGGTGGCTGCGCCGAGCGCTCCGTAGAGCTGCGGCTGACGTTCGAGCTTCGGCGCGAGGTAGACGGAGACGAACGCCTGCACGAGGATCATCCCGATGCCTGCGAGGACGGCGCCGGGCAGAAGCGCGAGCGCAGGTGCCTTGCCGTGGGGGAGGAGCGACATCGCCCACACCGCGACCCCTGCATACACGGCGAACATCCCGACCAGGACGAGCACGCCGAACAGGCCGCTCGAGTTGTGGCGCACCCATTGCGAGCCGAACCCGATCAGCGAGACGGCGACGACGGCCGTCGTGAACAGCAGGCTCGCGCCGAGTGGATTGTGGAGCTTCCCGCCGCGATCGGCCCACGCGATCTGGTGCGTGATGCGAAGCGCGCGGACCGCCCCGATCCCGAACCACTCGAGAAAGACGATCCCGAGGGCGAGCAGGTACCACTTGCTGTGCGCGCCCTCGGTGAACGCCGCGCGGGCACTGCGCGCCGCGGCGCCGCTGATGCCGAACTCCCGCGCGGTATGGACGACGCCGCGGCGGTCGGAGCCCGCCCAGAAGCTGCCGAGCGCGGCGAGGACGAGCCCGAGTGGCACGAGCCAGAGGAAGAGCCGGTAGGCGAGGCCGCCCGCGAGCAGGTTCGAGCCGGCCGCACGCTCGCGCTCGAGCGACTCGAAGATCGCCGGCCCGCCGGGAACGCGCTCGCGGGCCGTCTCGGCCGCCCGCAGTCCGACCGCGCGCAGCTCCTCGCCCTTCGTGCGCGCGTCGGCGAGCCTCACCGCTAGGCCGTCAGCGCATGCGCCTGCCGCGCCATCGCCACCGCCTCGAGCCGCGAGTGCGCGCCCAGCGCACGCAGCAGGTGGCGCACGTGGTTGCGCACCGTCTCCAGGCTCAGGTGCAGCTCATCGGCGATCTGGCGCGTCGAGCGTCCGTGCTCGAGCATCCGCAGGATCTCCGCCTGGCGCGGCGTCAGGTCGGGGTGCGCGGTCGTCTGCGGTGGACCTTCCAGAGTGACCTGGCCGAAGACGCCGACCACCCGGCCGTCCTCGACCAGCGGCACCGAGCAGATGTCGACCATCAGCGGCTGCCCGTCGGCGTCGACGATCGCCACCTCGCCCTCGGTGACCTTCACGTTTCCCACGACCTTGCTCGCGAAGGACTCGCGGGCCCGGTGGACCTCGTGTGGTGCGACCACCGACGTGAATTGCCGCCCGATCACGTCGCCGACGACCCGCTCCGCCGCCGGGTTCGTCCAGCGGATGACGCCGGTGCGGTCGATCACGTAGCTCGGGACGTTGATGTTCTCCAGCGCGCCCTCGAGGTCGCCGCCCGTCCCGCCTAGTGAGGACATGAGCCGAGTCTAGCCAGACTCCGGGCTGCGACGTGCGCACGCGTTAGGTTGCAGCACCTGTGGCGCGCGTCACGTATGTCGGCCATGCGACCGTGCTCGTCGAGCTCGACGGCGTGCGGCTGCTCACCGATCCCGTGCTGCGCCGGCGCGTTCTCCACCTCCGCCGCCGCGGCGTCGCCTCCATGGATGCGCTGCGCGGTCTCGACGCGATTCTCGTGTCGCACGCGCACTGGGACCACCTCGACGTCCCCTCGCTGACGAGGCTCGGCCGGGATGTGCGGATCGTGCTCCCGCGCGGTGCGGGGCGTCTCGTCCGCCGTCGCTTCTTCCGCAACGTGGTCGAGCTGGACGTGGGCGAGTCGATCGAGCTCGGCGACGTGACCGTGACGGCGGCACCCGCCGAGCACGACGCGGGCCGCGGGCCGCTCGGCGTTCGTGCACCGGCGCTCGGGTACGTGGTCGAAGGGACCAAGCGCATCTACTTCGCGGGGGACACCGACCTGTTCCCGGCAATGGCGGAGCTGGCGCCGCTCGATCTGGCGCTGCTACCGGTCGCCGGCTGGGGGCCGCGCCTGCCGCCGGGCCACCTCGATCCGCAGCGCGCGGCCGAGGCCCTGCGCCTGCTCCGCCCGCAGTCCGCGGTGCCGATCCACTGGGGCACCTATTCGCTGATCACGAAGCCCCGCGCGGCTCCCGGTGTCGAGCGCGCGCCGGCCGACCAGTTTGCGCGGTTCGCGGCGGAGCTCGCACCGGACGTCGACGTGCGCATCCTCGACCTGGGCGAGAGCCTCGATCTGCCGTAACCTCCCCTCCTCGATGACCGTCGACGCGACGACCTACGGCGAACAGCCGGCCTGGACGCCGGAGATCCCGCGCATCAAGCCGCTGCGCATGGTCTTCACGTGGATCGTCTCGGCGGCCGCGCTGTTCGTGGCCGCGGAGATCGTCCCGCACGTTCACGTCAACGGGCTCCTCGGAGCGTTCGTCGCTGCGCTGGTGATCGCGATCCTGAACGCGGCGCTGCCGCCGATCATCGCCGCGCTGCGCCTGCCCTTCGCCCTGATCTCCGGCTTCCTGCTCGTGCTGTTCGCCGACGCGGCGATGTTGTGGGGCGCGTCGGAGATCGCGCCGAGCGCGATCCAGGTCGACTCGTTCTTCTGGGCGCTCGTGGCAGCGCTGATCGCCTCGGCGGTCACGGTCCTTCTCGACGTCGTGTTCGGGACGAACGACGACGACACGTACACCTTCAGGGTCGTGCAGCGCATCGCGCGCCGCTCGAAGGACCAGATCCGAACCGATGTCCCCGGGATCATCTTCCTCGAGATCGACGGGCTCGGCCTGCCGATCCTGCGGCGTGCGATGCGCGACGGCAACGCACCGGTGATGGCGAGCTGGGTCGAGCGCGGCACCCACCGCGTCGACGAATGGGAGACCGACACGTCGTCGCAGACCGGCGCGAGCCAGGCGGGGATCCTGCTCGGCTCGAACGAGAACATCCCCGCGTTCAGATGGGTCGAGAAAGAGACCGGGACGATGATCGCCTGCTCGGCGCCGGCCGACTGCGCCGAGATCGAGCGGCGGCACGCGACGGGCGTGGGGCTCCTGATCGACGGCGGCGCGAGTCGCGGCAACCTGCTCTCCGGCGAGGCCGACCACATGATCCTCACGGTCAGCAAGATCGAGGAGGAGAAGGGCTCGAATCCCGGCTACCGCGCGTTCCTGGCGAACGGGTTCAACGTCACGCGGGTGCTCGTGCTGTTCACGTGGGAGGTGGTGCTCGAGTGGCTCGCTTCGCTGCGCGCGATCCGGCGCGACGTTCGCCCGCGCGGGCATCGCGGCGGCATCTACCCGCTGCTGCGTGCGACGATGTGCGTGTTCGTGCGCGACCTGATCGTGTACGGCGTGATCACGGACATGATGAAAGGGCGGCCCGCCGTCTACGCGACGTTCTCGAGCTACGACGAGGTCGCACACCATTCCGGCCTCGAGCGTGCCGACACCCTCGAGGCGCTCCGAAAGCTCGACCAGCAGTTCGGCCGGATCGAGCGCGCGCGCCGGTTCGCGGCCAGGCCGTACGAGATCGTCGTGCTCTCCGATCACGGACAGACGCAGGGTGCGACGTTCAAGCAGCGGAACGGGTACGGGCTCGGCGACCTCGTCGAGCGCTCGCTCTCGGCCGGCCGTGTCACCGAGGTCGCGGACGGCGACGAGCAGTCGAAGATGGTCGGGCACGCACTGGACGAGGCGACCGGGCATCAGACGAAGCGCGCGAAGAACGACGTCTCCGACCGTCACGTCGTCGTCCTCGGCTCCGGCAACCTCGGGCTCGTCTACCTGATGGAGGAGAAGCAGCGCCTGACGCTCGAGGAGATCGAGGAGCGCCATCCACTGCTGATCCCGGCGCTGCGCGAGCACCCGCACGTCGGGTTCCTGCTCGTCCGCTCGGCGAAGGACGGCGCGATCGTGCTCGGCCCGGCCGGCGCGCGTTATCTCGACGACGACCGGCTGGTCGGCGAGGATCCGCTCGAGCACTTCTCACCCAATGCGGCGGCGCACCTAAGGCGCACCGACGGGTTCGAGCACGTCGCCGACATCATGGTCAACAGCTTTTACGACCCGCAGCTCGAGGAGGGCTGCGCGTTCGAGGAGCTGATCTCGTTCCACGGCGGGATGGGCGGGCCGCAGACGCGGCCGTTCATCCTGCACCCCGTGGGCCTCGCGCTGCCCGACGAGCCGGTCGTCGGCGCTGCCGCGGTCCACGAGCTCCTCTCGGGCTGGCGCCGCCTCTTCCAGGGCGACGGCAGCGGAGAGGGTGAGCCGGTGGGCGCCCGTGCAGGAGATGCGGGCCTCGCCGGTGAACCCCGGTAGCACCATTCCCACGACAACCGGGGCACATCGAGGATGAGGCTGAAGTTCTGGCAGGCGAGCGAGCCGGCGCCCGCAGGTGCGGTCGCCCAGCCCGTCGAGCAGGTCGTCGTGCAGCTCGACGCCGACCAGCTGCGCGAGCTGTCGACCGTGTTCTCGGCGCCGCGCTGGCTGCGCGATCTCGGGATCGCCTCGTGGTTCCTGGTCGGCGTGGCGGCGCTGCTGCTCGGGGCGGCGTTCGTGCTCGACGTGACGTCGACCATCGTCGTGCCGGTCGTCGTGGGGGGCGTGGTCGCGACGGTCGCCTCGCCGGCGGTCACCTGGCTGCGTGGGCACGGCGTTCCGCGTGCGCTCGGAGCGCTCATCGTGCTGCTCGGGCTGGCCGCGATCGGCGTCGTGATCCTGCTGCTCGTGCTCGGCGGCATCGTCGCGGAGAGCGGGAAGATCTCGGCCGCGATCGCCCAGGCGGCCGACAAGATCCAGGGCTGGATCGAGGGGCTCGGCGTGGACTCGTCCGCCGCCTCCAGCGCGAACAGCAATGCCTCCTCATCGGTGCCGTCGATCATCTCGACGCTGTCGAAGGGTGTCGCGACCGGGATCCAGGGCATTACGTCGCTCGCCTTCGGCATCTCGTTCACGCTCTTCGCGATCTTCTTCCTGCTCAAGGACGGGCCGGCCTTCCGTGCGTGGGTGAACAGGCACCTCGGTGTGCCGCGATCGGTGGCCGAGACGATCACGGGCGGCGTGGTGACCGCGATGCGCCGGTACTTCCTGGGCGTCACGATCGTCGCGACGTTCAACGCCGTCGTCGTCGGTGTCGGCGCCTACATCCTCGACGTGCCGCTCGCCGGGACGATCGCCGTCGTCACCTTCGTCACCGCCTACGTGCCGTTCATCGGGGCTGTCGTCGCCGGGGCCTTCGCGGTGCTGATGGCGCTCGGCGCCCAGGGGACGACGACGGCGGTGATCATGCTCGTCATCGTCATCCTCGCCAACGGCGCGCTGCAGAACATCGTCCAGCCGATCGCGATGGGCGCGACGCTCCGGATGAACCCGCTGCTGATCCTCGTCGTCACGATCTCGGCCGGCGCCTTCTTCGGCACGGTCGGCATGGTGGTCGCGGCGCCGTTGACCTCCGCGGCCATCCACATCTCGGCAGACCTCGGCCGGGCGCGCGCGGTCGCCCGCGAGACGCAGGCGTCGGGGCCGGATCCGGGCGCCGCTCCCGCCGGACAGCCCGCCTGACCGTTTAAGGTCCGCGCGATGAGCGCTTCGGCAGGCGTCGCCGGATCCAGCCTGGGCGGGAAGTCGCGCGCCCGGCGTTTCGCCGAGATCGGCGCGTGGCTCGTCGGGCTCGTCGTCGTGCTGGCGATCCTGGAGGCGCTCGGCGTCGACGTGACCGGCTGGTTCAGGCAGCTCTGGGACCAGATCAAGGCGATCCCGGTCCAGTACGTGATCGCGGGCATCTTCTTCCAGAGCCTGCAGACGTCGTTCGCCGGCCTCTCGTACTACGGCATCCTCTCGGCGGCGTATCCGGGCGAGGTGTCGCTCGCGCCGATCATCACGGCGTATGCGGTCGGGGTCGCGGGCAACAGCTTCCTGCCCGCCAACATCGGGACCTTCGTCACGCTCGTCATGTTCGTGGCGATCATCCCGAGCTGCACGCTCGGCGGCTCGATCGCCGCCTACCTCGTCCAGAAGATCTTCTTCACGATCGCCGGCACGTTCGTCTACCTCTACCTGTTCCTCTCGGTGCCGGGCTCGTTCAGCGCCAATCTGGGGAACATCTCCGCCCATCCCGGCTTCACCGTCCTGATCGTGGCCGGCGGCGGGTTCCTGATCGTCCTGCTCGTCCGTGCGTTCTGGAAGCAGGTCAAGAAGCTCTGGGCGCAGGCGAAGCAGGGCGGCGTCATCCTGTCCCAGCCGCGGCGCTACTTCGCGCGCGTCTTCCTGCCGTCGCTGCTCTCGTACGTCGCGAAGTACTGCGTGATCGGTATCTTCCTGGCCGCCTTCGCGATCCCGGTCACCTTCGAGTCGATCACCTGGGTCGTCGGGTCGGGGTCGCTGGCCAACGTCGCCTCGTTCACGCCGGGAGCGGTCGGCATCACCCAGGCGACGAACGCGCTGGCCCTGAAGACCTGCTGCCACGTCCCGAACGACACGGCCGTCGCCTACTCGACGGCGCAGCAGCTCGTGACGACCGCATGGAACGTCGCCTTCGCGATCATCCTCGTTGTCATCGTCTTCGGCTGGACGGGCGGCAAGTCCCTCGTCTCCACCTCGTATGCGGGCGCGAAGGAGCAGGTCGCCGAGCAGAAGGAAGCGCGCCGCAAGAAGCGCGAGGAGAAGAAGGCCGAGAAGCAGGCGGCGAAGGAAGCCGAGAAGGCCGGCACGGACTAGGCTGGACCTGCGTCGCGTCGAGCTCGTCTTCCGCGTCCCGGAACCTGAGTCGGTAGATGACCGCAGCTCGAAGCGCGCGGGCCCCGATGCCCCCGGTCACGTCCTGCGGAATGGTCGACGCAGCAAGGCGACTGGACGCGAGGTGCGGGAGTGCTCGAGAGGGAAGCCCAGAGCCGGAAAACGACGACGAAGTCGGCGGTCGTCGACCTCGTCGCGCTTCTGATCGCGAATCGAGAGGCGGTGATCGAGTCCGCTCGGGCGGCGCTTCGCCGGGCTCACCTTCCGCACTACGACTCGGTGGAGGTTGCCGAGGAACGGCTTTCGGCGCTGTTCGATCTTCTCGTCGATGCAGTAGCACGGCGCGACTTGACTCCGATGATCGAGTACGCGCAGTGCGTGGCGGAGGAGCGATACGCCGGCGGTTACGAGCTCGGAGAGGTGCAGACCGCGTTCAACACGCTGGAGGAGGCCGCCTGGCTGGCCGTCTTGCAGCGGCTCGATCCCAGTGAGGCGGGTCCTGCACTCGGGCTCGTCGGCACCGCTCTCGGTGCCGGCAAGGACGCTCTGGCCCGTCGGTACGTCTCCCTCGCCGCGGGCACCCACGCGGGTGCGGTCGACCTTCGAGCTCTCTCCACGGGCGCGTCTTCGTGATCGGGTTGCGCACGTCCCCTTGCACGGACAGCCGAGGAGGTCACGATGGAAGATTCGGTTGAGCGTACGGCGGCTTCCGGCAGGGGGTATGCCTACGGCGGCCCGGCGTTCGTCGGCGGCATCATCATCGGCACCGGCCTCGGGATCCTGCTCGGCGGCTTCTGGGCGTGGCTCCTGATCGGGCTCGGTGCCGGGTTCGTCCTGATGTCCTTCATCGCCGCGATCGGCAAGTAGGCGCCCGCTCGCTCGGGTTGCGGGAAAACGAGGCTTCCGAAGATCATCGCCCTGACGGTGCGTGTCTACGCCCACGACCTGATCGCGACCGACGGCAGTCCCTCATCACCTACGCTGACCGTCGGCCGACCGCGAGCACGACGGCGCCCTCGACCCCGCCGGAGCGCAGCGTCTCGAGTGCCGCGTTCGCCGCCGCGAGCGGGAAGACCGTCACCGCGGTCCGCACCGGGACCTCGGGTGCCACCGCCATGAACTCCTCGCCGTCGGCGCGGGTGAGGTTCGCGACCGAACGGAGCACGCGCTCCTCCCACAGGAGCTCGTAGGGGAACGCCGGGATCTCGCTCATGTGGATGCCGGCGCAGACGACGGTGCCGCCCTTGGCGACGGCGCGGAGCGCTGCCGGCACGAGCGAGCCGACCGGCGCGAAGATCAGCGCCGCATCGAGCGGCTCGGGCGGCTGATCGGTCGATCCGCCCGCCCATTCTGCGCCGAGCGTGCGTGCGAATGCCTGCGTCTCGGCGTCTCCCGGCTGGGTGAATGCGAAGATCCGCCGCCCCTGCCACCGGGCGACCTGGCAGACGATGTGAGCAGCCGCCCCGAAGCCGTAGAGCCCGACCCGCTCCGCGTCCCCGGCCATTCTCAGCGCCCGGTACCCGATCAGCCCGGCGCAGAGCAGCGGCGCCGCCTGGCGGTCGGGGTACCCGTCGGGGATCGGAAAGCAGAACCGGGCATCTGCGATCGCCTGCTCGGCGAAGCCGCCGTCGATCGTGTAGCCGGTGAACCGGGCGCGGTCGCACAGGTTCTCCCGGCCGGCGCGGCAGGGGCCGCACTCGCCGCAGGTCCAGCCGAGCCACGGCACGCCGACACGTCCGCCGGCCGCGAACCGCTCGGCTCCCGGTCCGGCCTCCGCGATCGTGCCGACGATCTGGTGGCCGAGCACGAGCGGCAGCTTCGGGTGCTCGAGCTCGCCGTCCACGATGTGCAAGTCGGTGCGGCAGACACCGCAGGCATGCACCCGAAGGCGAACCTGGCCCGGGCCGGGCCGAGGCTCCGCGAGCTCGGCCTCCTCGAGCGGCGTCCCGCGGCCGGTGAAGAGCATTGCCCGCATCCCGGAAGCGTGACACGCAGGGAGGTCGCGGGGTTTCCCGCAGTCGCGATCTGCGTGAACCCTCACGACGGGCCTGCCGCCGTCGGCGATGGTGAAGGCGTGCCCACCACGTCGTACCCGGTCACCTGGCAGGAGCGCGGAGCCGCCCCCCTGGAGGGACACCTCGAGCTCGGCGCCGGGACGATCGCGTTCGAGGGCCTGGACGAGCAGGACCGGCCCGTCTGGCGCACGATCGCGCTGGACGAGCTCCGCGCCCTCCGCCTCTTCCTCGACGACGACCCCGGCGCCGGACGCGCGCTGCTGGTCGAGACGGCGACCGGACAGGTCGTGATCCACAGCGCCGCGCGGCACGCACAGGTTCTGCAGGAGCTCGCCGAACGGATCGCCGACCGCGAGCTCGCCAAGGAGCGGCGCACGGTCGTCGTCCTGCCGCTGAGGCCGGGAGCCGACTCGCGCGCGCACGAGATCGCGGCCGAGGGCCCACCGTTCGACCCGGCGGAGCTCCCACTCGAGTCGCACGAGCTGCTGCTCACTTCCGGCGAGGCGATCTTCGTGTTCGAGTCGACGTCGCGCGTGGCGCTCGAGTCGATTCTCGATGCGCTCGACGTCTGGTCGGCGGCCGCGACGTGGAGCGATCTGGTCGCCGGTCCGCCGCGGGTGGCGTCGGTGGCGTACTCCTGGCACCGCGATCCGTCACTCGACGGGATCGGGCTTGGACTGTGAACGCGGGCAACGACCGAGAGGAGATCGAAAGATGAAGAGGATCCTGATCGCCACCGACGGTTCGCCAAGCGCGATCGAGGCGGTCGAGCTCGGGCTCGAGCTCGCGTCCGAGAACGATGCGAGGGTGCACGTCGTCCACGTCGTCCCCTCTGCCGACGTCGCGCCCTGGAGCGCCTTCGGGATGAGCGCCGGAGCCCCGCACGTCGAGACGCCCGTCGATCGCGCGCCGGTCGACGACGCCGTCGCGCGAGCCGAAGAGCGGGGGATCCCCGTGACGGGCGAGCTCCTCACGGGCGTCGCCGTCGACGAGATCGTCGCGTACGCCGACTCGCACGACGTCGACCTGATCGTGATGGGGTCGCGCGGCCACGGAGCGGTCGCGAGGGCGCTGCTCGGAAGCGTCTCGCTTGGAGTCCTCCGTGAGACACGGCGGCCGGTGCTGATCGTGCGGGCCGCACACGCTCCCGTGCACGCTTAGTCACTCCTCGAGCAGCTGGTGGTCGATCGCGTAGCGCACGAGTTCGGCCCGGCTCTGCAGCCGGAGCTTCTGCATGATGTGCGCGCGATGCGTCTCCGCCGTGCGCACGGAGATATAGAGCTGCTGGGCGATCTCCTGGTTCGTGTGCCCCAGTGCCAGCAGACGCAGCACCTCGCGCTCGCGGTCCGACAGCGGGTCCTCGCTCGCACGACGTTCGGCGTCCGCCTCGGCGGCGAGTAGGCGCGCACCGAGCTCGGGGCTCACGTAGCGGCCGCCGCGGGCGACCTCGCGGACGGCGGCGACGACCTCGGTGTCGGCGGCTTCTTTGAGCACGTAACCGGTCGCGCCGGCCGCGAAGGCCTCGCGGACGTACCGCGGGTCGTCCTGCATCGACAGCAGGAGCACCTTCGCGTCGGGGTTCTCGTGCACGAGCTTCGGGAGCACCTCGAGGCCCGTCTGATCGGGCATCACGACGTCGAGCAGGAGCACGTCCGGTTTGAGCGACCGCGCCTGAAAGACCGCCTCGCGCCCGGTGCCGGCCTCGCCGACCGGCTCGATGTCGGGCTCCTGCGCCAGGAGCAGCCGCAGCCCAGAGCGCACGACCGCGTGGTCGTCGACGATCAGGACGCGGATCGGGGCCGCCATGCCGCCGGACGTTAGCGCGATCGGGTCCACTCGCGATCAGTGAAAAGCCGCAGCGACGGTGCGGCTGCCGGCCGACGAAACCGAGGGACGGCGGCTCTACTGTGCGGGAATGCAAGCCCGCCCCCACTACGCCGTGTTGTGGAAGGGCAGCCAGGGCGCGATCGGGTCGGGGCGGCTCGAGTTGGTCGCCGACCGGGTCGAGCTCTCGAGCGGGGATGCCGTGGTGAGCCTTCCGGTGAGCGAGGTGACGACTGCGCGGATCGCCCGCGGCGCGGGCGACCGTTTGCATGGCTTGCCCGTCCTGGCGCTCGCGTGTGCAGGGGGTGAGATCCTTCGGATCGCGAGCCTGGAAGGGACGGGCGCGCTCTACGAGATCGCCGCGCTCGTCGAGAGAGCGGGCCCCGCCTTTCGGGCGACGGGAACGTAGGCGGCGACCGTCGTTCCGGCTCCGGGGGAGGACTCCACCTCCAGCGTCCCGCCGACGAGTGCGACCCGCTCGCGCATGCCGACGACGCCGAGCGCATCCTCGCGAACCTCGCCTGCGTGGAACCCGCGGCCGTCGTCCTCGACGACGACGCTGATGCCGTTGCCCCGCTGCGCGATCACGATGCTCACGCGCTCTGCACCTGCGTGCTTCACGACGTTGGTCAGCGCCTCCTGGATGACGCGGTAGAGGACGGTTTCGATCTCGGGCAGCATCCGCCCGCCCGGGAGGTTCGACTCGAGTGCCGTGTGGATTCCGGTGCGCTCCTCGAACGTCGCGGCCAGGCGCTCGACCGCGGGCGCGAGGCCGAAGTCGTCGAGCGCAGACGGACGTAGCTCGACGGCGAGCCTGCGAACGTCCTGCAGCGCCTGCACGATCATCTCCCGCACCTGCGCCACGGCGCGGTCTGCATCCGCATCGCTGCCGGCGGCCCGGATCGACTGCAGGCCGAGCAAGATCGACGCGAGCGCCTGCCCGGTCTCGTCGTGGAGCTCACGCGCGAGGCGGCTTCGCTCGAGCTCCTGGGCCGCGACGACCTGCCGGACCGTCTCGCGTGCGACACGCTCGGAGAGGTCGACTGCGACCGCCGCGCGCGCGGCGAAGATCTCGGCGAGCCGGAGGTCGGCGTCCGAGAAGCGCGCGTCCGGCCCGATCTTGTCGTGGACCGCGACGATCCCGATTGCCCGGTCGCGTGCGACGAGCGGCACGTAGAGCGCAGTGCGCACGCCCATCCTCCGCGTGGCCTCCTGATCCGACTCGGGATCGTCGAGCACCGAGTCGACCCGGGCACTCTGGCGCCGCTCGAGCACGCGCCCGCTCTTCGACCGTGCGCGGTCGAGCATGACGCCGACGAGCCCGGCCGCGTCGTCGTCGTCGCCGTCGGCGGCGGCGATGCGGAGCTGCATCGCCGCATCGGGGAGGGCGATGAACGCGATCCGTGCTCCGATCAGCGTCCGGAGGCGCCTGCAGATGAGATCGAGCATGACGTCGAGCTCCGACTCCTCGACCAGCGACCGAACGACCTCGTGCAGCGTCTCGAGCTGGCGCGACCAGTTCGTCGCGGCCTCGTACAACCGGGCATTCTCGATCGCCACGGCCGCCTGCGCGGCGAGGAGCTTCACGACCTCCTCGTCCTCGGCCGTGAACTCGGCGCCGTGCTCCTTCTCGGTGAGGTAGAGGTTCCCGAACGCGACGCCGCGCAGCAGGACCGGCACGCCGAGGAAGGAGCGCATCGGCGGGTGGTTCGCGGGGAAGCCGACCGCCCGCGGATCCTCGTTGAGGTCGCGCAGCCGCAGCGGCTGTCCGTCGGTGATCAGGACGCCGAGGATCCCGCGGCCGCGGGGCAGGTCGCCGATCGCCCGCTGGGTGTCGGCGTCGATCCCGTGCGTGAAGAACCGCTCGAGCTCGGTCCCGTGCGCGTCGATCACGCCGAGCGCCGCGTACCGGGCGCCGGTCAGGGAGGCCGCGGCCTCGGTCACGTGCTGCAGCACGCTTTCCAGCGAGAGCTCGGACGTGAGCGCGATCCCAGCGTCGAGCAGTGCCCGCAGGCGGTTTCCGACCGTGGCTGCCGGGTCCACGACGGCGAGCCTACCGCGCCCGGGGCTCGATGTGGGAAACCCGCAACGTGGTCAGCGTCGGCTCCGATTGCCCTCGGGCTGCGGTCGCGGACACTGGAGGCGTCTTTCAAGGAGGTGGATGATGTTCAAGAACGTGATCTGGGCCACAGACGGATCCGAGGCGGCCGATCATGCGCTTGCCTACGCGAAGGCGCTGGTCGACCCGGCAGGCGGGACGCTGTACGTCGTCCATGCCGAGGAGCACTTCTACGGCGGGCGGAGCGGCGGGTATCCGGTGCTCGCGGACGAGGAGGACCTGAAGGCGAAGATCCGCTCGCAGGTCGCCGAGCTGCGCACGGGCGGCCTCGACGTCAGCCTGGAGATCGCGCTCGGCCATCCCGGGCAGTCGGCGCACGCGATCGCCGAGTTCGCGCGGGAGCACGGCGCCGACGTGATCGTCGTCGGCACGCGCGGGCTGGGGCCGGTCCACGGACTGCTCGTCGGCAGCGTGACGCATCGGCTGCTGCATACGTCGCCGTGCCCGGTGTTCGCCGTCCCGGCGTCGCGGGTCCCGGCCGACGGAGAGACCGAGCGCGAGCTGGCCGGGACGGCCCGTTCGTGATCGCCGCCGCCGCGGGCGAGGTCGTCGACGTCGTCCTCCGGGACGGCGGGACGCTTCGTCTGCGGCCGCCGGGGCCGGAGGACCGCGACGGGCTCGTCGAGTTCTTCGAGCGGCTTTCCGACCGGAGCCGCTACCTGCGCTTCCACGGCGTCCGTCGCATCGACGGCGAGCTCGTCGTGCCGTTCCTCGAGGAGAGCTCGAATGCGGGCGCGCTCGTCGGGACGCTGGCCGGCCGCATCGTCGCGCTCGCCGGCTATGTCCGCCTGCGCGCCGGCGACACCGCCGAGATGGCGTTCGTGGTCTCCGACGAGGAGCAGGGGCGGGGGATCGGAACCCGGCTGCTCGAGCAGCTGGCGGCAAGGGCGCGCCGCGCCGGGATCGACCGGTTCGTGGCCGACGTCATGGCCGAGAACCGCCAGGCGCTCGCGGTCTTCGCCGACGCGGGGTTCGAGATCTCGCGCGAGCTCGAGCAAGGCCAGGTCGAGCTCCGTTTTCCGATCGGTGCGACCGACACTCTCCGGACGCGCGTCGAGCAGCGAGACCACGAGGCGGTGGTCGCGTCGCTCCGGCCGTTCTTCCGCCCCGGGAAGGTCGCCGTGGTCGGTGCGTCGCCGCGTCGCGGATCGATCGGAGGCGAGCTCTTCCGCAACGTCCTCGCCGCCGACTTCGCCGGCGCTGCGTACCCCGTGAACCGCAGCGGAGCCTCCGTTGCCGGCGTTCGCGGCTACCCGTCGATCGAGGAGATTCACGATCGCGTCGATCTCGCGGTGATCTGCGTCCCCGCGGCGCAGGTGCTCGCTGCGGCCGAGGAGGCACTTGCCTCGGGGGTGCGTGCGTTGTGCGTGATCACGTCGGGGTTTGCCGAGGTCGGCGCCGACGGGGTGAGGCTCCAGGAGCGCCTGCTCTCGCTCGTCCGCAGTCACGGCGCGCGGCTGATCGGCCCGAACTGCCTCGGCATCACGTCCGCGGCAGTCGGGCTGAATGCCACCTTTGCGCCGAACGCGCTGCCCGTCGGGCGCATCGGGTTCTCTTCGCAGAGCGGCGCACTCGGGCTCGCCCTGCTCGAGCAGGCGTCCGAGCGGCAGCTGGGCTTCTCGTCATTTGTCTCGATCGGGAACAAGGCCGACGTCTCCTCGAACGACCTGCTCGAGTGGTGGGAGGACGACGAGGCGACCGATGCAGTGGTGCTCTACCTCGAGTCGTTCGGCAATCCGCGCAAGTTCGGGCGCATCGCGCGTCGCGTCGCACGGCGCAAGCCTGTGATCGCGCTGAAGGCGGGCGCGACCGCGGCGGGAGCACACGCAGCGAGCTCGCATACCGCGGCCCTTGCCGGGTCCGACGCTGCGGCGGATGCGCTGTTCGCGCAGGCCGGCGTGATCCGCGCACGCACGCTCGAGGAGCTGGTCGACGTGACCACTCTCCTGTCGAGCCAGCCGCTGCCGCGCGGCCGGCGTGTCGCCGTGGTCACGAACGCCGGCGGCCTCGGGATCCTGTGCGCCGACGCGTGCGCGTCCGCGGGGCTCACGCTTCCCGAGCTCGCCCCCGAGACCCGGACTGCGCTCGCGGCGGTGCTTCCGGCCGAGGCGAGCACGGCGAACCCGGTCGACCTGCTCGGTTCCGCAACCGAGGCGACGTACGAGTCGGCGCTGCCGCTGTTGCTCGACGACCCCGGCATCGATGCCCTGATCGTCCTGTTCGTGCCACCGGTCGTCGCCGGGGCCGAGGAGGTCGCGGCGGCGATCCGCACCACGGTGGAGGCGGCCCGTCCGGACAAGCCGGTCCTCGCCTCCGTGATCAGCCACGCCGGAACGCCGGCCGCGTTCCGCGAGCACGACGGCATCGTCGCGACGTTCGCCTATCCGGAATCCGCCGCGCGCGCGCTCGGGCTCGCGGCCGACCGGGCCGAGTGGCTGAGCCGCGCGCCGGCACCGCCGGTCGAGGCGCTCGACGTCGACACCGCCGGCGCCAGGCAGGTGGTCGAGGGAGCGCTTGCGAACGCACCGGATGTCTGGCTCGACGCCAAGAGCGCACGGACGCTGCTCGAGGCGTACGGCATTCCGCTCGTCGCCGAAAGGGAGGCCGCAACCGTCGAGGCTGCCGTCGCCGCCGCCTGCGAGCTCGGCTTCCCGGTCGTCGTCAAGACGGCGGAGCCGGGTGCCCACAAGACCGAGCGCGGCGGTGTCGCGCTCGACCTGGGCGACGAGCAGAGCGTGCGTGAGGCGGTCGAGCGCATCGGCGCTCCCGTCCTCGTGCAGCCCTTCCTCACGACGGGGACCGAGCTGCTCGCCGGCGCCGTCCAGGATCCCGTCTTCGGCCCGCTCGTCGCGTTCGGCCCGGGCGGGGTTCTCGCGGAGCTGATCGGCGCCGCCGGGCTGCGCCTCGCCCCGCTGACCAGGGCAGAGGCCGAGGAGCTGGTGCTCGAGGGCAAGGCGGGACGGCTCGTGCGCGGTTTCCGCGGCGCTGCAGCGTCAGACGCCGGCGCGCTGGCCGACCTCGTCGTGCGGCTCTCGCGGCTCGCCGACGACATCCCCGAGCTCGCCGAGCTCGACCTGAACCCGGTTCTCGCCCGCCCGGACGGCTGCTGCGCCGTCGACGCGCGCGTTCGCGTCCGCGTCGCGCCGGCCAGGCGCTCGCTCAAGGGCTGGTAGGCCCCCGGCCCGACAGTAGACTCGGTCCCGAGATGGGCACGGACACACCCGACACGTCGGGCGGCGCTCCGCTCGCCGCGGCTCATCCGTTCGACATCGAGGCGGTGAAAGAGCGTCTCGCTGCAGGGTCGGGCGGCTACGAGATCGTGCACGCATCGCCGGGGCTCGAGGTCGGCGTCTACGTCCTCGTCGCTCCGGAGCCCGACCGCCAGCAGCCGCACGCGGACGACGAGATCTACATCGTCATCGAGGGAACGGGGACGCTCGAGGTGGAAGGCAGGCCCGTCGAGCTCCGCGAAGGGCACGCGGTCTTCGTCCCCGCAGGAGCCGAGCACCGCTTCGTCGGCTACGAGCGCCTGAGCGTCCTCGTCATTTTCGAGCGCCGCGCGCATTGAGCGACGGCGGCTTCGAGCTGGTCGACGCCTACTGGCGCGCCGCGAACTACCTCTCGGTCGGCCAGATCTACCTGCTCGACAACCCGCTCCTCCGCGAGCCGCTGGTCCGCGAGCACGTAAAGCCGCGCCTGCTCGGCCACTTCGGCACGACACCGGGGCTCAATCTCGTGTACGCGCATCTGAACCGCGCGATCCGCGAGCGCGACCTCAGCGCCGTCTACATCGCGGGCCCCGGTCACGGTGGCCCGGGGCTCGTCGCGAACGCGTATCTCGAGGGGACCTACAGCGAGGTGTACCCGCATGTCGGACGCGACGAAGCGGGATTGAAGGAGCTGTTCCGGCAGTTCTCGTTCCCGGGCGGCATCCCGAGCCACGTCGCGCCCGAGACGCCGGGCTCGATTCACGAGGGCGGGGAGCTCGGCTACGCCCTGGCGCACGCGTTCGGCGCCGCGTTCGACAATCCCGGCCTGCTCGTGTGCTGCGTCGTCGGCGACGGCGAGGCCGAGACCGGACCGCTTGCCACCGGCTGGCACGGGACGAAGTTCCTGAGCGCACGCCACGACGGCGCCGTGCTGCCCGTCCTGCACCTGAACGGCTACAAGATCGCGAACCCGACGGTGCTCGCGCGGATCCCCGAGGACGAGCTCGCCTCACTCCTGACCGGCTACGGCTGGCGGCCGCTCTTCGTCACCGGCGACGATCCTGCGGCGGTGCACGTCGCGCTCGCCGGCGCCCTCGACGAGGCGCTCGACGAGATCGCCCGCTTCCAGCGCTCGGCGCGCGCCGGCGGCGCGGCCGGCCGG
>Ga0335081_10004994_pt1 | contig 20975 bp, 16 predicted proteins | sample Lox_Sample_35_FD_206713 | JGI IMG/M metagenome (GOLD analysis project Ga0335081, IMG submission 206713) | Soil microbial communities from Loxahatchee National Wildlife Refuge, Florida, United States - Lox_Sample_3.5 | ecosystem: Environmental > Terrestrial > Soil > Wetlands | place: USA... | reverse complement strand
GTGTATCTTTTGATTGTCGCCGTCCGGCGCTCCGTTCGCAAATCTCAATTTTGGCCGATCCACACAGAGTAGGAATGCGAAGGATCACCTCCACGCGAATATCGCGCCGCCCGGTCCAGTTCGAGGCCTAATTCGAGGGGTGATGGCCCAGCACAATGTAACGCGCAATCAAGTAACCGAGGGCGCCTCCGGCAAAGGTGTCGGAGGTGAAGTGCGATTGCAGAGTCACGCGGGAAACTCCCACCAATGACGCAAGTCCGTAGGCGACCCACCGGTGCCATGCCGGATGCGGATAGCGCTCCGCAAAAATCGTCGCCACGGACATCGCCGCGATTTCGTGTCCCGAGGGCATGCTCCCGAGGCCGCCAAGCCATCCTCCGCTTCTCACTTTGAACCAGCTGTCCCTGAACGTTCCGCCCACCGGATAGGAGACGGGGGCTTCGCGGCCGTCCACGTCCTTCATGATCGTGGTGAGAATTTCCGAATCGATTACGGCTTCCCCCGCCAGAATGAAGGTCTCTTGATCGTAGGCGTTCTTGCGCGCTATCCCCACCAGGTAAAAGGCCGACGCAAATGCTTCCGTGGCCGTTGCCGTGTTGTATCCCGCAAACGTGTTGTTGAACCCGCCAAGGAGTTGCGTGTTGCTTCGAACCCACTTCGCGTCATGCGCATCGAGCGTGGTGAGCAGCGCTGCTGTGCCAATCAGCGCCAGCGCAGGCTTCCAATGATGCCCGTGGGCCAGCGACACGGGAAACAGCCACATCTCTTTCTGCTGGTGCAGTAAATCAGGCCCGACCCGTTTCCATTGGCTCCCCAGGATCTGCAATTCGCTGGGCGCTGCTGCCGGGGCGGTTATCGCGGGCTGGAGAGCAGCGGGAGCTGACGCAGCAACCTCGGTCCCGTCCGTCGCGCTGGCAACGGGCACTGCAGGCGCGCCTTCGTCCGTCGCACTGGAAACTTCCGTGGGCGCTGCAATCTCCTGGGCTGAGCAGAATGGAGCGGCGAGAGCGAACAGGATCAGGAGCGTGGCTGAAAGCGCTTTGGACATGAACGGGTTCACTCCTGGAAAGGCAGATGGGCTTCCAGCCGCGGCCAAGGGTCAACACTTGGACACGAACATGGCAATTGTATGACAGCGGAGTTTCTGGGGCAGCACTTTCCGCGAACAATTTTCCGTAAAAATAAATTACTGGCGTTGGCTTACGGTGAGGTCTAGGCGCGGCTTAGCGTTTGGCTGAGCGCTGCCTTCACCCGCTCGGGAGTAAATGGAACCTGCCGAATGCGCGCGCCCGTGGCGTCGAAGATGGCGTTACCGACCGCCGCTGCGACGATGGTAATGGCGGTCTCGCCCGCTCCTGTTGCCGGCTGGTCCGGGCGGTTGATCAGGTTGACTCGAATCTCGGGAATCGCGAAACCCAAGGGCAAAGTGCGGTAGCTTTGCCAGTCGACCGACGTCACTTTCTGCTCGTCCCACGTCACTTCTTCCACCAACGCCCGGCTCATACCCTGCAGCGTCCCCCCTTCGATCTGGTTCCGAAGGCCGTTGGGGTTGGAGATAGGACCTGAATCGTTGGCGAAGAAAATCCGCTTTACGCTCACCTTCCCGGTGTTCTGATCGACCTGAACCTCGGCCACCATGGCCGCGTATCCATTGTTGCCCTCGTAAGCCACGCAAGCGATCCCGCGCCCCGTGGCCATTCCCGTCTTCTGGCTCCGTGGGTTCGGCGAAGGACGCGCTTCCCAATTCGCCAATTCCGCTGCGCCTTTCACCACGTCAATCACCCGGGAATCCTTCAGGTAGCGAAGCCGAAAGGCCACTGGATCGGCCTTGGCCCTCGCCGCCACTTCATCCATAAAGCACTCCTGCGCGAACGTGTTTTGCAGCCGTTGAGGCGAACGCAGGGGCCCGGTGAAAAATGGCGATTCAATGTTGTGCATCAGGGAGCGCTCGGATGTAATCCTGCCGGTGCCCTTGGCGGTTCCGTCCACGTTTCCGGCCACGTACGAAGGCACTCCATTGCTGTTGTTGCTATAGGCGCGCGGTTCGGGCGCAGGACTTCTGGCCATGAAGGCTTCAGGTGCGAAGCCCGCCAGACTCCCCGTAATCACATTCCCAGGCGTGTTATACCCCGGCCGGTTCCCCAGCACAGCGGACCACGATTCGTGGTCCCAGGCAACGATGTTGCCCTCGCCGTCCAACGCTGCGCGCTCATCCATTACGAACGCAAAGCCGTAATTCTCGCCCCAGGCCATTTCGTCTTTTCGCGTGAGTTGCACGCGCACCGGTTTGCCCGCCGCCTGCGAAAGCAGCGCCGCGTCGAAGGTGACTGTATCGGCTGCGTTCAGGCCGTAGCAGCCCGAACCCCTGCGGAAGATCACGTGTACATTCTCAGGCTTGAGGCCGAGCAGGATGGCCGCGCTGCCTCGCACCGGCCAAACGCCTTGCGTCGGCGAATAAAGCGTAGCCTTGTCGCCCTGAACGTCGGCCACGGCGCAGGAACTCCCCATCGATCCATGCATTTGGTACGGGTAGTAGTAGGTGGCCTTCAGAACCGTTGATGCTTGCGCCAGCTTCTGGTCAACGTCCTTGGAATTGACCAGCAGCGTGTCTCGTGTCGGTTTCGCCGTCCGCAGGTAGTTATAGAAGTCCCCGTGATTCGGTAAGCCCGTCCCCGCGCTCCACGTGACTTTGAGCTTATTCGCCGCTTGCAGTGCCTGCCACGGTTTCTCCGCGACCACTCCGACGAAATCGTTCTTCACTACGACCTGCACCCTGCCCGGCATACCTTTAACCGAGCTTTCGTCGACGGAGACCACCTTTGCGCCTACCACGGGCGGCCTGACCACCCGGCCGTGCAACATCCCCGGCAGGCGCACATTGTGCACAAACTCGAATTGGCCGGTGACCAGCGCCGGCATGTCGGGACGCCGCGCTTCGGTCCCCAGCACGGTCCATTCGCTGGCGGGCTTCCGCTTGGCGTTCGGATCGAGCTGGATCTCGAACTTCTGCCCTCTGACCAGCTCACCGTAGCCGACCTTCTTGGAAGCATCGCTTTTCGCGCTGATCATGCCCTCTGCTGCCACCAGTTGATCGGCCGGGATTCCCAGGCGCTTTGAGCCCAGCTCCAATAGCGCCTCCCGAGCTGTCGCTGCTGCCAGCCCCAGGTTGCGATGATTGAAGTTGGTGGGATGCGATTGGCTGCCCGAAGTAATACCCTGGTCCGGTGTCCGCGCCGTATCGCAATAGATCAGGTTAACCTGGCTGAACGGGACGCATAGCTCTTCTGCGACCAGTTGTATTTGCGCGGTGGAAATGCCTTGCCCAATCTCTTCCTTGCCTGTGTATGCCGTGACCTTTCCATCCGCGCCAATCGCTATCCACGAATCCAGTTGATTCGGCGAAGGCGCACCGGGCCCTCCGCCTCCCTCGAACTCCTGCGCCCCGGCCGTTTCCAGCACGCTGGGCGCGCTGAACACAACGACCAGCGCCCCAGCGCCGGCTAAAAAGGATCTCCGCGAAACGGAGGCCCCGCTCATTGCATCTGGCACTTCGGCCGTCAGCATGCCATTGGCAGGCGCTTTGGGTTTCGGGCTCATTTTGCTGTCCCCAAGTCCGCTCTCGCCTGTGCGATCGCCCGGAGCATTCGGGTGTGAGTGAAACACCGGCACAGCACCCCGGACATGGCCTGCTGAATCTCTTCTTCGCTGGCCCTGGGATTTTTATCGAGGAAGGCCTTGGCCGTCATGATCACGCCGTTCACGCAAAAACCGCACTGGGCCGCCTGCTCTTCGATAAATGCCGTCTGCAGCGGGTGCGGTTTTTCAACCGTGCCGATCCCTTCCAGGGTGGTGATTTCAGCTCCCGCCACCGCTTTCATGGGAGTAATGCAGGACCGGATCGCCTGCCCTTTGACAATTACGGTGCAGGCTCCGCATTGCCCAAGGCCACAGCCGAACTTGGGCCCGTTCAGGGCCAGATCGTCGCTGAGCACATACAAAAGAGGTGTGGAAGGGTCAACGTCAAACGAATGCGCCTGACCATTGACCGTCAAGCGAATCACACTCATATGGTCTCAAGGTATGACTATGGCTGGTCCCCGTCAAGCTCGTTCTGTTTTGCACAGGCAGATAGCCCTAACTTGATTTTGCATTTGCCATAAGCTCCGCATCGAGGCCTACCCAGTCGCCCAGCACCCACAGCTCGGAAATCCGCTCTCCTTCGAGGTGAAATAGCGCAGCGCCGAGCCAGCGAACGAGCTTTCCGGTGGGCTGGTACCCTCGAAACTCACCCACATGTACGCCAGAGAAGCGCATTTTGGCGAAAGCCTTGTTCTGCTCCGTTACACAATCCAGAATTTCGCACTTATAGTCCGTCAATGCTCCTCGTACCGAGCGAACATACTCAGCGAAGGCATCATGGCCTCGCAGTTCGGAGCCAAGCGAGCCGCGAAAGCGGACGTCTTTGACAAGAAGGTCAGTACTCGCTCCAAGGTCGCCCTGATTCCAGATGCGCGAATAAAACGCCTTCACGATATTTGGGGTGCTCACAAAAATATTCCTCCTGGATCGCACCGGTACAAATAATCGGCAAATCTTAGCTCGCCCACAGAATGGCATGAACTTAATCTAGGACACTACCGCACACAAAGTTGACGCCTATCCTGCCTTCCCCTATACTTCCGGTTTGCATCCCGCGCGCTGTCTCTTCCGGCTAAGTTTTTTGCAACCGCAGTGAAGATGGCGTTGATCGAGCATCTTCCTGAAGCCGATTCCCGCGAGGCTGCTTCGCGCGCTGCATAAGCAATGACTACAGTGGATACCAGGGCATAAGAACAGGCTATGGCCGAAACAACCTGCCGGCGTGAACTCGATCTGGAGATTCCTGCCAACGAAGTGCAGAAGGCGATCGAGCGCGTCGCCCGCGAATTCGCCCGCGTCGCGCGGGTTCCCGGATTTCGGCCCGGCAAAGCGCCTGTTCCCCTGATCCGCCGGCGATTCGCGGACGACATTAAAGGTGAAGTCCTGCAGTCTCTCCTTCCCGAACAGATTGATAAGGCCGTCAAGGACCAGAAGCTCGTTCCCATCACGCAGCCGCAGGTCGATCACGTGGACTATGCGGAGGACCGCCCGCTCAAATTCCGGGCCAGCTTCGAAGTGCTGCCTGAATTCGAGCTCGGTGCATATAAGGGCGTGCAAGTCGAAGTCGAAAAGGCCGCGGTGACCGAAGCCGACGTCGATAAAACCATCGAGACCATGCGCGAACGCGGCGCTACTTTCGTTGCGCTCGAGGATCGCGCGCTCGAAAGCGGCGATTTCGCCCAGCTGAAATTAGTCGGCACGCCGGCCGGCGGCGGCGAGCCTCTGATGGCCGATAATGTCCTCTGCCATATCGGCGCCGAGGAGACCTTGGAAGCTTTCACGCAAAACCTGATTGGCGCAAAACCAGGCGAGCAGCGCCGCTTTGAAGTCGAGTATCCCGCGGATTATCCCGACCGAAAGCTGGCCGGCAAAAAGTACACCTATAGCGCCGAGGTTGTGGCCGTCAAGCAGAAGAAACTGCCCGAACTCAACGACGAATTTGCCAAGGACGTCAGCGACGTGAAGACCCTCGACGAACTCCGCGCAAAGGTTCGCCAGGAACTGGAAAAAGAGATCGACCAGCGGCATTCGGCCGCCGTAAGCGATGCCGTGCTTGCAAAGATTGTCGCCGCTCACGATTTCCCGGTGCCCGAAGCGCTTGTGGAAAATCAAATGGACGTGCGCCTGGAGCGCGCCGTTCGAGCTTTAGCCGCTCAGGGAGTCGATCCCCGGGCGGTCAACGTGGATTGGGTAGCCATGCGCCGCCGCCAGCATCCTCGTGCCATCGAGGATGTCAAGGCCGAACTGCTGCTTGATCGCATCGCTACGGCCGAAAATATTGAAGCTACCGACGAAGACACCGAGCGCGAAATCGCACGCGTTGCCGAGCGTAGTGGCGAATCGGTACCAGCCGTTCGCGCCAGCTTGACAAAGCAACGAGCCCTGGATAGGATGAAGTCGAAGCTCCGCAGCGAAAAAACTCTCGAGTGGCTCCAAAAAAATTCTGAGGTAAAAACTCGGGAGCCGGAGCGGTCCTAACCGGTTTCTTCCTGCGTACTCCCTACTCTCAATGAAACATGCCGAAGATTCAGAGCCGCGCGCCACGACCCTCATACCCATGGTGGTCGAACAGACCACGCGGGGCGAACGCGCTTACGACATTTATTCCAGACTGCTCAAGGACCACATCTTATTTATTGGTACTCCGATCGACGACCACGTAGCCAATCTCGTCACGGCGCAGCTATTGTTTTTGGAAGCGGAAGATCCGGAACGCGATATTCAGTTGTACATCAACTCGCCTGGCGGCTCGATCACCGCGGGAATGGCCATTTACGACACCATGCAGTACGTTCGGCCCGACGTGGTGACCACCTGCGTCGGCCAGGCGGCTTCCATCGCCTCCGTGTTGCTTTGCGCAGGCGCCCCCAAGAAGCGCTTTTCGCTTCCCAATTCGCGTATCTTGATCCACCAGCCCTGGATGTCCGGCCTCTCGGGACAGGCTACCGACATCGATATTCACGCCAAAGAGATTCTGCGCATGCGTTCGGTCATCAACCAGATCTACTCGAATCACTGCGGCCAGCCCGTGAGCAAGATCGAGAAGGACGTCGAGCGCGACTTTATTATGTCTCCGCAGCAGGCCAAGGATTACGGCCTGATTGACGAAATTATTCACAAGCATCGCTGAGGCGTACCTAACAGTTAGTACCGAGATCGCACGCGAAGATGCGGGGCTACGAAAAAAGTCCTAATATAGTGACGGGTCTTGTCCCACCAGGGGAGGCCGTCGGAGGCCGACAGCCGTGAGAAAACTCAGCACGGACGAACCGCTGCGTTGTTCGTTCTGTCACAAAACGCAAGAGCAAGTCGAGAAGCTCATCAGTTCTCCCTCGGACTATCCGCGTGCCTACATCTGTAACGAATGCGTCGGCGTTTGCCAGCAGATTTTGGAAGAGGAAAAACGCGAGCAAGCGGGACCCATCAACCGGCGCTTGCCTCGTCCCCCGGAGATCAAGGCTTTCCTGGATGGTTACGTTATCGGCCAGGACAAGACCAAGAAGAAGCTCGCCGTCGCCGTTTACAATCATTACAAGCGCATTTTCCTCAACCACCAGCCGGGCGATGTCGAGTTGACCAAATCCAATATCTTGCTGATCGGCCCCACCGGCACAGGCAAAACGCTGCTCGCGCAGACCCTTTCGCGCATGCTGGATGTGCCTTTCGCCATCGTCGATGCGACCACTCTCACCGAAGCGGGCTACGTCGGCGAAGACGTTGAGAACATTATTTTGAAGCTCTTGCAAAACGCCGATGGCGACGTCACCAAGGCGCAGCAGGGCATCATTTATATCGACGAGATCGACAAAATCTCGAAGAAAGACGAAAATCCCTCCATCACGCGCGATGTCTCCGGCGAGGGTGTGCAGCAAGCTTTGCTCAAGATCCTCGAAGGCACCATCGCCAACGTTCCTCCGCAGGGAGGCCGGAAGCACCCGCACCAGGAGTTCACTCCGGTCGACACCACGAACATCCTCTTTATTTGCGGCGGAGCTTTCGTCGGCTTGGAAAAGATCGTGGAGCGCCGCGTGGGCCAGAAGTCGCTGGGCTTTCACACCGACGCCCAGCCCACCACCACGAACCGCCGCAACATGGAGATGCTCGAGCAGGCTCAGCCCACGGACTTGATCCGCTACGGCCTGATTCCAGAATTTGTGGGCCGCTTGCCCGTCGTCGGCGTCTTGGGCGATCTCGATAAGGCCGCGCTGATGCGCATCCTCACCGAGCCCAAGAATGCCCTGATCCGTCAGTATCAGCGGCTGTTCGAGTTTGAAAACGTGCGGCTCCGCTTCGCCGACGACGCTCTCGAAACCGTCGCCGATTTGGCCCTGCAGCGCAAGGTCGGGGCGCGAGGGTTGCGCATGATTTTGGAAGATTTGATGCTCGATCTGATGTACAACCTGCCGGCGCAACGTAAGGTTCGCGAGTTCGCGGTCACGGCCGAGATGGTTCGCAGCCGCGAGATCAACTGGAACCTGCTGGAAAAAGCCGGGTAATTCGAGATAATGAATAGCACCTGCCCAGATTCCCGGATGAATAGGACCCCATGTTTACTCGCGAGAAGAATGAATTGAAACGTGTTCCCATGATGCCGGTGAGGGATATGGTGATCTTCCCTCAGATGATGCAGCCGTTTATCGTGGGGCGCGAAGCCTCGGTGCGCGCTCTCGAAGAGGCGCTGGCGGGCGAAAAAAAGATCTTTCTGGCCACGCAGCATGACGCTTCCGTCGACGATCCCAAGCCGGAAGAGATCTTTACCGTCGGCACTCTCGCCAATATCGTGCAGAGCGTGAAGCTGCCCGACGGCAACATCCGGGTGCTTGTGGAAGGCGTCGAGCGCGCCAAGATTGTCCAGCTCGCCAGCGAAGAGGGTTTCTACCGCGCCACCCTCAAACTCGTGTCGGTGCGCGTTGAGCCTTCGCCTCAGATGGATCAGGCCGTCCGCCGCGTGAACGGCCTTTTCGAACAGTACGTGAAGCTCTCGCAGAGCCTCAACTACGACACTATGATTGCGGCGGCGCGCGTCGAGGATCCAGCCAAGCTCTCGGACACCATTGCCGCGAATCTGCAGATTCCCGTCGAGGAAAAGCAGGAACTGCTCGAGAATTTCGATGTCCTCGATCGTCTGAATCGCGTCGCGGAAGTCCTGGAAACCGAAATCGAAAAGCTCAACGTCGATCGCAATATCAATACCCGCGTGAAGCGGCAGATGGAGCGCGCCCAGAAAGAGTACTACCTGAACGAGAAGCTCAAGGCCATCCATAAGGAACTGGGCCGGGGCGAAAAGAGCGAGCTCGACGATCTAAAGAAGAAGATCGAAGCCGCGGGCATGCCCAAGGAAGTTCAGGAAAAGGCCGTTCAGGAGCTGAAGCGGCTGGAAATGATGCCGCCCATGTCCGCCGAATCCACCGTCAGCCGCAGCTATCTGGATTGGTTGCTGGCTGTGCCGTGGAAAAAGAAGTCCAAAGAGATTCGCGATATCGGCGTCGCCGAGAAGATTCTGGAAGAAGACCACTATGGTCTCGATAAGGTCAAGGAACGCATCCTCGAATATCTGGCCGTTCGCCAGTTGGTCAAAAATCCCCGGGGATCCATCCTCTGCCTGGTCGGGCCGCCAGGCGTGGGCAAAACCTCGCTGGCGATGTCCATCGGCCGCGCTACCGGCCGCAAATTCGTGCGCGTCTCGCTCGGCGGCGTTCGGGATGAGGCCGAGATTCGCGGCCACCGCCGCACCTATATCGGAGCTCTTCCCGGCCAGATCATTCAGATGATGAAGAAGGCCGGGACCGTCAATCCGGTATTCGTGCTCGACGAAGTGGACAAGATGTCCATGGATTTCCGCGGCGATCCTTCCGCCGCGCTCATGGAAGTGCTCGATCCCGAATTGAACCACGCCTTTACCGATCACTACCTCGACGTCGAGTACGATCTCTCTAAAGTCATGTTCATCTGCACGGCCAATGTGCTGCACACCATTCCGCAGCCTTTGCAGGACCGCATGGAGATCCTGCGCCTGCCGGGTTACACGGAGATCGAAAAACGCGAGATCGCCAAGCGCTTCCTGGTCAAGAAGCAGCGCGAAGCCGCCGGGCTCACCGAAGAGAATCTGCAGTTTAGCGATGATGCCATCAACTACATCATTCGCCACTACACCCAGGAAGCGGGCGTGCGAAATCTCGAGCGCGAGCTTGCCAACGTCTGCCGCAAGATCTCCCGCCGCGTGGTCAAGGAAGGTCCTGAGGTAAAGATCGCCGTGACTCCGGCGAACGTTAGCGAATTCCTGGGCATCATTAAGTTCCGGGAGCTCTGGGCCGAGAAGAAGAACGAAATCGGTATCTCCACCGGATTGGCTTGGACCGAAGTCGGCGGTCAGGTGTTGACCACCGAGGCGGGACTGATGCACGGCAAGGGTCGGCTCACCCTTACCGGTAAGCTGGGCGACGTCATGCAGGAGTCCGCTCAGGCGGCCATGAGCTACGTGCGCTCACGCACCGCGGCTTTCGGCTTGCCGCACGATTTTTATCGCCATCTCGATATCCACGTGCACGTACCCGAAGGCGCCATACCGAAGGACGGCCCTTCGGCCGGCATCACCATTGCCACCGCCATCGTCAGCGCCCTGACCCGCATTCCGGTGCGCTGCGATGTGGCCATGACCGGTGAGATCACCTTGCGTGGCAAGGTCCTGCCCATCGGCGGCGTCAAGGAAAAAGTGCTCGCGGCTCATCGTTTGGGGATTCGCACCGTGCTCCTCCCCAAGGATAATGAGAAGGACCTCGCGGACATTCCGCCCGATATCCAGTCGACTTTGGTTGTTCAGTTTGTAGAAACGATGGACGAGGTTTTGGGCCTGGCATTGGAACGTCCGCTCGAACCGTCGGCGCTTCCCGCTGTCCCGGAAGTGCCGGCCAAGTTCGATGCGGAAGCAGAGCAGGATCAGGAGTTAACCAACTGAGGGAGACCCTCGGGCGTGTTTTCGGTCCAGGGGTGACATCGAGTACTGCCCGGGAGTGACCCGCCCCTGTTTGGTTCCTGTTCGAAACCTGGAAGAAAAACGAAGCAAATACCCTTGTCTGGTAATCCGAGTATGAGTGTGGGTTCCGCCGTATGACGGCGCATCTGCGTGTGCCGCCGCTCGCAACAAATAAACCGAACTGCGGGGCCGCGGCTGTTTCGGCTCCGGTCAAGGTCAAGGAATGATCACAATGAGTATTAGTCTTGCAGAACTGAAAGAAAAAAATATCACCGATCTGGCCAAGATCGCCAAGGATCTAGCGATCCCCGGAGCCAGCGGCATGCGCAAGCAGGAGCTCATTTTCCAAATCTTGCGCGCGCAAACCGAAAAGAACGGGCTCATCTTCAGCGAAGGCGTGCTGGAATGCCTGCCGGACGGCTTCGGCTTCCTGCGCGCGCCCGAGTACAACTATCTGCCGGGCCCGGACGATATCTATGTCTCGCCCTCACAGATTCGCAAGTTCGACCTGCGCACCGGCGACACCGTCTCCGGCCAGGTGCGCCCGCCCAAGGACGGGGAACGCTACTTCGCCCTGATCAAGGTGGAGGCCGTCAATTTCGAGGATCCCGAGGTCGCCCGCAACAAGATCTTCTTCGATAACCTGACGCCTCTTTATCCTCAGGGCCGGCTGAAAATGGAGACCACCAAGGAAAATCTCACCGGGCGCGTGCTCGATCTCCTCTGCCCGGTCGGCAAGGGCCAGCGCGGCCTGATCGTGGCCCCGCCGCGCACCGGCAAGACCATGATGCTGCAGTCGGTGGCCAACTCCGTCACCGCCAATCATGCCGAGGTCGCCCTGATCGTGCTGCTGATCGACGAGCGTCCCGAGGAAGTCACCGATATGCAGCGCACCGTCAAGGGCGAAGTCATCAGTTCCACCTTTGACGAGCCGCCCCAGCGCCACATCCAAGTCGCCGAAATGGTCCTGGAGAAGGCCAAGCGCCTGGTCGAGCACAAGCGCGACGTGGTCATCCTGCTCGACTCCGTCACCCGTCTCGCCCGCGCCTATAACGCCGTCACGCCCCCTTCAGGCAAGGTGCTTTCCGGCGGTATCGACGCCAACGCTCTTCAGCGCCCGCGCCGCTTTTTTGCCGCCGCCCGCAATATCGAGGAGGGTGGATCGCTCACCATCATGGCCACCGCACTGATCGATACCGGCAGCCGCATGGACGACGTGATCTTTGAGGAGTTCAAGGGCACCGGCAACATGGAAATCAATCTCGATCGCCGGCTGGTGGATAAGCGCATCTTTCCGGCCATCGATATCAACCGTTCCGGGACCCGCAAAGAAGAGTTGCTGATGCCCCCCGACGAATTGAATCGCGTGTGGGTGCTGCGAAAGGTCCTCAACCCGTTGTCCCCGGTTGAGGCGATGGAGTTGCTCCTGGGCAGGCTCTCGAAAACGAAATCCAACGCGGAATTTCTGGCTTCTATGTCCAGCCCGACCTAGACCTGCTGCGCTTCCGCTTTCGCCGCTTCCCGCTCCCGCGCCAATAAGACGATTAGCCGCGCCGTCTCTTCCGCGCTCATGGCCGTGTTGTCCACCAGAACGGCGTCGTGCGCCCGGACCAGCGGCGAAACCGCCCGTTCGCGGTCTCGGCGGTCCCGCTGGTGGACCTCTTCCAACACCTCGGAGAACTCCAGCCGTTCGCCTTTTTGCGCGTGCTCCAGGCGCCGCCGCTCCGCGCGCATTTCCACTGCCGCATCCAGAAAGATTTTCAGCCCCGCGTCGGGGAAGACGACCGTGCCGATATCGCGGCCTTCCATCACCACGCCGCCCTTTAGGGCCGCGCGCCGCTGTTCGTTGACCAGCACCGTCCGCACCCCGGCGACGACCGCCACCTTGGAAGCCGCCTGTGCCACGGCGGCCGAGCGAATCTGCTCCGTCACGTCGGTTCCGTCCACCAGCACGCGATAGCCGCGGTCGGTGCTGATCAGGTCGATTCTGGTGGCGCCCGCCAGCGCCGTGAGCTCCTCGTCGCGATCGAGAGAAGCATTCTCTCGCAGCGCTTTCCAGGCCACGGCCCGGTACATCGCGCCGCTATCCAGGTACGCATATCCCAGCAGTTCCGCCACGCGCCGCGCCACGGTGCTCTTTCCCGATCCTACCGGACCATCAATCGCTACGATCAATCTGCTCATTCTTCTGAACTCTTCAAATGCGCTTGAAAGCCCGCTCGATCTCCCGCACCGAATAGCGCAGGATCACCGGCCGGCCATGCGGGCAACTCATGGGCGATTCGGTCTTGGCCAGCTCCGCGAGCAGCCATTCCATCTTCGTCTGCTCCAGCGGCATGTTCACTTTTATCGCCGCGTGGCACGCCGTCGAGGCGGCAATCTGCGCCTGCAGGGAATCGATGGAGATGGCCTGGTGCTCGCGCTCCACGCCATCCAGAATCTCCGAGAGAAGCCGCTCGGCGTCCGAAGCGGGCACTCCCGCTGGCGTGGCCTGAATGGCCACGCTTTGCGTGCCCATTGGGGTTACGTCGAACCCGTTCGCCGAAAGCTCCTCGCCGATCTGCTCGAGAATGGCGCGTTGCCGCGGCATCAGGTCCACCACGATGGGCATCAGGAGCCGCTGCCCCGTCACTGTTCCTTCGCGGCGTGCGCGCAGGTGCTGCTCGAAAAGCACGCGCTCGTGCGCCACGTGCTGGTCCACGATCCACAGTCCTTCCGAATTCACCGCCACAATGAAACTCGAGTTCACTTGCCCCAAAGGCCGCAATTCTCCGATACAAGAGGCATTCGCCGGAGCCTCCGGTTCCCGCGCCGCCTCCTGCGCGGTCTCGCGAAACGGCCCTTCGATTGTCTCGGCTCCGGGTGAGCCAAGCGCGGCAAAAGCCGGAGCAGACGCTGGCTCGAAGGCAAATCGTTGCGCCTCGGGCTGCACCGGAGGCTCGGTGAGTGCAAGCGTCTCTCCCGTCATCCCCGCGTAAGGATCGGACAAAGGTAGGACGGCCCTCGGCGGCGCCATCGGCGCGGGAGCCGTCGCGGCAGCGGCCCCGTTCTGGCCAAGATTGGGAACCGCCGCCCGTCCCGGCGCTGCAAAGCTCGGAATCGGTCGCGCCTTCGAGAGCGCTTGCCGGATGGCGTCCCGCGCGAAATCGTGTACGCATTGTGAGTGCCGGAAACGCACTTCGATCTTGGCGGGATGCACGTTCACGTCGACTTCCTCGCACGGCAGTTCGATAAACAGCAGGGCCACTGGAAACACGTCGCCCGGCAAAATATTTCGGTAAGCCTCGTGAATGGCATGCAGCAGCAACCGGTCCCGCACCAGCCGCCGGTTCACGAAAACATAGATACCGTTGCGGTTCGATCTTTGCACTTCCGGCCGCGAAACAAATCCGTGCACGGTAATCTCTCCAGGCTGTTCGGCCGCCTCCATCCCTGGTTCGGTGATGGCCGCGCGAATCGGTGCCGAAACCGGTTCGATCTCCACCATCTCCTGCAGCATCTGCCGCCCAAAGAGCTGATACACGCGCTCGGCCAGCGTTCCCACCGGCGGCGCGTTCAGGATCTCCTGCGATGGAGTCTTGAGCACGAAGTGCTTGTCCGGATTCGCCAGCGCGTAGTGCGTCACGAGCGATGCGATGTGGCCCAGTTCGGTCGTGTCCGACTTTAGGAATTTTCTTCGTGCCGGAACGCAGTAGAAGAGGTCCGCCACGCTCACCGAAGTGCCCGCGGGCAGCCCCGCCGGTTTCACGCCTACCAGCTTGCCCCCGGCAAACTCCACCCGCGTTCCTTGTTCCTCGCCCTGCGCGCACGTTTCCAGAAGAAACCGCGATACTGAAGCGATGGAAGGCAGCGCCTCGCCTCGGAATCCCAGCGTCGCTATGGACATCAGGTCGTCCGCCGTGCGCAGCTTCGAAGTGGCATGCCGCTCGAAGGCCAGCAGCGCATCGTCGTGGCTCATCCCGCAACCGTCGTCCACCACGCGGATCATGCGCTTTCCGCCGGACTCCACCTCGATGCGCACCGACTGTGCTCCCCCATCCAGCGCGTTTTCGAGCAACTCCTTCACCACCGACGCCGGCCGCTCCACCACCTCGCCCGCAGCAATGCGATTGGCGATCGCTTCCGGCAATATGCGTATGCGTGACATTCTTCCCAGTATCCGAAACGTGAAAAACTCGGGCCTATCTCTCGGGCGGTCGCAGAGCGATCCCCAACTCCTTGAGTTGTTCGGGCTCGACTTCCGCCGGCGATTCCGCCATCAAGTCCTGTGCCGCAGTTGTCTTCGGGAACGCGATCACCTCGCGAATGGACTTCTCGCCCGCCAGCAGCGTTACCACGCGATCGAGGCCCAAAGCAATCCCCCCGTGTGGCGGCGTCCCATACGTGAGCGCCTCCAGAAAAAATCCGAAGCGCCGCCGTCGCTGCTCCTCGCTCAGCCCCAATAGCCCGAACACGCGCGCCTGCAGCTCCTGGCTGTGAATCCGGATACTGCCCGACCCGAGTTCGGAGCCGTTCAGCACCAGGTCATAGCCCTTCGAACGCACTTCCTGCGGCGCGGACTCCAGCTTGTCCACGTCCTCTTCACGAATTCCTGTAAACGGATGCTGCGCCGGCACCCAGCGCTTCTCGCTAAGGCCCCACTCGAACAGCGGGAAGCCCGTCAGCCACAAGAACTCCCAGCGATTCTTCGGTATCAGGTTCAGCCGTTCGGCCATGGCCAGCCGCAATTGTCCCGCGATCAGTGCCGCGGCATCGGTCCCCGGAATCTGCTCGGCCGCAGAAACAGCCACGATCAGGTCGCCGGCTTTCGTTTCCACCGCCGCGACGATATTCTCCACCGCCGCCGAGCCCAGCGTCTTCTCCAGCGCGGAACTCGCGCCTTCCGCCGTCACTTTGATCGTGTACAGCCCTCGTGCGCCCAGCCCTTTGGCTTGTTCCGCCAATTCGTCCAGTTGCTTGCGGGAAGAGCTCGCCGCCCCCGGCGCCACAATAGCTTGCACGTTGCCTTCCAAGCGCAGCTTTTCGCGCGCCGCCGCGAAATGCTCCGTAACGTTCCGCAACTCCATCCCGAAGCGCAGGTCCGGCTTGTCGATACCGTAGCGTCGGATCGCTTCGCCGTACTCCATGTGCCGGAAGGGTGCCTTCGCTTCGATCCCCGCCACCGCGCAGGCCCGCACCATCACCTGCTCGATCACGCCGAAGATGGCCTCCTGCGTGGGGAAAGACATCTCCAGGTCGAGCTGCGTGAACTCCGGCTGCCGGTCCGCGCGCAAATCCTCGTCCCGGAAGCAGCGCACGATTTGAAAGTAGCGGTCCAGGCCCCCGATCATCAGGATCTGCTTGAAAATCTGCGGTGATTGCGGCAGAGCGTAAAATTGCCCGTGATGAACGCGGCTCGGCACCAGGTAATCGCGCGCGCCCTCGGGAGTCGAGCGCGTCAGCATGGGCGTTTCGATTTCGTAGAACCCCAGTCCGTCGAGCGTCTTGCGAATCTCCAGGAAAATCCGGTGGCGCAGCGCGATATTCCTCTGCGGACGCGTGCGCCGCAAATCGAGATAACGGTAATGCAGCCGCGTCTCTTCGCTCGCGCTGACTTCGTCTTCGACCACGAACGGCGGCGTCTTCGCCGTGTTCAGGATGCGCAGCTCCGAGGCAAACACTTCCACCTCACCACTCGCCAGATCGGGATTAGGCTTCTGCCGCCGCGACACTTTTCCCCGCACCGCCATCACGTACTCCGCGCGCAACTCCTCCGCGCGCGCGTGCGCCGCCGGCGCCAATTCCTTGTTGAAGACGATCTGCGTGATTCCGCCGCGGTCGCGCAGATCGATGAAAATAATGTTGCCCAGGTCGCGCCGCCGGTGCACCCATCCCATCAGCAGCACTTCTTTGTCCGCGTCACCCGCGCGCAAATCGCCCGCGTATTGCGTGCGCTTCCAGTCTCCAAGTAAGTCAAGGGTGGGCATAATGTGTCACTCTGAGCGGGTGTAGATTTTGTTTGCCGAAGAATCTCCGCGCTGCGATTCCGCAAGATAGGTGAACAACTCCGCCTCCGTAAGCTTTCTTTGATCTCCGTCCGCCAGCCGCTTCACCGTGAATAGTCCCGCGGCCATCTCGTCTTCGCCCACAATCACCGCGAACCGCGCGCCCAGCCGGTCCGCCAGGCTCAGCGATTTGCCGAACTTCATCTCCTGCGCCGGCAACTCCACCGAAAGTTTCCGCTCCCGCAGCTTCCGCGCCAGAGTCACGGCGGCAGGATACGTCTTCGCGCCAAACCAGGCCACGAACACTTCCAGGCCGCACGTCTCCGCCGTGCCCGCCTCTTGCAGTGAAAGCATCAGCCGGTCCGTGCCGATCGCAAACCCGATCCCCTTCGTCGCCGCCGGCCCGCCCAGCAGCTCCACCAGCCCGTCGTAGCGCCCGCCGCCGCACACCGCGTTCTGCGAGCCCAACCCCGGCGCCGTGATCTCAAACGTCGTGCGCATGTAATAGTCCAGCCCGCGCACGAGTCGCCAGTTCTCCTCGTAGGCGATATTGCGCAACGCCAGTTGCCGCTTCAGCTCCGCGTAATGTTCGCGGCAGGCGTCGCAGAGATGGTCGGCGATGCGCGGCAGCGTCTCGATCACCGCCTGTTCTTCTTGCAATTTCGAGTCCAGCACGCGCAAGGGATTGGTCTCGATGCGCCGCTGGCTATCCGCCCCAAGCTTGTCCCGCACTTTTTGCAATTCGCCGCGCAGCCGTTCCACGTACGCGGGCCGGCAGTTCTTGTCGCCGATGGAGTTGACGTAGAGCGTCGCGCCCTTCAGATTCACGCGCGCAAAAAACGCCAGCAGCATCTCGATCGTTTCCGCGTCCAGCGCCGGATGATCGGACGGCCCCAGCAGTTCCGCGCCGATCTGATAGAACTGCCGGTAGCGCCCCTTCTGCGGCCGCTCGCGCCGGAACATCGGCCCGACGTAGTAAAGCTTCACGTTCCCCGGCCGCGTCTGCATCCCATGCTCGATATACGCCCGCACAACAGACGCCGTCGCCTCCGGCCTTAGGCTGAGAAGGTCCTGAATGATGACCGCAGCAGCAAGCTCCCTCGCACTTTCAAACATTTGCCAATACTCATCAACACTTTGCAGGGGATCGTGGCGTAATTCATCCGCACGTCTGTGAATAGTCTGTAACTCCGCGATAATTTGAGAATTTCCTCTAGGTAACGTTTCGTTTCTCTCGGCTCGCTCCAATCGCCTCGTCAAGGTTTCGAGATCATCGAGGTATTCCTCAGTATCGCCCCAGTTCGCTAGGTCTGGCTTTCGCAGAGCCACCCGCCGTCGATCAGCCTCAAGACCCTCTGGAGAGTCCTCAAAGGTGTACATCTCCTTCGACACAATATCCGTATCCAGTCCCACCGACCGCGCAAACAGCTCCGTCGACTCGAAAATCGGCAGCCGGATTTCGCCGTAACCATAGGTCCAAAAAACTTCGCGCGCGGCCTGCTCCACGCGATTCCAAAGCGCCGATTCCGGCGGCAGAATATCCCGCACACCCTTGATGGCTTGAAATTTCATTGGGCTCGGAGCCAAAAATAAGAGGCGCTGTCATTCCGAGGAGTCCGCAGGACGACGAGGAATCTGCTTTTTCCTCTGCAACCCATCACTTCGTAACCTCAGCCTGCGCCGCTTCCTCTCGATACGTCTGCGCGTACTCCACATAACGATCCGCATATGCGCCGATCCCCGTAAGCTCTTCCGCCGTCACGGCCCGCCGCAATTTCCCCGGATGCCCCATGAACAAGCTCCCCGGCGCGACCTTGGTCCCCTCCGCCAGAAGCGTTCCCGCGGCGATGATCGACCCCGTGCCCACGCGCACATTATTGAGCAAGATCGAGCCCATCCCGACCAGCACGCGCGATTCGATCGTGCAGCCGTGCAAAATCACACCATGGCCCACCGTCACGCCTTCTTCGATGATCAGCGGGAATTGGTCCTTCATCACGTGCAAGATCGAGCCATCCTGGATGTTGCTGCGCGCGCCGACGCGAATCCAGTGCACGTCGCCGCGAATCACGACGCCCGGCCAGACGCTGGCGTGTTCGCCGATCGTTACGTCGCCGATCACCACGGCGGCGGGATCGATGTAAGCCGAAGCGGCAATCTGCGGCCAGCGTCCTCGATAGCTGCGGATCATTCTTCTTTTGCCTTTCGGGCTCTCACCTTGTTCGCTTGGCCTTCCTGCGGCTCAGGCAATCGTTGCCGCCGCTCACGAATAAACAGGCCAACGTAGCACACGGCGAATGGGCTGACAAGAAAACCGGGTAAGGGTACTCGTCCCGAGCGAGAGAACCCAGGAGTTGCGCGCGAGGATTTGCGGAAGCATTCCCGCGGTCCGGCCGGGAACCGTCCGAACCGCCAGGGAATGAGAAAGGGGGATCTACAGGCCTAAAACCGAGCCGAGTTCTGCGGCGGCAATTAGCTCGTGGTCTTGGTGCCGGTCTGCACCGTGGCGGTCGCGGCCTTGACGTATGCAGGCTTTTCGTGGCTGCCGGCGCTCTCCGCACCTTTGCGATCGATCTCGATGGAACCCTTAAAGTATGCGCCATCTTCGATCATGATGCGCGCGGTGGTCAGGTCGCCGATCACGGAGCCGTCCTTTTTGATCTCGATGCGGTCCCGCGCCCGCAGATTGCCCTTCACGCTCCCATACACCACCACTTCGCGCGCCACCAGATCGGCGGTAACTTTGGCGCTAGCGCCGATAGTCAGTTTCCGGTCTTCCAGTTGAATCAAACCTTCCACGCTGCCATCCACATGCAAATCTTCATTACCTGAAATTTCACCCTTGATGTGCAGACTGGCTCCCAGACGGGCGGTAGCTCCTGCCGGAGTCGTTGCCATCGGGCGAACGGCGTCGGTACTCATGACGTTATCCTCCACTCGTGCCGGAATCGGCTTGGTTGAATTTGTCTCCGGAGCCTTTGACGGAGCCGGAACAGCCGCTGGCGGCGAATCAGGTTCGGTCTTTTTATTTCCCCACATTGGCCCTCCTCGGTCATTCCATGTTGGCCAGAAGGCTCTGGCTTTGGACCGGGGTGAGACACTCTAATCCTGTGTTTCAGAGCGGATCAACAAGATATCACAAAGCATGTGCGAGACAGTAACGCGAATTGTGAAAAAGCCGCCCGTGCCGTGGAAAACGAGCATCCGGTCAGGATGCTCGTCCCGAGCGAGAAACTCGAACGAGGGACCTCTCTGCTGGCCCAACGAAACTGCCTGCTCGGACAGCGAAAGGGAAGCGATCAATACTTCCGCAGCACGCCAACCACACGCCCCTGGATCTTCACGTCCGCGGCCGGCGCAATGATTGGCTTCATCTCTGAATTCGCGGGCTGCAGCCGCACCTTCCCTCCGGCTTCCCGATAGAAGCGCTTCAGCGTGGCTTCGTCGCCGCCGACCAGCGCCACCACCACCTCTCCTGGATTGGCCACTTGCGAGGGCTCGATGACCACGTAGTCGCCGTCCATGATGTGGTCCTCGATCATGGAGTCGCCTTTCACTTGCAGCACAAAGCTGCCGTCCGCGCGCGTGAACTCGCTCAGCGAAAACGTTTCTCGGCTCTCCACCGCCTCCAGCGGGCGGCCTGCGGCGATGCGTCCGGCAAGCGGCAGTTCCACGCTATGGCGCTCCAGCAGCTGCTCGCGAACCGGCTTGGGCAGTTGCGTGACCTCGATTGAGCGGCTCTGATTGTAGCCGCGGCGAATGTAGCCCTTGCGCTCCAGTGTTGTGATGTGCTTGTGCACCGTGGCCAGCGAGGTGAGGCGCAGCGCGCGCGCGATCTCCTCGAAACTCGGTGAGTAGCCATGCTTGTTTACGAAGTTGACGAGGAAATCCAGCACTTCCTTCTGCCGCTTGGTAAGCGTCATTCCATTCACCTCGAACTGCCGCGCGAAGTATAGGCGAATAAACGGCGAACTTCAAGCAAATACTTTCTCCTCCATACTCTGAGCGGGGTCATCACGAGCGCAGCGAGGGGTCTGCAGGCGCACTTTCCATGCCGAACTGCTCCGGCGCAGCTTTGGTCATCGGATGCCTCTGAGGGGGGGCCAAGCAATGGAGCACGGAGAGTGAATGCTGTCGTTTGTGGTTACGTCATCGACTGTGGCACGGTGACCTGCGCGGCCTACTTATGCTATATTTGAGACGCGGCGACCCGCGAAATCCCTCCATTGGAACTCTTAGGGAGCTTTGGGAGGGAGTTCTTCGGCTGGACGCTAGCTTCCAACTTATAGAAGGATTCTAAGCAATAATGGCGACTATCACGGATGCTGTCGAAAATAAGCCAAAGCGGCAAGTCATCGATCGCGCGGTTGTGCGTTTTT
>Ga0335081_10004993_pt1 | contig 20975 bp, 19 predicted proteins | sample Lox_Sample_35_FD_206713 | JGI IMG/M metagenome (GOLD analysis project Ga0335081, IMG submission 206713) | Soil microbial communities from Loxahatchee National Wildlife Refuge, Florida, United States - Lox_Sample_3.5 | ecosystem: Environmental > Terrestrial > Soil > Wetlands | place: USA... | reverse complement strand
AGTGGCGTCGCGACATTCGACATCAACCCTGAAGCCAGGGCTGGGTCATTGGCGCGAAGATAGATTTGACGCCGCTCTACGATCGCCTTTCCGGAAACTAAATTTGGGTCGAGTGGTCCCTCGGGAAAAAGCTCTTGTATCCGTGCAGCCATTCGCCCAGTTGAGCCCGCGTAGCGAAGCATGCGCCCTTCGAGAAGTCGGATATTGACATTATCGGCGCCGAAGCGCCGAGCGGTCGTTTCCGCAATAAGATCAAGCGCCCGCTCCGCGCTTTCGGGCGAACTGGCAATGGCGCGCAGGATATCCGCACTGGCCGTTTGGTTTTCCAACGACTCGCGCAACTCGTTCAGCAGCCGCGTGTTCTCTATGGCGATGACCGCCTGCGCGGCGAAGTTCTGTACTAGCTCGATCTGCTTCTCGGTGAACGGTCGCACCTCCTGGCGAAAGATTGTGATCACTCCGATCACGTCGTTGTCTTTGATCATCGGCACGAGGAACAGCGTGCGCGCGCCGGCGCGCTCCACCATGGCTACGTACGAGGCATCCTTTTCGAGATACAGCGGTTCTAATTTCATGTCAAAAATCTGTTGCACGTGACCTGTCGCGGCAACGCGCGCAAGCGCATGTCTGTCGACGACCCCGAACTGCGGATTGAGCTGCCTATATTCTGCGTATGCTGCTGGCACATTGTGCATCGCCGCCACCGGGAATGCGCCGTCCTTATACAGGTTGAGCGTGCCGAAGTTCGCCTCGCAAAGACGCGTCGCATTCGCCAGCATGGCCTGAAACACGGGCTTCAGCTCGCCCGGTGAGCTTGAAATGACGCTCAACACTTCGGATGTCGCAGTCTGTTGCGCCAACGACTCACGCAATTCGTTGAGCAGCCGCGTGTTCTCGATGGCGATCACGGCCTGGGCAGCAAAGTTCTGCACCAGCTCGATCTGCTTGTCGGTAAACGGTTTGATCTCATCGCGTTCAATACCGAGAACACCAATCAGTTCATCGGCTTTTAACATTGGGACGACAAGAAGTGATCGTACCTTTGCGTGCTCGACCGCCCAAACGGCAAGCGGCTCGCGCTGCAGGTAAGCCTGATCTTCGATAAGATTGGGCACGTGAACTATCTGCCGGGTCAGTGCAACGCGACCGATTGGCGTCGATGGACCGAACTTGATTGGACTGCGTTGCCCTTCAGTGTCGATACCCTGATGCAAAGATGCTACGATCCGAAAACCATCGTTTTCAGCGCGAAATAGGAAGCCAGACTTCGCCTCGCAGATGCGTGCCGCGTTTTGCAGCATCGCCTGGAAAACTGGCTCAAGCTGCCCAGGTGAGCTGGAAATGACTTTCAAGACTTCCGAGGTCGCCGTCTGCTGCTCCAACGATTCCGAAAGCTCGCGGGTGCGCTGCTGCTCGGCCTCGAACAGTCTGGTGTTCTCCATGGCTATTGCCGCTTGGTCTGCGAAGGTCGTTACCAATTCGATCTGTTTTTGAGAAAATGGCTTTACGACGCTGCGCGTCAAAATAATCACCCCGATTGGCATTCCTTCGCGCATAAGCGGTACCCCGAGCGCGGTTCGGTATCCACCAATGGTGCGCTGCTCCTTCAGTCGATAATTCTGATCAGCCAAGACGTCTTCGATATGGACAGCGCGGTGCTCCATCACCGCTCGTCCGAGGACCGATCCCGGATGGGGAATAAGTGGATGCTGTCGCATATAGTCGATGTATTCGGATGAATAGCCGTAGGTTGCTTGATGACGGTAGACGCCTCCCTCGGCAGGGCGATAAATCGCTGCGCTGTCGGCATCGCAGAGCCTTGCCGCCGATTCGACTAGCGTGTTTAGAACCGTTTGCAATTTGAAGGTCGAGCGGCTTATGACCTTGAGCACATCGGCGGTGGCCGTCTGCTGCTGCAGTGATTCTCGCAACTCATTGAGCAGCCGTGTGTTTTCGATGGCAATGACAGCTTGGGCGGCAAAGTTCGTCAGCAGCTCGACCTGTTTATCGGCGAATGGTCTGACTTCTCGCCGGTAGATAGCGATGGCGCCAACAAGTTCATCGTTCTTGAGCATTGGGACGAAGATGAGCGTCCTACTACCGCTCAGCTTGACCGCCGTCACCGCATAGGGATCGCCGTCAATGTAGCGCTGCTCGGCCGTCGTATCGATGATATGCACTGGCTGCCGCGTGTTCATGAGGCGGCCGAGACCGCTCGCGGGTGTTGGGCGAATCGGTTCCCGCTGCTGAAATTCCACGAATTCGGGTGGAGCGTCACGGAGCGCAACTGCTCGGAAGGCGTCGCCGTCGAAACGATAGAGAATGCCAAAATTAGCTTCGCAAAGCCGGGTGGCGTTATCCAGCATCGCGTGGAATACGGGATCAAGCTCACCAGGTGACGTACTGATCGTGCGTAATACGTTGGCTGTCGCCGTCTGCTGCTGCAGCGATTCGCGCAGCTCGTTGAACAGCCGCGTGTTCTCGATGGCGATAACGGCCTGCGCGGCGAAGTTCTTTACTAGCTCGATCTGCCTATCGGTAAATGGCTTTACTTCCATGCGCCGGATTAGGAACGCACCAATCGCGGTGCGTTTTCGTAACAAAGGAACGGCAAGAATTGTCTTATGCCCATATTCGCGTGCAAAGGCCGCTCCTTGCGGGAATTCGCGCTCGGAGGCTTGCAAATTGCCGACGTGGATAACCGCCCCATCGAGGACGGCTCGCCCTGTGACCCACTCTCTGCTCAAGGGGCGTGTTGTTCCCACTGGCCAATTGCGAGAGGAACCAAATTTTGCCACGCTCCTGAGCGCGTCACCCTCGACGCGCATAATCTCTACGTCGGTCAGATGAAGGAGTTGTGCGGCGCTTTTCGCAATCGCCGCCAGCGTCGACGCCGCATCGGTTGGTGAGTTGGAGATTGCCAGCAGTACATCGGATGTCGCCCGCTGCTGCTCTAGCGCTTCGTCGCGTTCGCGGGTGAGACGTGCAACGTCGGTTTCCGGGCTGATCGCGGTAGAACGTCGACGGGGCACGGCCTTGCGTGGAATGGAGCGCTTCGGCGTCGCCGCCTTGCGGCGTCCCGCCTTTACCGCCTTGCCGCCCATTTTGGAGCGCCGCTTCATTTCCTTAGCCCTCGGCCCGGACAAGGCATCGTAGCGGGTCAGACCCGCGCACCGGAAGTGGCTTCATCGCAGCGCAGCAAATCCCACTGCCTCATCGTCGAAACGGGTCACGAGCTGCCGCGCCACCTAACTGGAAGCGTTGCCGCTTTACTCCTGAAAGCGGTCACGACCCTTCTACCCCATCTATTCGCGACGCTATCGGGTGGATAGACCAATTGGGTCATCCGTGCGTTCAGCTTTGCCGCAAAGCGGTGGCGGATTTGGGTGCTGCGTTGGACTGAGGTTTCGCGCCTACTCGACCGGCGACCATGGGAGGATCTATGATTGGTCCGCGTGTGGCCGCGCGTGATACGTTGTCAAATCCACGATCGTCGGCAAGTCAGACGGCTTGCAAGGCGACAATAAAATTCTTTCAAACGGGAGGACGCGATATGAACAGCAAGCTCGCTGCCGCCATCATTTGCACGTTCGCCAGCACTACAGCGCTCATCGCGCCGGCTGCCGCGCAGGGTGTACTCACCACCCACCGGCTTTCGGCGGCGCTCGCCGCCGAAGCGGTGACAGAGGCGGTGGCAACCTGCGCCAAGCAGGGCTACCACGTGACCGCCACGATCGTCGATCCGGATGGCGTCACGCAGGCAATGTTACGTGGCGACGGTGCTGGCATCGTCGCTGTCAAAAGCTCTTACGATAAGGCCTACACAGTAATTATGCTCGGCACGACGAACAACTTGGATTCAAGCGGCGCCATTGCCCAGCGCATCGGCCCTACGCCTCCGGCGGGCGGGATTGCAAAATTTGATCATATCGCCCTTCAGCCGGGAGCCTTTCGCATAAAAGTTGGGAACGAGGCGATCGCCGCCATAGGCGTCGGTGGCGCGCCCGGCGGCGATCACGACGAAGACTGCGCGAAGGCGGGCCTTGCCAAGATCGCCAATCAACCAAAGTAGCTCGGCCTGCGAACTGCGCAACTCTTCCTTTTGGGGTAAGCGCAGAGCGTCCCCGCGCCTGTCGATGTCCAATTCGAGGACTATGATCAGTCCAATAATGGAGGTTAAAAATGCCTGTAGTAGTCGTAGTCCATCATCTAAAAAACTTCGATGAGTGGTTTAAGGTATTCAAGGCCGATCCTCCGCCAAAAGTCGGCCGATGGCGGTTGTTCCGCGGAAGCGACGATCGCAACCGCGTTCACGTTGTCGGGGAAGTAGCAGCGTCGGAAGTTAAGGCCGTGAAGGATTTCATCGGGTCGCAAAACATGCAAGATGTGTTTAAGCGTGTTAATGCGATGTCGACGGCGCCAATGGAATTCATTTGGCTCGAAGAGCAAGGGTCATAGTTTCTCTCAGGCATAAGAGACATCCTACTTTCTAGCCGGACGTGGACCCTTCGCGCTGCTCGGCAATAGAACGTGCAATGGTGCCAGCAGGTCAAATGTCGCTCGCTGGCGCATATTTCGACTGTTGCTGGGCACAAGCGCCGAGTCGCGGCTGGTCGCTATTCGCGACGCTATCGGAGGCTAAGCCGACATGGTTCGGGCAGGCGGAATCGGTGTTCGTGACCCTTAGCGACTATAAGCCAGCTAAGATTATTGCGCTGCAAAAGCCACTTCCGGCGCTCCGGTCTGACCAGCTACGATGCCTCGTCCTAGGGCGACAGCAAGGCCATGAAGCGAAGCTCAAAAGCGGGCGGTAAAGCGGGTAAGGCGGCACGCGGCAAGGCAGTGACGCCAAAGCACAGAAATGCGCCAAAGGCCATGCGCTGGCGCGGTGGCTCCGCTCAAAGCGCAGAGCCCGAACTTGAGCACCTTTCCCGGGAGCTGAACGAGGCACTGGAGAGGGAAACTGCAACCGCCCAAATACTTGCGTCGATCAGCGGGTCGACCCGCGACACGCGACCGGTGTTCGAGGCAATTCTGGATAATCTCTTGCGGTTGTTTGGTACGCGTTTCGCGGCCATTTTCCTTGTTCGTGATGGAATGGTGCATGTCGCCGGACTTAAGGGCGATCCTGGCTTTGAGAAATTTGCAGAGCTTTATCCGTTACCTTTGGACGACAGGCTGCTTACCGGCAGGGCAATTCGAGCCGGACGCCCATTGCAGATCGTACCGGTTATCGGCAATTCCGAGGCCCCGCCGAGCATGCAGAAAATGGCTGCCGACTTTGGCTATGATGCGCTACTCTCCGCACCGTTGATCCACGAAGGCAAGGTAATCGGTTCACTGAACACGGCGCATCGTGACCCTATACCGTTTACCGAAAAGCAGATCGCGCTGGTTAAGAATTTCGCAGCCCAAGCCGCCATTGCCATCGAGAACGTACGGCTGTTTGAAGCCGAACAGCAGCGCGCTCGCGACCTTTCTGAAGCACTGGAGCAGCAGACCGCAACGTCGGAGGTGCTGCGGGTCATCAGTTCGTCGCCCAGCGAATTGGACCCAGTGTTTCGAACCATTTTGGAGAATGCGACCCGTATCTGCGAGGCCAAGTTCGCGGCGCTTCTTGGATATGCTGATGGCAAGTTCCGGATGTTGTCATCACGAAACGTCCCAGAGGCGCTTGGCGAATTCATGGGGCAGCCACGTGCCTGGGGACCAGAGACGGCCCTTGGCCGACTAGTCCACACCAAGCAGACCGTACAGGTCGTAGACATTCTCGCGGATAGTGAGTCCGCGAATAGTGATGTGGGCAGGCAGATAGCAGTTAAGTTCGGCGTTCGAACATTGCTCGCCGTGCCGATGATTAAGGATGGTGAATTAATTGGCGCGATCGACATTTACCGTTCTGAGGTACAATCCTTCACCGACAAGCAAGTAGCCCTGGTCACGAATTTTGCCGCCCAGGCCGTCATCGCTATCGAGAACGCTCGACTGCTCAACGAACTACGGCAACGCACCGACGATCTTTCCGAATCGCTGGAGCAGCAGACTGCGACGTCCGAAGTTCTCAAAGTCATCAGTTCGTCGCCCGGCGAATTAGAGCCGGTGTTCCAGGCCATGCTGGCAAACGCGGTACGGATTTGCGACGCGAAATTTGGAGTAATGTTTCGATACCACCGCAACATGTTTGATCCAGCCGCTACATTCGGTGTAACGGCGGAATACGCCGCATTTCTCAGGCAGCGCGCTTCGTTTGAGCCGCGTGCCGGAAGCGGTCTCCACCGTCTATTGCAGACAAAAGACGTGGTCCGTATCGCCGACGACGCGGCAAGACTGACCGCAAGTGGAGGGCCAGCAGCGTTGGGTGGCGCGCGGTCGCGTATTGTTGTGCCAATGCTCAAGGACGCCGGACTGGTCGGGGCAATCACGATCTACCGGCAAGAGGTGCGCCCATTCAGCGACAAGCAGGTCGAACTTGTGCAGAACTTTGCCGCCCAGGCCGTCATCGCCATTGAGAACACGCGGCTGCTCAACGAATTGCGACAGCGCACCAACGATCTCACTGAATCGCTAGAACAGCAGACAGCAACTTCAAATGTGCTCGAGGTCATTAGCCGGTCGGCGTTTGATCTTCAGGCCGTCTTTGAAACTGTTGCCGAAAGCTCGGTTCGGCTCTGCGGCGCGGACCGTGCATTCATCCATCGGTTCGATGGTGAAGTACTTAGATTAGTTGCGGCATATAACGCATCGGCAGAGTTCACTGAGTTCATGCGGAAAAATCCGATTCGGCCGGGACGGCACGCGGCTGCGGCTAGGGCCGCGCTAGAGCACCGCACTATCCATATCCCCGACGTCCTGGCTGATCCGGAATACACCTATGGGTCTAAAGACATTGAAGCCATTCGAACAGTTCTTGCCGTCCCCATCTTAAAGTCGGATGAGCTTTTGGGTGTAATGATCATTTATCACCTAGAGGGTGTGCGACCTTTTACAGAAAACCAGATTACTCTTGTGGAGACTTTTGCCGATCAGGCCGCCATTGCCATCGAAAACGTCCGGCTGTTCGAGGCAGAGCAGCAGCGCACACGCGAACTGGCGAAATCCTTAGACGATTTACGCACCGCGCAGGATCGCCTTGTTCAGACCCAAAAGCTGGCCTCGCTCGGTCAGCTCACGGCGGGCATCGCCCACGAGATCAAGAACCCGCTCAATTTCGTGAACAACTTCTCCGGGGTGTCTGTCGAGCTGATCGACGAATTGCAGGAGGCTGTCAAACACGGATCATTCGACAAACAGACGCTGGCGGAGGTTGCCGACCTGACAGGCACATTGCGCGACAATCTCGACAAGATCGTGCAGCACGGCAAGCGCGCAGATTCCATCGTCAAAAACATGCTGCTGCATTCGCGCGAAGGGTCGGGCGAGCGTCGGCCGGTCGACGTCAATGCCCTCGTCGAGGAGAGCCTCAATCTGGCCTATCACGGCGCCCGTGCCGAGAAGCAGGGCTTCAACGTGGCCTTGGAGAGATCCTTCGATCCCAAAGCCGGTGAGGTTGACGCTTATCCCCAGGAGGTCACGCGAGTGCTCTTGAACCTGATCGCCAATGGCTTCTATGCGGCAACCAAGCGCCAAGGGCAGGAAAGCGGCAATGGCTTCGAGCCAACTATCACGGCTGTGACCAAAAGTCTCGGCGACCGGGTGGAGATCAGGATACGCGACAATGGTACTGGCGTTCCGCCCGAAGTCCGGGAAAAGATGTTCAACCCGTTCTTCACCACCAAGCCAGCGGGTGAGGGTACGGGCCTGGGGCTGTCGATCAGCCATGACATCATTGTCAAGCAACATTCCGGATCTATAGAGGTGGAGACTGAGCCCGGTCAGTTCACGGAATTCAGGATTATTCTGCCTCGGTCTGCAGCATAGTCCTTCCAAAATCCAAAATGGGGGGAGCGTGGGCTATCTCATTCTCGTGGTCGACGACGAGCCTGATGTCGAGGTGCTGTTTCGGCAGCAGTTCCGGCGAGACCTTCGGGCAGGCCGGTTTGTGATGGAATTTGTGCAATCTGCTCCAGCGGCACTGCTACGCATTGGTGACGCGGAAGGTGTCTCATTGATCCTGATCCTGTCGGACATTAACATGCCGGAGATGACCGGGCTCGAACTGCTGCCCAAGGCCAAGGCTTTGCGGCCGGACGTGCCTATCATCATGATCACCGCCTACGGCGACGCGGAGACCAAGCGCAGAGCGCTAGAAGATGGAGCCGAGGCGCTACTGACCAAGCCAATCGACTTCGAAGCGCTCCGTACCGAAATCGACACGCGGATCGAGCGCGCAGCCTGACTGACCGGCTGCTACGACGGACCGTTTAAAGACCTCCCAATGGCTCCGGGAGGCCCCCAGGATTGGCGTTTGGTCCGCCCGGCAAGTCCCGGTCAATTCCAAGCCTGCTAGATGTCCACCGCTAAGGGCGCAGTCCAGTGGGGCGCCTGTACCGTGTTGCAAAACTGCCTTCATGCCCTACGCTACGGCTTTGGGCAGAGGGGATAGCACATGCGACGGCGAGACCTGATCACGCTAATTGGCGGGACGGTGGTATGGCCGTTTGCAGCCCGCGCTCAATCCACTGGCACAATGCCTCGCGTGAGCTACGTCTGGTTTGGCGCACCTGGCTCCGACGACTCGACGCTTCAAGGCCTTCAAAAGGGCTTGCAGGAACTTGGCTATGCCGATGGGACCAACATCAAATTGAGCTATCACTATGCCAACGGAAGCCAGGAACGGCTCGCCGCGCTGCTCGCCAGCATGGTCAATGCCAATGAAACCGACATCATCGTCTCGCCCGGGACCCTTGTCACGAGCACGGTCAAAAAGGTGGTCTCGACCATACCTGTCGTCTCAGTGACGGGCGACCCTATCGGTTCTGGAATTGTCAGCAGCCTTGCGCGGCCGGGCGGCAACATCACCGGGTTTACGCTGTTTGCAGGTCCGGAATTAGGAGAAAAGTGGCTGGAGTTGGTGCATGAAGCGTTTCCAAAAGCCTCTCGCATTGCCGTCTTGTGGAATCCGTCCAGTTCTTTCAGCGCCGCACTTGTCGGCAAGATGAAGGATGCCGCTGTTCGTCTCGGCTTTACGCTCTTACTCCATGATTTACGTCAGCCGTCCGATTTCGCTATTGCGTTTGACGCAATCGCCAACGAGAAGGTCGACGCGATTGTCACGGACCCTGATCCGCTGTTGGTAGCGCATCGTGGAGAGATCGTCGATTTTGCCGCGCGGATACGAACGCCTGCGATTTATGCCTTGCGCGATTACGTTGCCTCTGGTGGCCTCATGTCCTACGACGCGAATCTTTTTGAAATTTGGCGACGCGCCGCTGAATACGTGGACAGGATCGCTAAGGGCAGCGCACCCGGAGATCTTCCAATTCAACAGCCTACTAAGTTCGACCTGATCGTCAATATCAAGACGGCCAAGGCGCTTGGCCTTGCCATTCCGGGGACTATCATCGCGCGCGCCGACGAGGTGATTGAATGAGACGGCGCGAGGTCATCGCGCTTGTGGGCAGTGGCGCCGTTGTCTGGCCGCTTGTGGCGCGCGCCCAGGGGACAATGCCGATTGTCGGTTTCCTCGATACCGGGGCACAGACGACGAATGCGAGCTTGGTGGCAGCGTTCCAAGACGGCATGCGTGAGTCCGGTTTCGTCGAAGGCAAAAACGTAAGGATCGAATATCGCTGGGCTAACGGCGATTACGGTCGCTTGCCGAAGTTGGTGGCGGACCTGGTGCGCATCCCCGTTGCCGTTCTGGCCACCGGCGGCGGTGAGCCGACCGCTCGCGCCGCGAAAGCAGCAACCACGTCGATACCGATCGTGTTCGATTCCGGGACTAGCCCAGTGGAGCTGGGCTTGGTCGCAAGCCTCAATCATCCCGGCGGCAACATGACCGGCGTGAACCAGATGGTCGAGGAGGTCGTAACCAAGCAGATCGGTCTCCTGCACGTCCTCGTTCCCCAAGCTCGCGTCATTGGAATGCTGGTTGATCCAAATCTGCCGAGGACCGAAGGCTTGGTGAGAAAGGCACAGGCGGCGGTAAGCGCCCTTGGCTGCGAACTGCGGGTCGTGAATGCCGGCAGCGACCGGGATTTCGGCGCGGCCTTTGCGACACTAAGCCAAGAGCGTATTGGCGCTCTTTTTGTCAGCCCCACTCCGTTCTTCTCCAGCCGGCGCGACCGGGTCATCGCGCTTGCGGCGAGCCATGCGATTCCAGCACTGTACGTCCGACGCGAGTTTGCCTCAGATGGCGGGCTAATGAGCTATGGCACCAGTCTTCCCAACACTTATCGGCAAATCGGAGTTTACGTCGGGCGAATTCTTAAGGGAGAAAAGCCTGCCGAATTGCCGATCATGCAGCCGACGAAGTTCGACCTAGCCATCAATCTCAAGACCGCAAGAACCCTCGGCATCACGGTGCCACCCACGCTGCTCGCCACTGCCGACGAGGTGATCGAGTGAGACGACGCGAGTTCATGGCTGCAGCGGGCTGTGCGATAGCTTGGCCGTTCGCCGCACGCGCGCAGCAAACGGGGATGCCGGTTATCGGCTTCCTTAGCAGTCAATCGCCCGCCACGTATGCGCCGTTCCCGGCAGCGTTCCGGGAAGGTCTCAAGGAATCCGGCTTTGTTGATGGCGAGAACGTCACGATTGTTTACCGCTGGGCGCAGGGTCATAACGAGCAACTGGCGGCACTTGCCGCCGACCTGGTGCGCCGCCAGGTCGCGGTTATTTCGGCGACGGGGGGTGTCAATTCGGCGCTTACAGCGAAGGCGGCCACCACGACGATACCGATTGTCTTCAATAGCGGCGAAGATCCGGTTCAGGCCGGCCTCGTCACTAGCCTCAATCGGCCCGGCGGCAACATAACAGGCGTCAGCTGGTTCAGTGACGAGGTCGGAGCAAAACGGCTGGGCTTGATGCATCAACTTGTCCCTGGCGCCTCGGTTGTGGCGGTATTGGCCAACCCGAACGAGCCAGAAACTGCGCCGAATGTCGCGGCGATCGAGGCGGCGGCGCGCACTCTCGGAGTGAAGGTGATTGTGCTGAACGCCAGCACAGCGGCCGACATCGAAACGGCGTTTGCGGCGATGGCGAAGCAAAGCGTGCATGCGGCCATTGTCGGCACCGGTGCGTTCTTCATCAATCAGCGCGCCCAGATCGTCGCCTTGGCGGCGCAGCATGCCATTCCATGCATACATCCCGATGGCGCCGCGGCCGCTGTCGGCGGGCTGATAACTTACGGCAATGTTCTGACCGATGCGTACCGCCGCAACGGCCTCTATGTCGGTCGCATCCTCAAGGGCGATAAGCCGGGTGACCTGCCGGTCGATCGTTCGACGAAGTTCGAGCTAGTGATCAATCTCAAGACCGCTAAGGCGCTCGGCATCACAGTACCACCAACCCTGCTCGCCACTGCCGACGAGGTGATCGAGTGAGACGGCGGCGATTTCTCTCTTTGTTCGGATGCGGGGCGGTAGCATGGCCAATTACGGTACGCGCGCAGCAGCCAAGTCTTCCGGTGATAGGTTTCTTGCACGCCAGCAGCGCCGATCGCAGTCGTGACGTGATTGCGGCCTTTGACGACGGACTTAAACAAGTCGGCTATGTGCCTGGTGAAAATGTTGCCATCGAATATCGCTGGGCCAATGACGATTACGACCGTCTACCCGGGCTGATGAAAGAGTTGGTAAATCACCATGTTGCCGTGGTCCTTGCTGCTACTCCAATTGCGGCACTCGCCGCCAAACGCGCAGGAACACAGATCCCAATTGTTTTTACGGTCGGGAGCGATCCAGTCAAAGACGGTCTCGTTGCAAGTCTCAATCGGCCGGGGGAAAATATCACAGGCACTACGTTTTTTTCTGATTTGCTCACTGCCAAACGGCTGGAACTCCTGCACGAGCTGTCGCACGACTCCGATGTTTTTGGAGTGCTGGTCAATCCCAAGAATGCGAACGCAGAGCTTGAGATAAGCGATGCGAAAGAGGCGGCGCAGTCGCTAAAGCTGGACCTTGTGCTCGCGGGAGCCGCCAATGAAAGGGAGATTGAAAGCTCTTTCCTCCGCTTTCGCGAGGCGCGGTCCGCCGGACTCTTGGTGGCCAGCGACGCATTCTTGAATCTGCATGCAAAGGAGATCGCTCAGTCGGCTCTGCAATACCGGCTTCCTACATGCTTCGCGTTTCGGGAAACCGCAGCCGCTGGCGGTCTCATGGCATATGGGGCAAGCAGACCTGATGCATACCGTCGGGCAGGTACCTACGTCGGACGCATTCTGCGGGGTGAAAGCGCCGGTAATCTGCCGGTCCAGCAAGCGACCAAATTTGAGTTCGTCCTCAATCTCAAGACTGCCACTGCTCTTGGTTTAACTGTGCCTCCATCTATGCAACTGCTGGCCGACGAGGTGATCGAATAGGTGCGCCAGCCGCAAGCTGGTGCGATCCAGCCGGTGCAAGTCCGGCCCAAGTAAGGAGTAGCGTCCGCCTGGTAGCGAGTGTTGCGTGACCGCTGGTGACAGCGGTTGCGAAGCGTACACAGCGATTGCATGGGGTGTGGGATTGAGGCTCTCTGTACCGCATTTTACTGCACCTGCTCCCGGCAGGTTTTGGCCCATTTCGGCCGCGCCTGTCGCGCGTCGTGGTGTCCGTTATCAAGACCCGAAGGAGACATCAGTGTTGGACAATTTTTTTGCATGGCAAAATGACCTATTCCGCCGACCGTGCATCCTTGCTGTAATTTCCGTATTGTAGGCCACTGTCGGCAAGTCCTGAGCCTTGGGGGAGGCAATGCGGCGGCGCGATTTCATCAAGGCAATCGCCGGCTCGGCGATGACATGGCCGCTTGCGGCGCAGGCGCAGGAAATGCCTACGATTGGATTCCTCAACCCGTCGGTAGGCGATACACTTGCTGATCGGCTGCGCGGGTTTCGGCAAGGCTTGGGGCAGACGGGATTTGTCGACGGTGAGAATGTCTCAGTCGTCTATCGTTGGGCCGACAATCATGATGACCGTCTTCCAGAACTGGCGAGGGAGTTAGCCGGTCGACGGGTTGCCGTGATCGCCGCAACCGGGGGCACCAATGCAGCGTTGGCTGCCAAGGCAGCGACAACGACGATCCCCATCATCTTCGCTGTCCCTGGTGATCCAGTCGGACTTGGTTTGGTCAGCAGCGTCGCACGACCGAATGGCAATTTGACCGGTGTCAATTTTCTCAGTAACGAGTTGACGACAAAGCGGTTTGAACTTCTGCACGAGTTGACGCCAACGGCCACTCGCATTGCGATCTTCATCGATCCATCTAATGCCGTTAATGCCGAATCCATCCTCAAGGAGATTAAGCCCGTGGCCGAAAGGTTGGGCGTACAGCTCCGCGTTTTCAATGTCAGTACTAGTGACGAAATCAATGCGGCCTTTGCGAGCTTTGAGCACGATCGTCCTGACGCGCTCTTCGTTGGCAACGACCAGTTCTTTGGGTCACGTCGGGTACAACTGGCAAATCTGGTATCGTACTATCGGCTACCTGCCGCTTTTTCAGCGGATCAAATTGCTGAGGCGGGTGGATTGATGAGTTATTCAGCAGACATCACTGACACTTGGCGCCAGGTGGGCGAATATGTTGGCCGCATCCTAAAGGGTGCCAAGCCCGCTGATTTGCCGGTAGTACAAATGAGCAAATTCAAGTTCGTCATCAACCGTCAGACCGCGAGGATGCTCGGCATCACTGTGCCCCAGCCGCTTCTCGTAGCTGCCGACGAGGTGATCGAATAGCTGGTTTTGGTGCAATGACGTTGCTCCGGTTCTGGCACGTAACAGCTTCTACAGCGAACGGCTGGCGCTGCATCTTTCAGGGGTAAGCCGCCACGCCTTCGGCGACTTGGCGAGGCAGTTGATGACCCGATGGCGACATCGAAGCCTAGGATTTGCTGTGATGCACAGTGTTTTGGCTGGTAAGGTGTAACCCTCGGCTGCGAGGGGATACATGAGGCGGCGAGATTTCATCACGTTTATGGGCGGCGCCGCTGTCGGATGGCCGCTCGCCGCGCATGGACAGCAAGCGCCCCCAACGGTCATTGGATTTTTGAATGGGCAGTCGGCCGAGAGCGAGGCGCGCGGGGTCGCGGCCTTTCGCAAAGCTCTCGTCGAGAACGGCTATGTCGAAGGCCAGAATCTGCTGATCGAATACCGTTGGGCCGGCGGCCACGACGACCAGCTAGCCGAGCTGGCGGGCGATCTCGTGCGGCACGCCGCGGCGTTAATCTTTTGCAGCGGCAGCCCGACCGCGACGCTCGCGGCTAAGGCAGCAACAGCGACGATCCCCATTGTTTTTTCGACGGGCATCGACCCGGTGCGAGCCGGTTACGTCGAGAGCCTCAACCGACCGGGCGGCAACGTCACCGGCGTGGCCTTTCTGGTCTCGCAGCTAAGCGCCAAGCGTCTCGGATTGCTGCGTGAGCTGCTTCCGAACGTAATGACAATTGCAGGTCTGTCGAACCCCCGGCACCCTCGCAATGCCGCGGATATGAAAGAGGCGCAGGAGTCCGCGCGATCGTTAGGGCTTAAGCTCCCCATCCTGTTTGCCAGTACCGAGAACGAAATCGATGCCGCGTTTGCGGCTCTCGACAGCCTCAAAGCAGGCGCGTTGCTGGTCGGCGGCGATCCGTTCTTCCTCGCCGCCCGCCGCAAGATCGTCGCGCTTGCGGCGAGTCATGCCATGCCGGCGGTTTACGAACTGCGCGACTTCGTCGACGATGGCGGACTAATGAGCTACGGCAGCAGCATCGCGGAGGCGTATTATCAGGCTGGCCTCTACGCCGCGCGAATTCTCAAGGGCGAGAAGCCGAGCGATCTGCCGGTGATGCAATCGACCAAGTTCGAGCTGGCGATCAACTTGAAGACCGCCAAGGCGCTCGGCATCACCGTCCCCCCGACGTTGCTCGCGCTCGCCGACGAGGTGATCGAGTAGACCGTTTTTGCTGCGATGCCGTTGGTCTCCTATTGGCCCGTTGCGTCACTTCGCGGCAACGCAGCAAACGGTCGCTCTTGGGGTAATAGTGACCGTTGCTGGAGCGTCTATTGATCCGATGGCTCAGTATTCCTCGGCCAGCATGATCGTGATGACGCGCTCAGTGACCGTGGGATCAGCCGGGTCAGGCGAGTGAGCGGTGAGCGACTTATCGAAATAATCGATCTTGAAGAAGATCATCTGGCCGTCAGCTTCGAATGAACCGAAATCGTGTTCTTGGTACGGGTCGTTGGCGTGGCAGAAATCGTCGTAGACCGCGATGGTCTTGACGATTCGGGCGACGGCGTCGGGGCCAAGGGCGGCGATCCCAGTAGTCATGACGGCATGGCCGTAGGGCAGGTTGCGGCGCATCTCATCATTGAGCGTGCGTATCCGCTCACGGACTTGATCCATGGTTTGCCTCGATCAGGAGATTGGTTGGGGGAAAGGTGCTCGGGCCGCACGACACGGCCCGAGCTGTGGTGACGATGGTCAGGTGCTGGCCGGGGCTGGCTTCAACAACGCGACTGCCCCGGCGTGCCGCACAACGTTTGGCTCCTGCGGGTAGTCACGCCATTTCAAGGTCAGCATGTCGCCGTCCCGGCCGACGACGATTGCCGCCCACCAGGGCTCTTTCGCTCCTTCATGGGCGATCACCATGTGGCCGACGGCAATGTCGTCCCAGGTTGTCGGCAAGCCCGGAGCGGGCTGCCCAGCTGTCAACGGCTCGGCGTCCGCTGGCACCGGCTGACCGGCGAGTTTCAATTGCTCGACGATTTTGTCGTACAGGTTTTGCCGGACTGGGGGCACGAAGCCGCGGCCAGTCGCGTACAACCGGCCGGTCGGCAACTTCTCGGCAAGCTCGGCCAAAGCCGTGCCGTCAGCCTTGCCGACCACAAGGTTCATCGCCTTGGCGGCCTTAGTCGCCAAGTCCAATTGGCTCGCCGGAAATCGGGCAGCCTGCGGCTTACCCGCTTCGTCCCGGCCCAGAACGATCAGGTCCGGGCCAGCGCCATTTGCCACTTTGGTCATGACTGTCCTCCAGGAAAGCCGAAGGGGGCCAGTGGCCCCCTTTGCGGATCGACGACAAGATTTGGACTGACCGGTCGCGGTCGACCGGAAGGTTTATGGAGAGGCATTGCAAGTAACTCCTAAGGTTTCGTGCGTCTTGCCGCAGGCACCATGCCTACGACGACTTGCATTATACATAGAATGACACAACTTACAAGGGAAAATACTTGACAGCGTGCAAGTAAATCATTGAATTCATTGACTTATTTCAACCGATTTCGGTCGCAAATGCCGTACAGCCTGCAATGCCGGTTTTGGCAGCGATGCCGGTCATCGACCCGGTTGCCATTGCAGATGTCGAGGCCCTGCTGGCTGCAGTACTGCCAAATCGCGTGCTGCACGAACCGAGGGAGGTAGGCGGGGAAGGTGCGATTGAACACACGGGCGTCGATTTCTCGGGCAATGCGGGCAACGATATCGGCGCAGCCGCCTGGCCGGTAGCAGCCAGGGCCGTAAGGATGGGCTGCCTTGAACCGGCTCAAGATCCCGGTCCGGTGCAGAAAATTGTGGACCAGGGTATCGACGGCGATCAGCTGCACGCCGACTTCGAGCCACTTGGGGCGGACAGCAGCGGCGCCGATCAGAATGCCGGACAACGCCATTGCCAGGACCTTGTCCGAAATGCCGTAGACATTGCGCAACGGCTCGATCAGGGCAGTGCGCGCTTGTGCCAACGGGTCTGGCGCCGCCAAATCATTCGCCTGGTCCAACCGGTCATCGATCCAGCCAACCAGATCGCCCTCGGCAACGTCGCGAATGAACAGGTACAGGCTATAGGCAAGCTGGTTGAGGTGGCCGTTTCTCAGCCGATGGGTCGGAAGCGGGCAGGTGGCGATGTGGTCAGGCTCGGCGCAGGTGCGGCTGGTCTTCTCATAGTGGCAGGCGTGAAAAGCCCAATAGGTTTTCAGCTTCGGGCAGGTGGGCCGCTTGGCAAAATTCCTGCCGACTGAGCGCCAGGTCGCCTGGCCATGGCGTTGCATGTAGTTGATGGCAATCTGGTCCGAGATTCCCTGAAAGCTGAAATCGTGCATCAGCCGGTCGAACAGTGCCGCGCTGTCGTGCCGTTCAACGGCAGCACATAAAGCTTGATCACGAAAATCCTCGACCAACTCGAATGAGCCAGCGAAACAGCAGACCTGGTGAATGATGCGAACGGCATAATCTAGAGCAGCGGCGTCGGGGTCGGTTGGGCGATCTCTTGTGCGGACTTAGGGCTAGGTATGACTTCTACGAAAAACGGCGATTGTGGAGTGCCCTCTGGCTCGGTGATGGTGCTTTGTGGGGCTTGTTGAGAATCCACTTGTGGCTGAGCAACTGTATGATTCGACGAAAAAAGCGAGAGTAGAACGACAACCAGCCAGACCGCGATGACGGTCAGCGGCCCAAGCGTACAGCCCCCCTTTGATATTTTCGGCATTTGCCCCGCCGATAGGTTATTCTACATCGTAGTGTCCTTTTGGCTGTTTGCAATCAGGGATGTGATGGATGAGGAGGGACGGACATGTGCCGCGCCCTCAGAGACAGCCTCTCAAGCTTCAGCACTAGGCCGTGCCGACACCTCCGCGTGCCAACCCCGTAAGTAGGTCATTTGCTCGGGCGGCTTACCCAGTCGCAGCTCTTGAGATACATTACCGCAAATTTCCTCAGGCGTATGTAGACGCTCTTAATCTTCTGCCAAATCTGTCGATACATGATCCCATGTTCCTGGCGAGCGAACGGAAGGGACTACGCGAATCCAAGGTTCGAAGTCACCTACATTCGGACCCAGGGATATCATTGCTCCTCGCGGCGGTGAACTTCGAGTGGACAGTATGCCGTGCCGTTCTCTTCCTTTCCAAAACACCGAACTCGAAACTGCGCACCCTAATGCGCGAGTTTTATTCCTTGGACGGTTACAAAGAACTTTGGAAGTTAGAGGTCGCGGCTGCTCGATCTTGTAAGCCTCTAGCCGCTGTCGTTCGTAATTGGTCGGCTGTCCGTAAGGCGTTTGAAGCAAGAAATCGCCTTGTTCATGGTCGGGATAGATTTACCAGAAATATGGCTACGCCTCATGTGGAAGTCCTCATCCAAGGTGCCAACGATGTAGATGAATACTGCGAATCATTGGGCTGCCCACTTTTTGGCCGCATGCCCTTTCGACGGAAGCAGGCATCAAATCCTTGAGCTAGAGGCTTCAGCCGCGTGGTGCCACAGGCTACATTCCTCCGCCGTCGCCTAGTTTGTATGTTTTCGAGGTCGGCTTCGCATTACGGATGCGCGTGTCGGTCAAGGGCATGACGGTATCTACGCGCCCTCCAGCTAAAGGCGCAAGGGGAAATGTACCGTCACAGATACCGTCAATTTCTCCGGATCAAGGTGGTCGACTGCGAACAGACGCATCCGCCAGCGGACGCGTTTACATCATCATCTCAAGGGCTTCGCGGACGCGGGCGAACGAATGCGAACATTTGCGAACGAGCTCGTGGCTGGGGAACTAGGATTCGAACCTAGATTCTCGGAGTCAGAGTCCGATGTTCTACCGTTGAACTATTCCCCAATTTCTCCTGCGAATTCAGTCGCTTATGTCGCGCAGCGAAGCCGCGTCGAGAGCGACTTCACAAAGCAATTTAGCAGTTCCGAACATCGCCAAGAGACGCCATGATCTAAGTCATCTTCGCGCGTTTTCCAAGCGCGCTTTCCATCCATCCATCAGCCGCGCCGCGATTTTCGCGAGGCGCGGCTCTTTTTTTGTGCCTGCTTGGTGCGCGCCTGCGCCGCCGCGGGCTTGCGCGCTGCGGTTTTGGGTGTTGCAGCCTGAAGGCCGTGATGCACGGGCGCGGCGCCCGGCTGCAGCGGCGCCTGCGCGCTTGCCGGCGAGCCATGCGACATCGGTCCCCACCAGTTCGACGGCGTTTCGTCGCCCCAGACTTTCGGCCGCTGCGGCCGGTCCTGGTGCCAGGGCCGCGGCTCGAAGTAGCCGAGCTCCTCATCGTGCATCTGGTCGAGGTCCGTGAAGAACTCGATCACCGTGCCGTCGGGGTTCTTGTGATAGATCGCGATGTTGTGGCCGATGATGTGGCGGATCGGCCCCCAGGTCAGCTTGATCTCGTTGCGCGCGAGAATATCGCAGGCGCGCTTGATGTCCGACCAGTCGCGCACCTCGAAGGCGATGTGATGGATCGCGGTCTTGTCGTTGCGCAGGAAGTTCACGGTGTGATGGTCGCGGCTGCAGCGCAGGAAGGCGAAGAAGTCGCTGCGCCAGTCGGAGACGCGGAAGCCGAGCACGTCGCAATAGAACTTCACCATGCCTTTCACGTCCGGGCACTGATAGGCGATGTGTCCGAACTTGATCGGCATGACCCCGGTGAAGGTGTTGTCCTCGGGCGCGAACCTGAATTCGGAGAACACTTCGATGGTCGTGCCCTTGGGATCGGTGAAGGCCAGCGCTTCGCCGATGCCGGGCGTGATGTCGCTTCTCCGCTCGCTCTTCAGTCCGGCCTTCTTTAGCCGCGACGCCATTTCGCCAAGATCGCTGCCGGGCGCGACCTGCATCGACAGCCGCGGCGCTTCCGCCGCGCCGCCCTTCTCCAGCACGATGGCTTCGAGGCCGGATTTGGTGGCGAGGATGGCGCGGTTCTTCTCCCGCGCCGCCAGACTCAAGCCCACGATGCGGGTAAAGTAGTCGACCATCTTCTCGATGTCCGGCGTGGTCAGGGTCGAGTGGCCGGCGCGCTTGATGTCCAACATGATGCTCTCCGTCGAATTTTTGCCGCGCGCTTTAAGCCGGGACGCGTTGCTCGGCGCTCGCGCGGCCTACTTCGTGCGCCCGCACATTGATCTTCAGCTCGCCAAGCGCCGGCGCCGAGCGGCATACAATCACGTCGCCGGGTTTTACGGGGCCGACACCATCCGGCGTGCCGGTGTAGAGCAGGTCGCCCGGATAGAGCGTGTAGAACTCGGACGCGAACTCGATCAGCCGGCGGCAGTTGTAGATGAGCTGGCTGGTATTGCTGCTCTGCCGTGCCTCGCCGTTGACGGTGAGGCTGAGTGGAATGGCATCGGGATCGGGGATCTCGTCGGCCGTCACCATCCACGGCCCGAGCACCGCATAACCGTCGACCGATTTGCGGAAGCTTCTGTCCTCGCGGCCGCGCACAGTCATGTCGAGGCCGAGCGCATAGGCGGCGACATAATCGAGCGCCTTCGCTTGCGGAATGTCGCTGCCGGTCTTCCCGATGATCATCACCAGCTCGACCTCGTGGTCGTTGCGGCGGTTGGGAAAGCGGATCGGAATGCCTTCCGACGGGCCGACCAGCGCCGAGTTGGCTTTGAGGAACATGCCGGCCTCGAGGATGTTCGGCGACTGATGGCGGACGATCTGTGATCCGGCCTCCTTCGAAGCCTTGTCCATCTCGGCGATATGGGCCTGGTAGTTGGTTGGCGCGCAGGTGAGCTTGGTCGGCCGCGCCACCGGCGGCAGCAGCTTGACCCCCGAGATCGGTTTGCCGGGCGCCTTGTCGGCCATGCGCTCGATACGCTCGCGCCATTGCGGCAGGGCCGCCACCACGGCGTCGCCCTTCATCGCGTAGGGCGCGGCTCTGCGGATCTCGGTCTGCGCCTCGGTGACGTCGTGCACCAGGTCGCCGCGCACCACGCCCATGCGGTCATCGTCATAGCGGCAGATTTTCATGAAAGCCTCCTTGGATTCCTTGTTCGCTCGCTTCGGCGGCCGGTCAATGACGGCCGAATGTTTCGTTGAACGCCTTTTGCCATTTGCGCTGATCGTTGTCGTTGAACACCACCGGCATGATCTTGGCGGCTTTGAGCATGGCGCCGACTTCGGGCGGATTGGTCGCCACGTCCGGCCGCGTCGGCAGCCG
>Ga0335081_10004992_pt1 | contig 20977 bp, 18 predicted proteins | sample Lox_Sample_35_FD_206713 | JGI IMG/M metagenome (GOLD analysis project Ga0335081, IMG submission 206713) | Soil microbial communities from Loxahatchee National Wildlife Refuge, Florida, United States - Lox_Sample_3.5 | ecosystem: Environmental > Terrestrial > Soil > Wetlands | place: USA... | reverse complement strand
GCACGATAGGCATGGCGATCGTTATCCTCTGCTATAGGCGGTTCACCTGGGAAGTGATAAGAAAATCGATCTATGGCACCGTGATGATCACCGGGATGGTCTTTCTGATCATCGCCGGGGCGACCACCTTCGGGCAGATCCTGGCTTTTAGCGGAGCCACGGCCGGTTTGAGTGAATTTGCCGTCAATCTCCCTTTGCCTCCCATACTGATTATGGTTGCGATGCAGATCATCATTTTGATCATGGGCTGCTTCATGGAAGTGGTATCGATCATGATGATTACGCTTCCCATTTTCATTCCAGTGGTCAATAAACTGGGGTTCGATCCCGTCTGGTTTGGGGCCATCGCCCTTCTCAACATCGAATGTGCATTTATCACGCCTCCTTTTGGAATGAACTTATTTGTGATGAAGGGAGTTGCCAAGAAAACCACCATGGAAGAAATCTATTTCGCCGCAGCCCCCATGGTCGCGATCAACTGCCTGACGATGGGGCTGATGATCGCTTTTCCGTCAATCGTCCTCTGGCCCGTGCGGCTGATGGGATGACGTTACCTATTGCTTCGAAGTCCTGCCAAAGGCGGGATTCACCGATGCCTCTGCAGGAAGATTTTTTGAAGCGTTAATGTTAAGTTTACATTAAGGGAAATCCTATGATACAGATTACTTCTCCTATCGTATCCAACAAGAAAATCACAGAGAACTGCTGGCGGGTGGTCATCGATTGTCCCCAGATTTCATCCGAAGTCAGACCCGGCCAGTTTATCCACATGAAAATCGGCGGTGAGGGCGGTCCCCTCTTCAGACGGCCCTTCAGCGTTTTCAGGCGCATCCCTTTGAAAGGGAGTCGTCTCGGGATCGAAATCGTCTATAAGGTGATCGGCACCGGAACCAGGGTCATGACGGGACTAAGGAAAGGGGATACGATAGATATCATCGGCCCCCTGGGTCACGGTTTCGAGTTGGATCGCAGCAGATCCGTCCATGTGGTGGTGGCCGGGGGGACGGGCGCCGCGTGTCTTTTCCTGCTGGCGAATGAAGTATCCAAGGCCGGGCTTCAATTGAAGGTTCTCTTAGGGGCGGAGACGAAGGCTTCGATTCTCTTAAAGAAGGAGTATGCCGCGCTCAAGGGAGAAGTGATGGTTTCAACGGACGATGGCACTTACGGGTTTCAGGGGTTTGTGACCCAAATGCTCGATCAGGCTCTCGACGAAGAAAAGATTTCAACGGACTGTGTCATTTACTCCAGCGGTCCGGAACTCATGCTCAAGGCGTTAGCTTCCATCTGTAAAAAATATCAGATTCCAGCCCAGTTTTCGGTGGAACGGCATATGATGTGCGGAATAGGGGCCTGCCTGGCTTGTGTTTGCAAGGTGGATCCGGGCCGGATTTCGAAAAGGCGGGATCTTGAATGTTCTCACATTCAATCTGTTTCCGACAGGGAATTTGGATATGCCCTCGTTTGCAAGGACGGACCCGTCTTCAATATGAATGAGGTGATCTTCGATGATTAAGGAGACGGTAGACTTGTCGGTCGACCTCGGCAGGCTTAAGTTGAAGAACCCGGTGATGCCTTCCTCGGGAACGTTCGGGTACGGGATTGAGTTTAATGATTTTCTGGACCTGAACGATCTGGGAGCGATCGTGGTGAAAGGAACAACGCTCCATCCGAGGCTGGGCAATTTTCAGCGTCGATTCACAGAGATTGCCGGATCCGCAGAAATAAGCACCATCGGACTTCAAAATGTGGGGGTTGAGAAGTTTGTTGAAGATAAGCTTCCGCAACTTCGGAAATTTGAGACTCCCGTCATTGTGAACATCGCCGGAGAGAGTGTCGAGGAGTTTGTCAAAATTACGGAGGTATTGAACCGGGCAGAAGGAGTGGGCGGAATCGAGGTCAATCTTGCCTGCCCCAATGTTAAAGGCGGAGGCCTCCAGTTCAGTGCGGATCGGGAGGCTACCTCTCAAGTTGTCAAAGCGGTGCGGGGTACGACAAATCTTCCGGTCATTGCCAAATTGTGTCCGACTGTCACCGACGTCGCCGTTTTAGCAAGGGTGTGCGAAGAGGCGGGTGCGGATGCCATCTGCCCCATCTATGCCGTCATGGGGATGACGATTGACATCCAGACGCGTAGGTCCAAGCTCGGCAAGAATGTGTTGGCCTCCGTCGGCGGGCCCTGGATGAAACCAATCGCTCTGAAGTTGGCCTGGCAGGCGGCTCAGGCCGTAAAGATTCCTGTCATTGGCGGAGGGGGAATCACCTGCGCGGAGGATGCGATCGAATTTTTTATCGCCGGGGCAACGGCTGTCCAGATCGGCATCTACAATTTCGTCGATCCGCAAATCATGATCAAGACGATCGAGGGGATAAAGGAGTATCTGGTCAAGAATCAGATCAGGAGCATTCATGGTCTGAAAGGGAGCATGATCGTTTCTTAAAGATTCCAGGAGAAGGGGATCAAACTTGCGAGGAGTGAGGAGAAGGACATGACGGTGAAAGGTAAAGACAAGTATGACAGATTGTACGTAGCGTTGTTAACCCCGTATAAAGACGAGAGTTATGACATTGATGAAAAACAGTTGAGAAATCTCTTACGGGTATTTCTCCAGCCGAGGTATATTGAGGCGGGAATGGGAATCATTATTAATCCGGAGGCCGGAGAAATCTTTTACCTGACTCGTGAAGAGAAGAGAAGGAACGTGGAAATTGCCGTTGAAGAAGTCAAGGGCAAGGTGCCGCTCTTCGCAGGCGCGATCGACGTCACGACGGCTGGCACGGTGCAGGTGGCCCTGGACGCCAAGAAAGCAGGCGTCGACGGCATCTTTGTCATACCCCCGATCGGGGCCGGGGATGTGACAACGACGTGGGATCCGGCCAAATACCCCGAGGTCATGGTCGATCTGGCCAAAGAAATTGTGAAGGCAGTTGGAGAGATGCCGATGATCGTTCACCCGACGGGGACCCATAGCATCCAATACGGCCAGGGGCTGCCCGTGGAGACCGTGTTGAAGATGTGCAATGAAGTTAAAAATATCATCGGCTGGAAGATGACCTACAATTACACCGGATACCGGATTGTCAGCCGGGCCTTACGAAAATTGGGCCGCCGTGTTGGAATCTTTGCCGCCTCTTCCATCTATTTCCATGAAAACTTGGCTTCCGGGCAGTTTGACGGAACGGTCACCGGATCGTTCAATTATGGGATCGACGGGATGATGGACCATATCCAGGCCTGGCGGAGAAAAGATATCGATGAAGCCCGCCGTCTCTGGAATGGCGGCCAGGCCGAGCTTCACGAATACGTTTATTCCGAGTTCTCGCGTTTGCATATCCGGTATAAGGTAGGCGCTTGGTTAAGAGGGTTCATCTCGAATCCCTGGATGCGGCCGCCCATGCCGAAGCCGAGAAAGGAAGAAATCCGTAAACTTTATGAGCTTCTTTCGAATGCCGGAATGCGTGTCATCGACAGGGCGGAAGCGGATAAGGTAGCGAATAGCCTCCAGTTATAAGAAGGGATCTTTGCGAAACGAAACAAGGATTCCTATCCTTGACACTGTTTTCAGTATATTTTAGAAAGTGTTAATAATATTCACCAAATTTAAGCCAACCTAGGTGTGATGAGCCTCATCGAAGTCAACGGGATCACAAGGTATTTCGGCGGGCTGAGGGCGCTCCACAATGTCTCCTTCGCTCTCGAGACGGGTGAAATCTTGGGCCTGATCGGCCCCAACGGCGCGGGAAAGACGACGCTCTTTAATATTATTGCCGGCACCTTTCCTCCTTCCTCCGGTTCGATTCAATTCAACGGCCGAGAGATTACGTCTCAAGGGGCAAGACAGATCTGCCACCAGGGCATATCGAGGACTTATCAGCTTGTCCGAACCTTTTCAAATCTTACGGTCTACGAAAACGTGCTGGTGGGCCTTTATTTCGGGAAGCCTCGAAGTGAACGGAGTGTGTCCGAAGACGAGGCCTGCGAGGTGATGCGACTGACGGGCCTTCTTCAAAAAGCGAACATCCCCGCGAGAAGTTTAACGCTCGTCGGCCGGAAGCAATTGGAGATCGCCCGTGCCTTGGCGACGCGGCCTAAAGTGTTGCTCCTGGACGAAGCGATCTCCGGCTTAAACCCGACAGAAACCGAAACGATGATGGGATTGGTCAGGAACATCCAGGGGCGGGGGATTACCGTCTTCATGATCGAGCATATTATGAAGGCGGTGATGGGTCTTTCCAACCGCATTCTCGTGCTCAACTTTGGGGAATTGATCGCCCAGGGGACTCCCGAAGAGGTCTCGAAGAACAAGGATGTCATCGAAGCCTATTTAGGAGCCGAAGGAACTCAGGGGGCGTCGAAGTGCTGAAGGTTGAAGAGATTTCGACTTATTACGGGGATATTCAAGTATTGTGGGAGGCATCCCTGGCCATCTCTTCAAAGGAGATGGTCACCATGGTAGGGTCGAATGGATCGGGCAAGACAACGACCATCCATACCATTGCCGGGATGCTCCATCCCGCTTCCGGAAGGATCCAATTTCTCGGCCAGCCCATCCATCAATTGCCGACCCATAAGATCGTCGAGAGAGGAATCAGTCTCATCCCCGAAGGAAGGAAGCTTTTTCCTGAGATGACCGTCTTGGAGAATCTGGAATTGGGGGCTTATTTTCCGAATGCGCGAAGGAAGATTCCCGAGACGCTCCGATGGGTCTTCGAGCTTTTTCCCAGGCTAGAAGAGAGAAAGTCCCAGTTGGCAGGAACCTTGAGCGGCGGCGAGCAGCAGATGTGCACCGTCGGCAGAGGGCTCATGTCGATCCCACAGTTGCTTTTGATCGATGAGCCCTCGATGGGGCTTGCGCCCCTCTTGGTGGCGGAGCTTTTCCGTACGATTCAGAAAGTCAACCGAGAAGGGGTGACCGTTTTCCTCGTCGAACAGAATGCCCGATTGGCGATGGAGATTTCGGATCGGGCCTATGTCCTGGAGAATGGGCGCGTCGTCAGGGAAGGGAAAAGCAAAGACCTTCTGGAAGATGACAACATCCGCAAGGCTTACTTGGGGCTTTAGCGGCCCCTTTAAAAAATCACGATAGGAGGTATGCGTTATGAGAAAGGGATGGATTGTCTTTGTTCTGGCGGCCGCAGTCTTTCTCGGAACGGTTCAAGCCACCTTGGCCCAGGAGAAAAAGGAGATCGTGGTGGGAATGACCCTCTGCCTCACGGGGAGATATGCCGTGGATGTCGGGACTTTCGACAAGATGGTGAAGGCATGGGAAAACTACGTGAACACCAAACAGGGTGGTCTCTATGTAAAAGCCTATAAGAAGAAATTGCCGGTGAGGACCATCATTTATGATGACAAGAGCGATCAGGCCACCGCGGTCAAGTTTTACGAGCGACTGGTCACCGTTGATAAATGCGATATTTTAATCGGCCCCAAATCGAGCCCCATTACCTTTCCGGTGACGTCCGTTCCCGAAAAGTACCATATCCCAATGGTCTTGGCGACGGCAAACACACCGGCCATTTTTAACCGCGGGTTCAAATGGTTCGTGGGGGTGAACAACCTTTCCACAGCATGGTCGGATGCCTACTTTGAACTACTGGATAGTGAGAAACAGGTCAAAACGATCGGATACGTTGCAGAAGATACCCCCCACACCCGAGAGGTGTATGAAGGGGCGATTCCTAACGCCGAGAAGAGGGGCTACAAGACGGTATTTCAAGAAATTGCCCCTGCAGGCACGACTGACTTTACCTCGATTCTCTTAAAGCTGAAAGCAGCGGATCCGGATGTGATCTATGTTTCATCTTTTACTCCTTTTGGCGTCACTTTCAAGAAACAGACAAAAGAGTTCGGACTGAAGCCCCGGGAATGGCATTTCACCCATTTTGACAAATCGTTTTCAGGGGCCTTGGGGAAAGATGCCAATTATGTGACCGGCGAGCATCAATGGCTTCCCGGGATGCCCTACGGCAATTTGAAGAAATGGCACGCAATTCTGAACGAGGCCAAGATCGACCCCGAGGAATACCTCGACGTTTCTCTCCACTACGGGGCTCTCGAAGTGGCGGAAGTTGGAATCGAAAAATCAGAGTCCCTCAAACCGGATGATTTGATGAAGGCGTTGAAAGAGGTTAATTTCGTCTCGATCATGGGGCCCATGTATTTCGACCAGGCCCAGGGACATTCCTTCTTTAAGCAGATGGCCGCTCAGTACATCGACGGGAAGTACTACATTATTTCCCCGAGAAAGTACGCTACCCATAAGCACGTTTATCCGAACCCGGCGCCTTAAAGAGTGAGACTGTGGTTAAGGAATAGGGATGCTGACGATTTTTATCCAGTTGATCCTAGCGGGAGTGCTCCAGGGCGGCACGTATGCCCTTGCCGCCTTTGGACTCTCCCTCATCTTTTGCATTGCCGAGGTGCTCAACATTACTCACGGAGAATTCCTGATGTTGGGAGGCCTGGTCACCTATATTCTCTTTTCGACCACCGGCTGGAACCCCTTCATCATTCTTCTGATCGTCATCCCTCTCTTCATCTTCGTGGGGCTGGTTTATCAGAAGGCGTTTATCAAGCCCATTCTCAATCGGCCTCCACGGCAGCTCTTCTTCTCATCCATCGTTGTGACCGTTGGGATTGCGACGGCGATTGAGGATACCACCTCGTTTATCTGGGGACCGACGGTGAAGGGAGTTTCGTACGCCATGCCCGCCTTCATGGCTGGCGGGGTGGTCATTTCTTCTTTGCGTCTGACGATCCTGGTGCTGATCATCGCGCTGACGATCTTTCTCCATTTCTATCTGAAGAAGACTTTTCTGGGAAAGGCGATCCGGGCGATTCTTCAGAATCGGGAAGGGGCCGCGGTGATCGGGATCAACGTCCCCCGGGTGATCACCTTTGTCTTTGGGATTGCCATCGGGCTGGCCGCGGTCGCAGGCGTCTTTTATGTCCTGCAATTCACGATCGGTCCTTATATCGGTCTTCCTTTGACGATCCGGTATATCGCCATCGTGATGTTGGGAGGATCGGGAAGCCTGATCGGGTCCCTGGTCGGAGGGCTGATTCTGGGGGTCGCCGAGACCTTCGCGGGCTTTTTTCTGGGAGCCCACTGGTCCCTCGCTGTCGCCTTTTTTGCCTTGGTTATGGTGTTACTCTTGAAACCCGAAGGGTTGTTCAGACATGTTTAAGCGATGGGTTAACCCCTTTAACGGTTTCTGGATCCTGGTGCTAGCATTCATCCTGCTCTTGCCGAGGTTCATCGATCCCTATTGGGTGGTTTTTCTTCTTCTCCTCTTTATGTACATCGGGATCGGAGCGAGCTTTAACATCACAGCAGGTTACCTCGGCTATGTCAATCTGGGGCATTATGTTTTCTTTGGAATCAGCGCCTATGGATTCTCAATCCTTTATGTCAAGGGAGTTCCCTTTATCCTTTGTCTGGCCACCGGAGTGCTGGTGACGCTGATTTTTGCGACGCTGATCAGCTATCCCTTCTTGAGATTAAAAGGGGGATACTTTGCGCTGGCCAACTTTGGACTGATCAAGTTGTTCGAACTGGTGGCAGGGAGCCTTCGTAATTTCACCGGAGGGACCCAGGGCATTACGCTGCCTCCCGGATACCGGCCGTATCAGACCTATTATATTTTCTTGGCTGTCAGCTTGCTGACGGTGATCGTCTGCTATTGGATTCCCAAATGGAAATTTGGCCTCGCCCTTTTCAGCATCCGAGAAGACGAGGAGGTAGCGACCGCCTTTGGAATTCATGTTAACAGGAAGAAGATGGCCGCCTATGTCCTCAGTTCCGTATTTCCCGCTCTTCTCGGAGGAACCTACGCGTGGTATTCCGCCTTTATCGATCCCGAGGTAGTTTTTGGAACGGATAAGGCGCTCTTTCCGGTAACCATGGTCATGCTGGGGGGAACCGGAACCTTTCTCGGCCCGATCATCGGGGGGGTCTTTATGATGATCATCGAAGAGCTGCTCTGGACTTCGACGTGGCTCCCCGTTTGGATAAAATCGCTGCACCTGACCATGCTCGGCCTGATCCTGGCGGCGGTTGGAATTTTCTCTCCTGGAGGTCTCGTAACACTCCCGCCCTTTGCAAAGTTTTTCAACTGGGTCGGCCTGGGACGATTTCTGGGCGCCTCCCACAAGTCTTTGAAGCTGGACCAAATGTAGCCTTCTGCTTGGCAGGCTGCTGAAAAACGCCCATCTGCTTCGTTTCCCTCATCCTTCTTCATTGCGGCGTACACAAAAGTACGCCTCATTCCTCAGGATTTCGGGAGCCTTGCATCTGGGCATTTTTGAGCAGCCTGAGGAATGACTTTTTGGGCGAGCTGCTCAATCGTTAACTCTGATTCTCAGGTTCCTCTTGATCCCTTTCTGCAATACGTTTCCGAAGCCTTGCTCTTCCGTTCGGTCACTTTCTTCTTTTGTCAAGGCCATTTGACAACCAAAGACCAATTCGGTAATAAGTATTGACGGCTGAGGCTTAGCTCCCTTTAGAAAGGCGAAGGATCGGGAAAGAATGAAAATCCTCTGAACCAGTCAATAATACAAAGATGGAAGGGATGGATATCATGGGTTCCCATGGGGAAATCAATCTGTACGATGTGGAGATTTCACCGACCTCCAACCTGTTTAAGAAGGATCAGCGGATTTGCCTGGAAATTACCTCGCTCGACGTTCCCAGCGGCGTCAGCGGCGATACCGCCGTGGTCTATATTCCCTTCCATCTCTGTTCGAGCAAAACCGTGGTGCACAAAGTTTACCGTAGTCAGAAATATCCCTCTTTCTTTCTGCTGCCTGTTATAGAGGAGAGCCTGAAATAATCTGTCTCAAAGGAGGAAAAAGATGAGACGTGTGGCTGTGGGCCTTGTTTTCTTGTCCGTCGTTCTTGGATTAATTGCAGGCGTCCCAAACGTTTTTTCTCAAGGTTATCCGAATAGGACGATTCAACTGGTGATTCCCGGCGCCCCGGGTCTGATGCAGGACATCCCTGGCAGGCTTATTTCCGAAGAGGTGGGAAAAATGATCAAGGAACAGATGGTCGTGGTCAACAAACCAGGCGCGTCTATGACCCTGGGCACAGATGCCGTAGCAAAGAGCAAAAAAGACGGCTATACCCTTCTTTTTACTGCTACGGCTCCCCTCGTCTATCCCAGGATTTTTAACCCGGAGTCCCTCCCTTACAATACGGATAAAGACCTGGAGCCTCTGGGCGGCCGGGCCCTTATTTCGTTCACGGTAGCGGTTCAAGAGAGTTCCCCGTGGAAGACTTTTGCCGAATTAATCGACTATGCTAAAAAGAATCCGGAAAAACTTCGTGTAGGCACACCCGGGATAGAGACAGCTGCGAACTTCGACCTGCAAATCATTCAAACCTTGACCGATACCCGATTCATTCATATTCCCATCACCAAAGGCCCTGCCGTATCCCTTCTGGGAGGACACATCGAGGTTGTGGTCCTTCCTATCACCGAAGTCATCTCTTATACCCAAGCTGGGAAGCTAAGGATCCTCTTAACGAGCAACAAATTGGCGGAACTTCCCAATGTTCCTACCCCCAGGGAGCTCGGCTACAAACAGGATCTCCTCCCGACCTGGTTCGGTTTTTACGGGCCCTCCGGAATGCCGGAGGAAGTGAAGAGGGTGTTGGTACCGGCCATCGAGAAGGCGATCAGGAATCCTGAATTGAAGTCCAGGCTTGAGAAGTTGAATTTTTTCGTCGATTATAAGTCCCCTTCGGAGATGAAGAAGCTGATCACGGAAGAGTACGAGACAGTCAACGCCATCGCCCAGAAATTAGGGTTGGCCAAATAGCTTTGTCGCATCTCTAGAACGGTCTTTTCTTTTGAAGTCTAAAGACGGGGGTTAAGGCTGAAGCCCAAAAATAACTTTAATTTCCTTGACAAATGCGGTGTTTTTTGATAAAAAAATTGTAATAGTTGTTTGCCCGACAAAGCTAAACCCTTTGTGAGAAGGGGGCGGAAAGCGGCGGGTCTTTTGATGGAAGATGGCCGAGCTGCCGAAGGATGGCAGCTCGGCTTTTTTTGTTCCTGAAAAATCGCGTCAAGTGGAGGTAGATCCATGCGAAAGATGGCTTTTATGACTGGGCTGGCAATCGGTTTCTTCATGATCCCTTTCTTAACCCATGCTGAGATCTACAAATGGGTCGACGAAAAGGGAACGGTCCATTTCACCGATGATTATGGCAATATTCCCTCATCTTATCGGAACGGGCTTAAAGTGGAAATAAGGAAGGAGACGCGACCAGAGGAAGTTTCAAAACCCCAGGAGGCAGTTGCCAAGGGCAGTCAGAGTCGCTCTAAAGAGATTGATTCTAAAGAAGGCGGGGATTGGGTGAGCGAGAAACTGGCTGGTCGGATAAAAGAGCTCGAGGAAGCGACCGCAAACTATGAGAGTGCCCAAAAGATGTTTTTGGAAAAGGCAGACCAGTTGAGCCGGAGAAGATTCGGAAGCCCGACGATGTATAAATTTGCTATCCTTGAGTTGAATCGGCTGAACGCGATCAGGGCAGAATACAAAGCCCAACTCGAAGAAGCCGGTGAGATTGTCGAAAAGCTTTCGAACGCCGATGCTTGGGAGGCGGTTTCTGTCGTAGGAGCAGGAAAAGATAGAGATATGCACGGCATGGGAGAAGACTGGTGGAGAGACAGGGTGCGACCCTGGAAAGAAAAGCTGGACGACCTGAAGGCAAGGTACGAAACGGCAGAGAAAATATTTGAGGAGAGAGCGGAGGATCTAAGCAGGAGAGGATTCGGGAACCGGCAAACCATTAAATCTAAGATTATCGAACTGGACGCTTCAAAGCAGGATGTGTTGAAATATCAAGGTGAGATTGCTGAGACCGAGGAGACTCTTGATAGGATCTCCAAGGATGCTGAAGAATCAAAGGCCGATCCGGATTGGCTTAAATAGACTGAACGATATTGATTTGAGTAACCCTTAACCGCCCACGCAATTACCCCCTCCGGCTTACTCGAAAGGATAAAATAAAGAAGGAGGGATCCGTGGTGCGGATGAGTCGATTGGCTGCTTTCCGATTGGCCAACGAGGAGAGTTCATCCGTCGACACGACGAGAGTCGCCCTCTGCCCAAGGATAAGAAACATTCTCTCTGGAATCGACCTCTTGTGACAAGTACCTCCCATGTGATATTATTTGCCAGCATTTCTTATCCATTACAGCGAATCAAGACGTTGGGAGGGTTCTGTGGCCCATACGATTTCTGTCTTACCGGATTTGTGCACGGGGTGCCAATCTTGCGAAATTGTTTGCAGCCTCTCTCATGACGGAGTTTCCAGTCCTGCATTCTCTCGAATTCAAGTCAAGAAATGGCCGGAAATCTGCGTTTGTATCCCCATCGTCTGCCAGCAATGCCAGAGTCCTCCTTGTATGGCGATTTGTCCTACCGGCGCGCGAAAGCGTATCGCTGCAACTGGAGCGGTGATCACCGATCCAAAGTGGTGCGTGGGCTGTAAGTCTTGTATTTATGCCTGCCCTTATGGCTCGCCCGTGATTCACCCCGGCACCCGCAAGACCATCACTTGCGACCTCTGCGATGGCAAACCCGTTTGTACCGAAGTCTGTACTGTCGGAGCCCTCTCTTACTCCGACGACAGATTTGCGATCGAGAAGAAAATCTCCTTTGCTCAAAAGGTTGCTTCTCTTGCAGGGCTGAAATGAAGCAAAGGGGTGTCACAGGATGAACGGCTGGAGAGGAAGAAGACTCTGCATTGATCTTGGCTTGCAAAAATCCTGGATCGAAGAAATCCCGCTTAATGAACTGGAACGATACCTGGGGGGAAGAGGTCTCAATGCAGCTTACTTCCTGAAGAATAAATCTGATTCGACGGCGGCATCAAGTTCCCAAACCACGATCTCCTTGAGTGTCGGCCCGTTATCGGGAACCCTTGCCCCCTGTTCGGGCTGGACGAGCATCTCCTTTTTCTCCGGCTCAAGTGCTCCGAGGTATGTACACGGCAGTATGCCCGGCCATTGGGGGCCTCAACTGAAATTCTGCGGCTTCGATCAACTCATCATTCAGGGACAGTCGGAGCAGCCCGTCTACATCGTCATTGATGCGAAGGATGTTTACTTTAAGGATGGCAGGTCTTTCTGGGGGAAAAACGTACAGGAAACTTTAGTCGGGATTCTGGAAGCGGAGGGCCAAAATACCGAGATGCTCTCCATCGGTCCAGCGGGTGAAAAGCTCGTCCGCTTTGCCAACGTCACCAACGGACTATCCTGGGCAGCGGATCATATCGGATTAGGATATGCTTTCGGATCTAAGAATCTAAAGGCCATTGCAACCCGGGGAGGTAAACCTGTCACTCTTGATCGGTCCGATCATTTTCTCAGACTCTGTCTCGACCTAAAGGAGCGCATCAGTCGAGATCGGAAATCCGTTGAACTCGGCGGTGCCGGCTCTTTCTTTTTCCTGGGCCAGAACGGAGGAGGTCTCGGAATTAAGAATTACACCGAACGGAGTTCGATTGACTTAGAAAAGAGATGGAAGGTTGAATATCTGAAAGAATATGCCTATGGATGTGAGGGATGTTTTTCCTGCCCGATTCACTGTGGCCGCGTGTCTCAAATAGACGGAGATTGTTTCGGAGGAGCCCATATCGAAGGCGCCTGGAGTCTGGGGCCGAAGGTTGGAATCTTCGATTGGGTAAAGACCTTGAGAATCCTCCGTGTCTGCCAGTTGCAGGGGGTTGACCCCGCCGCAGTGGGTTCCGTCGTGGCGTGGCTGATGGATTGTTATGAGAAGAGAATTCTTTCGATTCGAGAGTTAGGGCTGGTGGAGTGTCGGTGGGGTAGTGAAGCTACAGTCCTGGGTATTCTCGAAAGGATCATCGAGGGAAACGAAGGGGGAGAAATTCTTCGGGAAGGGAGCCTCGGTGCGGCCAGGGCTTTGAGGAAGGGGTTAGAGCTTGTCCCCCATTTTTGTGGGAGGGATCTTCCGGTACGGGATCCCCGGTCTTCTGCGGAATACGCCTATAGCCGTGCTTTCTTCCCGGAGGAGTGGGACTATCTTCAGAGCTTTATTTCCAGCAATTCATCACCTCCTTCAGTGCCTTTAGAGTTCGGGAAAAATGAGATCGTTGCGAAGATATTGGGTCTGGAGAAACTCCGGGTGTTGGCCGACCTAAATTCCTTGTGCCCTTTGGTCGTCGTACGAGTTCCGCTGGTCACCCGCTTCGATATCGAAAACCTTGTCTCGGCAGGAACGGGGTCCTTCGGCGATGCCCGAACCCTTAGAGCGGCGGTGGATCGAACGATGCATGCCGAGAAAACCCTCCGGGGGGAGAACCAGATAGGGGAACCGGATTCTCTTCCCGTCCGGTTTTTCGAAAATAGAGTAGAAAAAAGCGACTTGCAGAAAGAAATGAAGGACTATGATTCAGGCAAGGGTCCCCTTTTCTACTGAAAGAAGAAGTCGAGGGATGACGCTTTCCGTCTTCGACGGGTTAAAGAAAAAAGGACGGGTCGGTGCTCCGGATGAGGTGCCTAGCCGTCTTTCGGGTAGCCAGCGTAGAGAGTTCCTCCAGCGGCCCGGCGTGGAGAGCCTTCGCAGGGCAAACATTCACACACGCAGGTGATAATCCTTCTTCCAATCGATCGAGGCAGAAGTTACACTTTTGCATTTTCCCGTTCTTCCCGAATTGAGGAATTCCAAAAGGACAGGCCATCAGGCACATTTTGCATCCAATGCAGAGGTTCTGGTCCACGGTGACCAGGCCATCTTCCGGCCGTTTATGAATGGCATGCGTTGGGCACACTTCTTTACAGGCAGGCGTTCCACAGTGCATGCAGGACATGGAAAGATTCGCCAGTCGGACGTCGGGATAGCTGCCTGTCTCCAGGGTCATCACCCTTCGCCAGTAGACCGTCTCGTCGAGAACACTATGGTGAGCCTTGCACGCCACGACACAGGAATAACAAGACGTACAGCGGCTTAGGTCAAGATAGAATCCTTTTTGCATCGGTTCACTCCTGTCGCAAAGATATCTTTTATTGGTATTCTTCTCTTTTGATCTACTCCAAACTCCGAATTTTCAACTTCAAGTCCTTCTTCTTACTGTCCTATGCCTTCTAGGTTTTAATCTATTGCGAACTCCGAATTCCCCAACTCCGAACTATTCTTTTCTCACTTGGCACCTCAATGACTTGAAACCCGGGAATCCGGAGACGGGGTCGAGGTAGTCGGGCTCAATCAGAAGGTTAACATCTGCCTCCGGGATGCTATGAAGCATATGAACAATTCCGGGCAGGACCGTTTCGGTGAGATTCGCCAGCACCCGGAGTTTTGCTCTTGGCGTCTCCAACGAGATCCAATCCCCTTGACCGATGGCCCGGTCTGAAGCATCGACAGGATTCATGTCTAGAAGAGGGCCCTTCCTCAATTCCTGGCACCATGGGACATTATGCATCTCGGAATGGACAAACATGGGGAGCCTCGACCCTGTATTAAGAATCAGAGGATAAGAGGAAGCGTTGGGAGAAGAATCAAGATACTGGGGGGCTCTATAAAGAGGGAGCGCATCGAATCCGGCTCCCTTTAAGATAGATGAAGCGATCTCCATTTTGCCGGAGGGTGTCGGAAATCCGGTCTTTTCATACTTTTTGTAACCCGGTTTCAATGGGTTTCGAACACGCGTTCCTGCCGGGTATTTTCGAAGCTCCTCAGCCGTATAACCGGAAGGGGCCATTATTTCGTCCACAGCCGCGTTAAAGTCCCCGTTCCAAAACGATTCTCCCAGCCCGAGTTCTTTCGCCATACCGCAAAGGATATCGAAATCCGACTGGGATTCTCCTAGAGGACTGATGACAGGAGAGGTCAACATAATGTATTTCGAATTCCAATGCTTCAATTCAGACCGCTCGAACGACGTTGCCGCCGGAAGGACGAGGTCCATAAACTGGCAGGTGTCGGTGAAAAAGATATCGGCGTTCACCAGAAAATCGAGTTTTAGGAGCGATTCTTTGAAGAAATCCGATCCCGGCCACATTCGATAATTTGCGCCGAAACCGATGAAAGCTTTGAGGGGATAGGGTTTGCCGGAACGAATCTGAAAGGGAATCATCATGGATTGGCCTTCGGGATCGTAGTAACGACACCAGACGGGGAATCGGTCTTCGCCAACCCGAGGGGGAAGATCCTTCAATCGATCAACCAAGCGCACCTTCTCTTCATTCGTGGGCGCACCGCTCCAGTTATGGATGTAGGTGTGGGGCTCCACATAGTTTCCGCCCGGCACGTCGAAGTTGCCCGTTAATCCCGGCAGGAGCACGAGGGCCCGGTGGTTCTGAAAGCCATTGATATGGTGTGTGGTTGGAGAGGCGCTGGTCATCAACGAGGCAGGCTTGCTGGTCCCGTACAGCCTTGCCGCTTCCTCTATCTTTGTCGCCGGGACGCCCGTCATGGCCTCAGCCCATTCCAGAGAGAGCTCTTCCACATAATCGGACAATTCATCAAAGCCGACAGTCCACTGTTCGACAAAAGATCGATCGTAGAGTCGTTCCTCGATCAGAACCTTGATCATTCCCAACGCGAGGGCTCCATCCGTTCCCGGACGCAACTGGAGGTGAATATCGGCCTTCTCCGCAAAAGCAGAGACTCTGGGATCCACGGCGATGATCTTCATGCCGTTCTCCTTGAGATCCAGGAGACCTCTCGCCAGGGTGGCGTTCGTGTAGAACGGGTTTGAAGACCAAGCGAGAAGACAGCGGGTCCTCGGAAGATCGGGAGCGCCGAAGTAGCCGTAGGTGACTTTGGCAGCCACCGTGGGCGAGGAGTTACAGGTACTCGACTCCGTGCAAAAGTTAGGAGAGCCGAAGGTCATGGCGAGACGCTGGAGAAAAGGACGGTACCACTTTGGATATCCTGCGAAGAAGATGACGGACTCCGCCCCGTATTGATTCCGGATTCCTGTCAATCGGGAAGCGATCACGGAGAAAGCCTCTTCCCAGGAGATCCGCTCCCAGTCCTTGCTTCCCCGCTCTCCCCTCTGGATCATCGGGTATTTCAGCCGATTCTTGGCGTAGACGTACTGGCGGCTCGCTGCCCCTTTGGAGCAGAGCGTTCCCTGATTGGCAGGATGCTCTGGCATCCCTTCCACGTCGATCAGATCCCCATGTTCCACATGAGCATTGATGCCGCAATGGCTGTGGGGATTGCAGATAGAACAAAAAGTTTTCAGGATGGGCATCTTGACACCTCGGCCGTCGTGATTTGAAGGATAGACCTCTTCCAACGATGAGATTGAAATTAACGCCTTTATTTTTAAAACAAAAGTCATTGTTTTGGCAACTTTTTCGACTTTGTGATTCCTCCTTTCTTACTTGACAGAGGACTCCGTCTTTTTTTATATTTTGTCAGTACAGAGACGGGCTCCCGTCTTTTTTGCACTTGCAAGCCATAAAATGAATGTGCTATAGAAAGGACAAACATGGCGACAGGGAGTAGAGGAATCCAAGGGCAATATTCTTCAGTCTTAACGTTCCCGAAATTTATGAGTAACGGAGGAAAATAATGGCAGAAAAAAAGAAGAAACCTGGGAAGCAAGATGGGGGAGAAAAGACGCTGATCAGAGATATCAGCTTCTGCGGTGTGCCTGAGAACGGTTCCAACGCCTCGATGGTGGATGTCAAAGATGGCAGGATCATCCGTATCCGCCCGATGCACTACGACTGGAAGTATGATCCTAAAAAGGATATGAACCCGTGGAAGATGGAAGTGCGGGGCAAGGCCTTCGAGCCCAGCATGAAGACGTTGATTCCGCCATATTCCATCGCCTACAAGAAGCGCGTCTATTCGCCGGCGCGTATCCGCTACCCCATGATGCGTGTCGACTTTGACCCGAACGGCGAACGCAACCCGCAGAACCGCGGCATCAGCAAGTATAAGCGCATCTCGTGGGACCAGGCGCTTGACATCATCGTCGGCGAGATGAACCGGATTAAGAAGAAGTACGGCGGAAGCGCGCTCCTTTACCAGTGCGACCAGCACGGCGAGAACAAAGTCGTGCAGGCCTGCCACGGCGCCGGCCGCAAGCTGCTGCGCCTGTGGGGCGGGTACACATTGCAGATCCGCCAGCCGGACAGCTGGGAAGGCTGGTGGTGGGGAAGCAAGCACTTCTGGGGCTGCGAGCCGGTCGGGCAGGGGATGCAAAGCAACCTCCTCTACGACATGTCAAAAAACTCCGAGCTGCTTCTTTTCTGGGGGTGCGATCAGGAAACGACCCCGTGGGGCTGGCAGGGCCAGCTTCCGAGCCGTCTGAGCTACTGGTGGACCGAGCTTGGCATCAAGCAGATCTACGTCTGCCCCGACCTTAACTATGCCGCCGCCGTTCATGCCGATCGGTGGATCCCGATCCTGCCGAACACCGATGCGGCGATGTTTCTCGCCATCACGTACCACTGGTTTAAGAACGGTACTTACGACAAAGAATACCTCAAAACCCATGCCGTCGGCGTCGACAAGTACGAGGCCTATGTCATGGGCAAAGAAGACGGCGTGCCCAAAACGCCCGAATGGGCGGCGCCCATCACCGGCGTTCCCGCGCGCACGATCAGGGCCCTGGCCGAGGAATGGGCGAGCAAGCGAACAACCGTGGTCATCGGCAACGGCGGCCCCGGTATCCGCGGTCCCTATGCGACAGAGCCTGCGCGTCTGCAAAACATCTGCCTGGCGATGCAGGGGTTGGGCAAACCGGGCGTCAACCAGGCGAAGATGATCGAATGGGGTCTTTTCGACAAGCCGGACCAGTACGCCCAGCCCAAGCCGCTGCGCGTACCTTACTTGCGTGCAGCCTATACCGGCGGCCATCCGTCCGACAGCAATCACCCGTCGTTCCTTCCAAAGACGTACGTGCCCAAGGCCATCCTCGAGGGTGAGTGTGACTGGTGGGGCTGTGAATCGGAGACGGCCGACCGCGCCAACCAGTTCGTACACTACAAGTACCCTGCCGACGGCTGCTCGAAGATCCATATGGTCTGGACCGACTCTCCGTCGTGGATCACCTGCTGGAACTCGGGCAACGACTACGTCCGAGCCATGCGCCACCCCGATATCGAATTCATGTTCGCCCAGCATCCGTGGTTGGAAAACGACTGCTTGCTGGCCGATATCATCCTGCCGGTCAACACCAAACTCGAAGAGGACGACATCGCTGGCGACATCTTCAGCGGCCAGTACAACCTTCTGTTTCCGGAGCACAAGTGCGTTGAGCCTCTTGCCGAGTCGAAAACCGACTACGAAATTGCTTGCATGATCGCTGAACGCCTCGGCCTGCTGGAGAAATATACAGGCGGCAAGTCCATTCCGGACCTGATCAAGTACGGCTGGGAGACCTCGCGGTGCGCCGACCTCATCAGCTGGGAAGAGCTTAACGAAAAGGGCTACTACGTGGTTCCGACAGCCGACGATTGGGAGAACGTGCCCGCTGGCTTCTACAACTTTTATAAGGACCCTGAGAAGTATCCCCTGACGACGCCAACCGGCAAGCTCGAGTTCGAGTCCACCGGCCTGGCCAAACATTTTCCGAACGATCTGGAACGGCCGGCAGTGCCCAAATGGGTCGCCAAAGGCATCAGCCACGAGGAGACGATCGGCACCGAGCGTTCCAAGAAGTATCCGATGCTCGTCTGTTCCAACCATCCGCGCTGGGGTGTACACTCGCAGCATGACGATATTACCTGGCTCCGTGAGATCGAAACTTGCAAGGTGAAAGGACCCGACGGATATCTGTACCACCCGGTGTGGCTGCACCCGACGGAAGCCGAGAAACGGGGAATCAAGCATGGTGATGTTGTTTCGATCTATAACGACCGCGGCACCGTGCTGGGGGGCGCGTATGTCACCGAGCGCATCATGCCCGGGGTGATCTACATCGATCACGGTGCCAAGTGGGATCCCATCGTCCCCGGCGAGATTGATCGCGGCGGCGCCATCAACACCATCGTGCCGCGTCATACGACCTCCAAGAACGCCGTCGGCCACGCGGTCAGCGGCTTCCTGGCAGAGGTCGAGAAGACCGACATGGAAGCACTCAAGCGCAAGTATCCAGAAGCTTTCGAGCGCCCCTTCCACCCTTGCGCGGGGCCCGGCTTAGAAGCATGTATTAAGGGAGGTGAATGATATGGGTAAGGTCCTGATCATCAACTACGACATCTGTAACGGCTGCTACAATTGCCAGGTGGCATGCAAAGACGAGCATGTGGCCAATGACTGGTCGCCGATCGCCAAGCCGCAGCCCGACACCGGGCAGTTCTGGAACAAGATCCGTGACAACGTGCGCGGCACGGTGCCAAAGGTGACGATCACCTACGAGCACAGCATGTGCCAGCACTGCCAGGACGCGCCGTGCATCAAAGCATGCAACGTCCAGGCGATCTACAAGCGGGAGGACGGAGCGGTCATCATCGATACGGAAAAGTGCCGTGGCAACAAGATGTGTCTCGCGGCCTGTCCGTACGAAAACGTCATCTATTTCAACGATGCCCTGAACATTGCCCAGAAGTGCACGTTCTGCGCGCACCTGCTCGACAAGGGCTGGAAAGAACCCCGCTGTGTCGATGCCTGTCCGACCGGTGCATTCACCTTCGGCGAGGAAGACGACTTGAAAGACCTCATCTCCAAAGCGGAGCCGCTGAAACCGGCGCTGGCTGACGTGAAGCCGCGGGTTTACTACATCGGCCTTCCCAAGAAATTCATCGCGGGCGCGCTATTCGAGCGAGAATCGGATGCGTGCGCCAAAGGGGCCACGATCACGGCAACGAACACCAAGACGGGTGAGAAGTTTCAGACCACAAGCGATAGCTACGGCGACTTCTGGCTGAAGGGTCTCAAAAACGGCGTCTATACACTATTGATCGAAAAGCCTGGATTTTTGGCCCAGAAGTTCGGGCCGGTGGACGTGACCAAGAAAGACATGAACGTGGGCGACATCGCCCTCTGGAAGGCATAACCGGATACGCATCAGGCTACTGAAAGACGTCGATCGCGGCGTTGTGGCGTACATCCGAATATGCCTCCTCAGGATTTCGGGGCTCCTGCATCAGGGTATTTTTGAGCGACCTATGAAAAATAACTTTTTGGCAACTTGGGACGGCAAGAGGGGTCCATGCCCTTGAGGCCGTCCCAACTTATGTAGTTCCTTCCCCTCTTCATCCCGGAAATGTTTCATGCTCTTCTCCTTTTGCATTTGCCCTTTGACGGAGGCATAATTTATTGAAATTCTTGGTCAAGGCGATAAAGGGATGATCGATACGGAGGCATTGAAGGGCATTTGTTATTTTGAAGGTTGCAGCTCCGCCGAACTTCAGTCCATCAGGCGCTACATATCGAAAAAAGCGGTCCGGCGAAGGGAAACCGTCGTGTTTCAGGGCGATCCCTGTGACACGCTCTATTTTGTGGTTTCGGGTGGGATTAAGGTATACAAGACCTCCACCGGAGGCAAGGAGCAGATTCTCCACATCGCCCAAAAAGGGGAGTCCATTGGAGATATCGGCGTGTTTGACGGCGGGCCGGCGCCAGCCAGTATGATGGCCATCACGGCGACGACCCTTTACCAAATCAGGAGGAGAGACCTTGATACGGTCATCCGGAAGTATCCAAAAGTAGCCATCAACGCCCTCAAAGCCCTTGCCAGCCGTGTCCGTCGTGATTCGCGATTGGTCGAAGAACTCTCCTTTGGCCAGGTGGTCAATCGCGTCGCAAGGTTGCTGCTGAAGTACATGGAATGGGAGACGGGGTCAGGGATAAGGCTCACCCAACAGGACATGGCGAATATGGTCGGTTCGTCTCGCGAGATGGTCAATAAATCGCTCAGGTATATGGAAGATCAAAAAGCGCTGAGGACGACGCGCAAAGGCATCGAAATCATGGACGGGAAAATCCTGGAAAATATTGCACAAGCCATTGGAGTGCACTCAAGTTAGATCCGCG
>Ga0335081_10004991_pt1 | contig 20980 bp, 18 predicted proteins | sample Lox_Sample_35_FD_206713 | JGI IMG/M metagenome (GOLD analysis project Ga0335081, IMG submission 206713) | Soil microbial communities from Loxahatchee National Wildlife Refuge, Florida, United States - Lox_Sample_3.5 | ecosystem: Environmental > Terrestrial > Soil > Wetlands | place: USA... | reverse complement strand
CTCGATGTCGGCTGTGGCAAAGCGTTTCTGCTGTACGAGCTGAAACAGTTGCTGCCCGACGCGGAAGTGGTGGGCTTCGACATCTCGGAGTATGGCATCGCGAACGCAAAGGAGGAGATCCGCGATCGGCTGTTCGTTTACAGGGCGCAGGATCCCTATCCGTTCGGCGATAAGCACTTCGACCTGGCGATATCCCTTGGCTGCTGCCACAACCTGCGGGTATTCGAGTTGAAAACCGCGTTGAGCGAAATGGAACGCGTCGCGAAAAGCAAGTACTTCATGGCTGAGAGCTATCGCAATGAGCAGGAATTATTCAACCTCGAATGCTGGGCGCTCACCTGCGAGTCGTTCTTCGATGTTGCTGAGTGGATCTGGCTGTTTAACCACTTCGGATACACGGGCGACTACGAATTCATTTATTTCGAGTGAGGCAGGTCGGTGCTCCCCATAAAAATCAAGGCGGCGATTCTGGTACGGCAGCACGCGCCGCTCGAGGTGGCCGAAATCGAATCGCCGGTAGAACTTCGATTCGGGCAGGTGCTGGTCAAGGTGCGTTACAGCGGCATTTGCGGCGCGCAGATCAACGAGATCGAGGGCGCGAAGGGACCCGACAAGTTCCTGCCGCATCTGCTTGGTCATGAGGGTTGCGGCACGGTGCTCGAAGTAGGTGAGGGCGTCAGGACCGTGAAGAAAGGTGATTTCGTAGTCATGCATTGGCGGCCGAGCAACGGCATACAGTCGGAGACACCGACTTACCGCTGGAACGGAAAAAAAGTGAACGCCGGATGGGTGACCACCTTCAACAACTATGCGGTCATTTCCGAGAACCGCCTGACAGCAATCCCGTCCGATTTCGATTCCAAGCTGGCCCCGCTTTTTGGCTGCGCGGTCACAACCGCGATGGGCGTCATCAATAACAATGCCCAGGTCAAGGTCGGCCAGTCGGTCGTAGTATTCGGGGTGGGGGGAGTTGGCCTTTGCATCGCCCAGGCCGCGCAGATGGTCTCCGCGTACCCGGTAGTTGCGATTGACGTTATGGATAGCAAACTCGAGATGGCAAAGCGCTTCGGGGCGACGCACTGCATCAACTCGAAGACTACGCCGGACGTGGATCGTACGGTTCGTGACATCGTCGGCGCGCAAGGGGCTGACGTCTTGATTGAGACCACTGGTATCGCGCGGGTCATCGAGCAAGCCTACGGGCTGGCCCAACCGAAGGGCAAGACCATTCTCGTCGGCGTCCCGCGCAAGGGCGACAACATCTCAATCTATTCGCTGCCGCTGCATTTCAAGAAAATCCTCACCGGCTCGGAGGGCGGCGACGCCGAGCCGCACAACGATATTCCTCGCTACGTGCGGCTAGTGCAGGCCGGCAAGTTCAAGCTCGACGGACTGATCACGCATGAATTCACGCTCGAGAAGATCAACGAGGCTATTCAGCTTGTTCGGGCGGGCGAGGCCGGGCGCGTTCTCGTGACCATGAACTGAAAAGAGTACTCGATGGCACTGCCTGAAACCTTCCAATCGACAAAGGACGCTTCGCTTGCCGAGGAGTTTCTCGGCGCAGCCTACGTGATTCGTGATGTCGAGGATCGCGCGGCGCTGGACGAGTTGCGTCGCGAGATCGTCATCGCCGCGTGCCGAGCGATCAACCATCTGCCGCCTGAGGACGATGGCGCTTTCCTCGACAATATCCACCACCTCGTTCCGGTCGAGAACCTCAACGCCTTGCGGCTCGGCCTGTACCGGGAACTGAACGCCAAACCGTGGTTCCGGCCCACCTATTTCAAGCTGGCCACGCACCTTGTCGAGACGCTTGTCGGCAACGAACTGGCGATGCAGAATCGCATCAACTTCTCGATCCAGATGCCGGAGGACCGCACGTCGCTCCTCGACCTGCACGCCGACGTGTTTGCAGGGGAGACGCCTTACCAGGTCGTGCAGTGGTTGCCGCTCGTGGACGTGCGCGGGACAAAATCCATGTTTATTCTCGAGCGCCCGAAGTCCGACAAAGTGTGTCAGCGCCTCAAGGACTTCTCGGAGGGCGGCATGAGCGCGCTTTTCGACGTGGTCAAGCCGGACCTCCGCTGGCTCGACATCCCCTACGGGAAGGTGCTCGTCTTCAGTCCCAACGTCTTGCATGGCAACGTGATCAACGATGAAGCGACGACTCGCTGGTCACTCAACTGCCGTTACACCGGCCTGTTCACGCCTTACGGGATCGGAGAGCGGTCACTTGGATCGTACTACTCGCCTATCACTGCGCGGCCGGTAACCCGTTTGGGAATGGCTTACCGGCAGCCGGGCGGTTTTGAAGAGTAAGCGCTGTGAGCGACCGCCAGGGTCTTCGTGGGTACGTGACCGCGCGCGGATTTGGCCCCTACGTTATCCCGGTGCCGGTCCAATCCCTGGCCCTGCGCGATTATTGCGCGCGCAAGAAGTTGTTATACGGCCTGCCTGCGAACGAGAACATCTTTCCCCATTCCTACTTGGTGCTTGAAGGTATGATCGCCGATCTCTCGAGTTATGAGGGCATAGTCATGTGCAGCATGTTTATGCTGCCGCAGCGCGCGGAACGTCGCAGGCGCCTGTGCCAGCGCGTGTTCGATCAAGGCTGCGCCATTCACCTTGTGATCGAGGACATGGTCATCGCCGGCCCCCAGGACGTCGAGAAGCTCGAGCAACTGCTCGTCATCGACCAGCTTGCTTCTCAGGCACCCAAGTCCATTGCCCTGGATTGAGCGTACATGATGCCGCACGTAGTGGTGACCGGCGCCGGCGGATTTGTCGGCGGCTTTGTCGCGCCCTGGCTTGCCGCGCGCGGATACGACGTCACGGCGATCTCGCGGCGACCGGTCGTAGAAGTCCTGCCTCGGCTTACTTGGCGGGAAGCCAATCTCCGATTGCCTGAATCTCTTCCCCGGCGGTTTGACGCACTCATCCACTGCGCCGCAGAAACGCCCGAGCGCTGCCCCGAACCGGGGAACCTTTATCGCCGAAACATAGACATCTCACAAAGCGTCTTCGATCAGGCTCTTGAAGCGCGCGCGCGCGCCGTGATATTTCTCTCCTCGATGTCGGCTTATGGAATGATTGCAGTTCCGGTGGTAACAGAAGACACGCCGCCGCAGGACCTCGATCCTTATGGGCGCGCAAAGCGGGACTCGGAGAGCTTACTCCAATCTTGCGTCGCGCGCGGGCTGCGCTCCGGGCTAACGATCAGGTTGCCCGGCACGGTCGGCAAGGGCTCGCACGACAACTTCCTCTCGGTCGCGCTCCACCGAGTGCTGAGTGGCGAGCCGGTGAAGGGCCGCAACCCCGAGTCCCTGTTCAACAACATCGTCTATGTAGGCGATCTCGCGGCTTTTCTTGGCACTTGGATCACGAATCCGGAGCCTGGCTACGCGGTAACCAACCTGGCAGCCACCGAACCTCTGCGGATGCTCGAGGTTCTTGCCCTGTTATTTGCGTTTTGCCGACGAGAGGAGCGGATAGTCTTCGAGCCTGGCGGCAAGAAACCATTCCTGATTTCGCTCGATCGCGCCCTTTCTTTGGGCTACTGTCCATCCACTGTAAAGGCGAGCGTGGAGTCTTTCGTTCGCGACAGCATCTGATGTTCGACGGTCGTCGGGGTCAGCGATAGATCTCCATCGGGACTGGATAGTCCCGGTCGCCTTCCTTAATTTGCTGCGCCATGATCATGGCCTGCTCGATGCAGTCGTCGATGTCCAGCCCGTAGCGGTAGCTTCCCGCGCGCCCGGTCGAATAAACGTGCTCGGGCATCATCTCGAAGTACTTGCGCGCTAGCGCTTGTTCCGACTTGAACGGTAGCGGGTAGTGCTTGCCGTTCATCGAGGGAAACTCCAGCCCGACCAGGCTGGTCGGGGACTTGTGCTGCGTGAACTTCTTGTACTCGACCATGCGCGTGAACTTCTCGTTGTTCGCGTAGTACAGGAAATAGACGTGCTCCGGGAACACGTGCTCGGTCGGAAAGACAATTGGGTGGAAATCCCGGCCGATGAACTTCAGTTCGCCGTGACATCGCTCGAATAAAAGGTCGGGCGAAATAGTGCTGACGATCAGGTCGAAGCTTTTCTTTTCCCCTTTGATCCAGACCGTGCGATTCAAGATGTCATAGCGCTCGATCGTCGTCGACAGCAGTACCTTGATGCCCTGCGTCGTGAACTCGAAGAAATGGTCGTAGCCGTCGGGCGCATAGGGATAGGCGGAGAATGCCGTATCCCAGGCCGCGCGCGCGCCGCTCTTGATCGCCACGCCTTTGGGCGACCAATTGAAAGTATCGATACGGCGGTTGTCTTCCACCAGCCACATCTTCTTGTTGTATTTGTCGATGAACTTCTCGTAGAGCGTGCGCCCGGCCGAGCTGATCCAGTATTCCTCCAGATTCTTGGCGTTGGCGACTCCGACCGCGGCCTTGCGCTCGGCCGCTATCTTGTCCCGGTCGGGCATCCGGGCGATATCGTCCTCATGGATTGGATAATTATAGAACGCGTTATCGCGCTCGACGTATGTAAGAAACTGGTGGTCGGGGCAGGGCCGCAGCGGGCAGATCGCGTTCATGTAGTCGTAGACCTTCCGGTTCTGCGTTAGAAAATGCCGCGGCCCGAAGGTGTAGGGATGGCCCCCGAACCAAGAGGTGCGCACGCCCGCGCCGAGAAACGGCGCGGCCTCGACCAGCAAAACATCCCATCCCCCCATGAGCGTGAGCTGGTGTGCGGCGGAGCAGCCCGCGGCGCCGCCGCCGATGATTAAAGCCCTTTTCATGAATTGCGACTCCTCAGAACATGTGAAACGTATTCGATTCGGTCAGAGCGAAGGGGACCTGGACCCGCTTGAAAACCTTGTGCTCCACGTTCATCATTTGCGCCATGACAAGACATTTCTTCACCCGCGTGGCCATGAAATCCGCCGCTTGCTGCGCGTCGAGATCATTAGCAATTATATAGGTCCGTTCCGCCTAGAGGCTCATATAGTATCTTGCCCCGCCCGCGTAAGAAGATGTCGATATCGCGACAGGAAGGCGCGGCCGGCACGCGCGTTGCCTATGCAGAGATTGGTTTCGGCCACGGCATCGAACGCCGATTGAAGGGCTTCGTCCATCTCGGTATAGGTCAATATACCGTCGAGGCGATCGAGCATTTCGCTCACCACTTCACGTATCTCATCGGGCGTGTTCGGCAGTGGGGCCAAGCCAAGCTCTTTTGCATACACGTAGCGGGTTGCGTAACCGATCGGCGGCGCCATCATCTCGGCGAAGCTCAATTGCCGCGGCGGAAAACCCGCTTGGAAAAGCTTGGGAATGTAGATATCGCGGCTGTTAAAGGGTCGCTGTCCCGTAGGTGCCCAATTGGTCAGCACACAGGGGACACCAAACAGCGGCGGGACATACGCGAGACCCGAGGAAGTTCCGAAAAAGAACCGGCATGCTCCAAGCAAGAAAATATCCATCCACTCGCTCCTGAGCGCGCTATGGGCATAGTCGATAGCGTGCGGCATGGCCGGAAGCGGCTTCATCTTTGGGTCGCCGATGCGGATGACCCAGCCACCGCGCTCGCCCACCGAGCGGATGGCGGGAAGATAGGTATTAATCTCCGTATCTAAGACAGCTTCCGTGGCATTGTAGCCTTGCTCCTGCTTGAAGCAGCTTTCGCCGACATGTAGGCAAACAAACCAGGCATTATCCGGGAGACCCAGTTCTTTGAGACAGGCGCGCCCTTTCTGCATCTCCGCTCCAGTCAGCGCAAGCAATGGCGCGCGTCCTGATTCCTCCCAGGCACGGAAAATTTCGGCAGAGGCGTGCCACCAATGCTTCGTCAAGCCGTCGAGAGATTCGCAGAGGTAATATTCCTCGAGCGCCGATAGCATTGTTTCCCGAGGAAAGGGAAGCTGTTCCTCCTCCCTCGCGATGGTAATGTACGCCCCCAGTTTCTCCAGTAGGGCCTGGTTGGCCGGCGTCTGAGACTCGGGAAGGTAGAGAACCATGTTCTTGGTTTCACGGCCTAGGAGAATCTCACGCTTGACCAAGTGTTCCATATTGGCAATTTGACCAACCGGTGCCGCCCACACGGGCTCGAAAAAACGATACGGTAGCTTTCCTACCTGAGGCGTGAACCAACGCTCCCTCAAGCGCCGAGCGTATCGCAGCAGTCTGAGGGATTCGTCGACATCTCCGATAAGCTGCGAATGCACCAACGATAGCTGGTGCCAGGCGAACCAGCCCTCGGGACGTACCTTCAAGCATTTCCGGTAATGCCGGATCGAGAGCTCGGCATTACCGTTCTGGTATTGCCTCCAGGCCTCGTTGAAATGCCACGAAAACAGGTCGCCAGATTTGATTTTCCTGAAAACAAATTCGGATAACTTTTCTTTGATACTCATGATCAGGGCGGCGTCATGCCGGGAACTTGTTATGGGGTTCGGATTATTCGATGCCCGAATGCACCGGACTAGGCAATTGCTACGTGGGTAACGCGTGGCTTGTCTGGCCTGCACATTCTTGACTGCAAGCTGCTCCCGAAGGCGGCGACCTGTGGTACTTTCGAACGCCATACCGCTCGACGCGCGTGCTGCCGAAGGAATGTGAGTTGGCGGAGACGATACCGAAGGCCGCCAAGAAATTCCACGATCTTGGCAGCATCAGAAGAAAAATCTCTCCTCAACGTAGCCCTTTCTCAGCCAGTAAGTATACCTCAGTGTCCGAGTCTTGATCCTGCGCTCGGCAAGCAGATCCCGAACCGTAAAGGAATTAGCCTCGTGATTGATCGACAGAAATATCGCGGCGCGCCGACTGATTTCGTGAACGTAATTCGATGCGTGCTGAGCATCCATCTCGGTGATTGAGTCGACATTGAGGACAACGTCGAATTCCTTGTCGGTATTCGCCAGCCATGCGGGAGGACATATGCGGATGCGCCCGGCTTGTTCGGAAACCGGGTCGCCCGGTACCCAGATTGCCTCAGGTCCCAGCACGCGGCCTAGAAAATTGGCCTGCGCAACATTTGCGAGAGGCAAATCGACGATAGTAAAATCTGTAATTCCAATGCGCCTTGCATAGTAAGCCGTTCGACCCATGCCGGCACCGATTTCCAGCACCCTTGCCGCACTGGTCTCGCGCAATAATTCCCGTATGCGCCAAGCCTGATAGATCGCATGAGGCGCTCGATAGCTGGCGATACCACGCGTGGTTGGCAAACCGAACTCGCGCTGAATAGGGTTCGGAAAATCGATTCGAACCCCGATTTCCCCGTCCAACTTCGCCAATAGATTCTCCAGACTCGCGGGAGTGATGCTCACTTCACCATCGGGTTCGGGCAGTGTGCGTTCTGGATTCCATAGCCGGGTTGTTCCGGTGGCTTGCGCGAGGCGCACGAAACCTTCGAAGACTTGGTGGACAGTCCATTCACGGAGCTTCCGTGCCTCATGAGAATATTCATCGAGGCCGATGTCGCGCACCACGCTATAGTAGCCATCGAAAAGAGTCGTCGGGATTGGGTCTTCGAGGATTTGAGTGATGCGTTCGTCGCCTTCGAGCAGGCTGTCATGGATCTGGCGCGATCGCTCGGAGAATCCACTCCACACGGAGTCGCCAGCACCTTTGAAATGATCCATGGCGAGCCGGTACGCGCTGGTGATGCGCGAAACGAGGCGTGGGTCAATTCCCTGAGGTGCAGCATGGACGAAACCTCCTGGTATGTCCAAACGGAGCCTTGGATAATAGAACAAGCTCCTATTTAGCCATAATGCAACATCGGGGTTCGCTATCTGATACTGCTTCGTCGCCTTGACAGAATGCCGCGAATACAAGTGGCCCGGACCACCCATTCGTTTGACAAATTTAGATAGCTTCTCTTTTACACTCATAGCAATCGCGGTACCGTGGCGGGGGCTTGTTATCCTGTTTAGATGATTCCGTGCCAGCATGCATCGCTTTAGGCAAGTTCTGGGCCGATGACGCTTCGCTGGTTTGGCATATGCCCGGTTGCCCGCTAGCCTCTGCTGACGGAAGCAGCCGGCGGTATTTGCGAATAAAATCCCGTCCGATGCGCGCGTTGCCGAAGGAACGCGAGTAGGTGGCGACGGCGTCGAAGCGGGCCTGTATGTGTTCGTCCTCGGCCGTATAGACCGCTTTTGCCTCGAGGCGGTCCAGCATCTCGACCACGACGTCATGCAGATCCTCCCGTGTGTTGTCCTCGAGGGAAACGCCAAGCGCGCGCAACGTGGACTTGGCATGGATATGGCCGAGCGGTGGCGCCAGGGACTCGGCAAACGGCGCGAAGTCGTTCTGCCCGTCGTACCAATGCATCTTGGGAATAAAGACATCGGTGCCGTTCAGCGGTCGCGTGCCTGTGGGAAACCAGTTGGTGAACACCGCTGGGGTTCCGAACAGGTTGGGAACATAGGCCAGGCCCGAGGACGTGCCGACGTAAAACCGGCAGGTTGCACACAGGAAGATGTCCATCCAATTCTTTTTGTGTGGGCTGTGCGCATAATCCACCACTCCAGCTCTCGCGGGCAGCTTGGGCATGGACGGATCGCCCATTCGAATAACCCAACCGCCCCGCTTCACGATGGCATCGATGGCAAGAACATAGGTCGCGATATCGGCATTGAGCGTGTCTTGAAGCCTTTCATGCACGGACTTGAAACCCGCGGACCGCACATGCAGGCAAGCGTACCAAGCCCCGCGCGGAATGCCCATGTCGGCTAGCGTCTGTTGTCCCCGCTGGACTTCCTGTTCCGAGAGCTCTAACAGCGGGCCACCGCTAGCCTGCTCCCATGCGCGAGAGATTTCGGAATAGGCCCGCCAGAAATAAGCTTCCGGGCCCATTAAACGGTCTTCAAGGAAGAGAAATTTAAAACCAAACCCAAGATGATCTGGGGCAAACGCGAGATTATTAGATTGCTCGGCAATGGTGAAGTATTTCTTCCAATGGTCTACTAGGAAGCGGTTGCCTGCATTGGGGTCCGGATGTCGGAACAGCGTTAGCCTGCGATAGGGTTTACCTTCGAGGAGGTTGCGTTTGACGTGAATTCCGAGGAGGGCTAAATGGCCCACGTTTCCTGACCAGAACGCACCGAAACACAAGTTGCGCGAGTTATGAACGAAATTGCGCTTTCTCAGATAAGTTCTATTAATTGCATCGGCAATTCGATTTTGCTCCCGCCACCAGAGGACAGCTTCGTCCAATCGCCCAAGCCCCTGAAGCACAGCGACGCTCAAATACAAGCAAGCTTCTTCCTTGATCTGAAGCTTGTCGATTTCGTCGTCCGTACAGGGCGCCGACACGACCGGCATCAAATTGCTAATGCATCGGGCTATGTCGACGTTGTCCAGCGCGGTGCTTGCTCGCTGAATGAACCGGCGCAGATCACCAATGCTGCTGGTCTGGTGCTTAGCCGGTGAATTCTTCGAATGAAGAAGAAACATCTTCGACACGCCATAAGCTCATCATCACTAATTCGAGGAGAGGTGTCTGCAGAATATCCCAATACCGGTACAGCAATCTCCGCTTCTCTGTTCTAAACATGGGTTCCGCTTTAATCACATTATTTCACCCGGCACGCGCCTGGGCTTCCAAAAAATGAAGGCGGTGCCTTTTCCTCGACGCGAAAGTACTGCAGGATAAGAAGGACATTAATTCCGCCTTAAAGCGCAGCCCTGTCTTAAGTTCGCGAATGTTATTCGAGTCTGTCAGGAACGAACCCACCGTATTAGACGTACCACGAATGGAAGTCTTCGCCTCACCCACATCCCGACGTAACGAAGTGGGGCGGTGATCCGCCAGGACCGCGAGGCAAGCAAAGTTTGGCGCTCGCGCTTGAGGTTTTCCACCTCTGCAGCTAGCCGCATCCTATCAATTTCCATGCGCGACGTTTCCCGACGGTTGGCGATCTCCGGATCGGAGGAGCGTAGCCAAGCTTCTATAGCAGTACCTTCCAAATTCTGCGCTTTTGCAATCCTATGCAACCGATTAATGTCACGTATATGTGCTGAGGGCGCAATTCTTTGGGCAATTTTATCCAGAGGCCTCCGGTTGAACGAACTTTCGTCAGTATCGATTTTTGGCTTTGCCGCGCTCACCTCACCTTCGTGCAATTGCTGTTGAGACGCGTGGCTCGGCCGCGTCTGGGAGGGCTCGATCTGATCCAGAATCGCTTCTAGGACATCGGATATAGTGTGAATGTGTTTGCGCTCCGGCTGATCTTCATTCAAATAGTACATCTTGTTCAGAAAATCTAAATGTCTGTCAATCATCGGAAATTGCGGCGCCGCATCGGCATATTTCGAATACAGCGGATGCTTTTCACCGATGAACACGGCGTTGGACACGACGAAAATGCGGCTTGGGTCGTTATCCCCCTGGATCAACGCTACCGGAACAAAGCCTGCGGATTTCATGTTTGCAAATATGCTCTCGTAAGTCGGCGGGCCGCCGCCCAAGCATTGGGCGATGATTGCTCCGTTATCCGCCAACACGTCCCTGATCAACGATAGATACTGAAATAGCGCCTCGCGGCTGAACTCGTTGAGATTAGCATTGGACGTAACGATGTCATAGCGCCTGTTCGCCACCTCGCCGATGCGCCACCACGGATAATGATTGCAAACAGGCTGCACTTCGACCTTGATGATTTTCTGCTCTTCATAGTGGAACGGGTTATGCCAATCGAGTTTGGGAACGTAAACGTTGTGATCATCGAGCGCTAGTCTGGGCAGCGCACGCTCGGCAAAGCGTGACCCGAATACGTGAGCGTTAATGTGGCTTTGGAGAAGATAGAAGCTCTCCGTTGATTCGATTTGAGTGTAATCGGTGAGAGATTCATGACCCCTTAGAAAAAAGCTGAGGTAACCGCAGCCAGGTCCGATCTCGAGTATACTCCTGAATCCCGGCTTGTAGCCTTGTAACTTCTTGTAGATAACGAAGTGAGAAATCAGGGTTGAAAGGGGAATCACCACGCGATTTCTCTGAAAGAAAGAGTAATAGAAATCGATGTAGTCCAGGCAAACCTTGACGAAAAATTCCGTGTCTTCATCCGAGAAGCCGCCCAGTTCCTTCATGTAATAGTCAAAACGTCCCTCCTGCATGGTGTCAAGGATTTGCGCCAGGTCGAGGAACGAGTCCGCGCGGACGGGAAATCCCTGGTTCTGAAAAACATAGGGATCGTTAATGTTCGAAAGCCGCCAACTGGCTAGGGCCCGCTTCGCATTCGTCTCGTTTGCGCGATAGGCCGCTGAATCAATCATTTTGTTCTCCTGCCCCTATTAGTTTCTGTGTGTCGCTACTTAGCCTGGGGCGTTCGAACCCAGTGCGGTCAATTTTGAATCCATAGCCAAATATTCTCGAATGCCCCAGTGGGTTCTAGCAAGACCGGACGCACTGCAGCGCATCATATACCAGAGCCTGCGAATTGCTCAAAGATTCTGCAGATATTGGCGCCAGATCGTTTCGGCCAGACACAAGTCTGCGACGGCATCCCGACCACTGGCGAGAGGTTCCCGTCGAGCCGCAACATCGGCGACGAAAGCCTCCGCCTGACGGCGGAATGCCCAACTTTTCCCTAACCGGGGCACAAATTTTTCTGGATTCTGGCCTGCCCGAGTCAGCTCGACACGCGCGGGCACATCGCGCAGCATGGGTGAAGGGAACCGCAGCGTCAGGCGGCCCCGCTCGAAAAGTATTTCCACCCCTTCCTGCCAGTCGGTGAACGGGATCTCTGCCATCTCGAGAATGGCCGGGAACTCTCCAAAATCGAAATTCACCAGCCGCCCGTTGCGTCGGGCCAGCTCCACGGCGCGTACTTCAGGCTTCCGGTCCATCAAGTAGCGAAGAATGTTCAGGTCGTGGAGAAAGACGTTGAGGAACCACGCGTAGTCCGAAACCAATTCGGCCGGCACCCAGTCCGGCGCGCTTGGCCAGGTTGCGAGGCCGTCGGGCCTAGCCTCATCGGTCATCACGAAATCAGTGGCGGCACATTTGAACTCACCGCCGTAGCAATATGCGCGCACGAAAAGAATGCGTCCAAGCTCGCCCGAGCCCCGCAGCTCATCGAGGATCTCCTTGGCCATCTTTGTACCAGCATCGTGCCGCTTCATGAAGCCTACCGCATAGCGCAAATCGTGCCGCACCGCGGCCTCGACCAGCCGGGTTGCTTGCTCGACTGTATGTGCCATCGGCTTCTCGGACAGCACATGCCGCCCTGCCTCGAGGGCCTCGAGCACGATCGGGCCGGTCGCCGGCCGGCGCGTGACAACTACAACAGCTCCGACTTCGCTGTCGGCCAGAAGCTCGCGATGCGTCGCGTAGACTTTGGGCACGCCGAATTTCGCTGCAGCCTTGCGGCCAAGCTCGGGCCGCAGTTCGGCAAGGCCGACAATTCGGCAACCGGGCAGATTCAGGAAATTGGCGAGGTGAGCAACTTGGCCGATCATGCCGGTGCCAATAAATCCAACGCCCAGCGGCTTGCGGTCAGTTTCCATCAGAAAATCAGATGCACCATCGCATATTGTCATGTCCGATCGCTCAATGCTTCGATCGTTTCCACCAAGACCAAACACGCCGCAGCAACGGTACGTGTTGCAACACGTACCGTACCGCTTGACGCGCAGTAATGAGTGAATTCCTTTGCGCTGCGCTGGCGGCGTAGATGCCCTGAATCGGAAAGCGGAACGGCCGATCAACTTTCTTCCGAAGAGCTACGATGCAGTAGTCGTAGAACAAGCTCGGAAACTTCGGGCCATAATGGAGCGTGTCTGGATGTTGAGCATTCTCGACGAAGCGATTGGTTACGAGCCGCTGAAGCGTGTCGCGGTCTTTGAGGTGTTCCATGCGAATCGGGAGATTGTCGAAATCGATTTCTAACTTTCGATCCACTTCAAAGGCCAAATTGCGAATGTCCCAGCGGTCGACATAGCAGAAATCCTCGATCACATAGCTATTCGCTGCGGCAAGGTCGAAATAGGTGGTGGGATGAATGTTGAAGAAGCCGTGGTTGATGTCTCCAAAGGCCGGCAACACATGCAAAGCCACTCCGCCGATGCGAAGAATGTCGTGTATGGAACGGAAGACGGCCGCAATGTTAAACACATGTTCGGCCGTGCCAAAATTCGTGGCTATGTCGAATTTTTCCCGCAATCGAAAAGGAACATTGAAATCACGCAGCCAATCCGCGCGCGGGTCGCTGAGATCGACGGACCGGTATTTGCTTGTGCCGAAAATCTCATAGAATGCTTGCGGCTTGACCTGCCTCAGGTGATCGCCATCATATAATTGCTCGACCTTGGCCGGTAGCTCCGAAATCGTGCAATGCCGGCGTGCGTAGAGTTCGATCACATGGCGCGAGCAAGCGAGGTCTTGGGGACCGAACTCAATGATCGAATCCCCAGAGCGGATGATCTTCTTTTCCGCTAGCCGACTGATCCAGGCGACTTGTAGGGCATTAATTGCCATCCACGAATCTCACTATCTGCTTAGCCGCGCTTGACGATTAATGCTGGTTCAGGTGTAACTAGTTCTAGCTGCGCTCAAAGATCATGTTCAATGCCGGGAGGTCGGCCTCGCGCGTCTTGTCTTCGCGCGAGTCCCAGTTGTTGCTTACCGAGATGCGCTTGAAGCCTTCCTGGGCGAGCAGATTGGGCACCGCCATATCGGCAGCCGATTTCGTGTTGAGCTCGATCAGGAGGCTGCGTACGCGGCCGGATTTGATCGTTTCGATCGCGCCTGCGACGATATTGGGTTCCAGACCATCCACATCGAGCTTGATAAATGACGGCGCGGGGAAGCCATGTTTGAGCACCAGCTCGTCCACCGAGGAACCGAAAACCAGCTGGTCGAACCCTTCGTGCCGCTCGTACGTCTGAGCCGCTTGGAAGCTTTCGGGCAGCCCACTTTTCGCGTCGCGGTCTGCTGAGTCGGAGTGGAACATGTTGTATGCGCCGCCCTTCGTGATGTAGCGCACGCGCAGCCGGCTTACGTCGGTCCTGTCCGCAATCGCGATGTTCGCTGGCAGACAGTTTGCGCTGACCCCGTTCAATACGATGTTCTCAACCAGCAGTGCGTAATTCTGCGATTCGGGCTCGAAGGCGACCGTCTTGCAGCCCCGGAACTTGGCGGCGTAAATTGCGTAGAGCCCGACGTTGGCGCCGATGTCCCAGTAGACGTCGTCCGGCGTCAGCCTATCTAGCCAGGCGACCGTTTCGGGCTCTTCAATGTAGAAGCTCTGTGCGCGCCACAGCAGCCGGCCGTGGCCGGCTTTGCAGAGCAGTGGGCCGTGAGGCGTCTTGATCGTCGCGATCGGATTGATCGCTTGAACGATCTCGGTGGTCAGCAAGCCCGGTTGGTTGAGGCGAAGAAGATTTACCACAGCGGCCGCGAGCTGCCGGGCGAGGTATTGCTTGCGCGATCTGGCAATGTCCGAGCCGAGCGCTGCGGAATCGTAGGTTTTACTCACGCTGCCTTGGCCCGGAATTGCTTCTTGCCCTTGTAGCAGAAGGCACAGACATCTGGAATGTCGCCTTGGAGATGTGCCTCCCGGAATTTCATCATCGTCTCGCCTTTCCAGACTGAAGTGAAGTCCTTGCCGACCACTCCGACCTCCGAGACATCGGGGTTGGCGATGATGCAACAAGGCACGACCCGCAGGTCGGAGGAAATATAGGCCCTCTCGAACGGCCAGGGACACAGGTTCTTGACGGTGTCCGTGGTGTACTTGTTGGTTACATTCCAGAAGCTCACCTTTATACCCAGCTTTGCGCCCTGGGCCATGAGTTGCTCCGCCTCGGCACGTCTGAAGCTGCCTTCCACGGTCACCGCGTCGTTAATCTTCCTCCAGTGCTCGGTTCCATAGTCGTTCATATTGAGCGAAAAAGCGGTGCTCCTAAATCCCATCTCGTACCCCATATCGATCAGTTCCGGGAGCTGGTGGCGGTTGCCTTTTTGCACCACCGTCCACATCTTAGTGCGTTCGGCCCCTCGTTCCCTGCAATAAGCGTTAATCAGCTTGCAATTCGAGACGACGCGCTCGAATTTCGAGTGTCGACGGATGGCTTCAAAAGTCTGCTTGTCGGCGCCATCTACGGAAATCTGGATTTCGTTGACATCGCTATCGACCAACTTCTTGTAATTGTCCTTGACGTGCAGCAGGGAGGCGTTGGTTGTCGTCCGCACCCAGATGCTTTGAGCGCGCGCGTACTTGATCATCTCGAAGTAGTCGTTGCCCTGCATGGTAGGCTCGCCAAGTCCCTGGACCTTGATCTCGACCAGGCCGTATTGCTCGTCGATGATGCGCTTGAAGGCTTCGAGCGGCATGTCGGCAGCGCGCTTGCCCTTGGGCCACTCGCTGACCGGGCACATGGTACAGGCGAAATTGCAGCGGCTGACGTTCTCGAAATCGAGCCGAATCGGCAGGTAGTCCACAGTCGCGCTGCGGCGCGCGGATTGAATGTAGGTTTCGTAGTTGCGCATCCGCTCCGGCGATCTTGACAGGCAAATTCGCCGCTCGCGCAAGTAGGCATGGACGTTCGGCACCGGCTCTGGCACCGGCAAGTCGCCAAGCGGCGCGCCTTCGAGATCGACGTACTCCGCGGCGGTGTTTGGGCTGGTCAGGTCCGTCACTGGGTTCTCTCCGGCAGCAGGGAGTACAGCACCGATTGCCTGTCGTGCTGCTGAAATTCAATCATGTTGCCATCTGGATCCTGAACGAAGAACTGCAGTATGTGATCCGTACGTCCGCGCCGAACCTCCGGTTGGAAGCCATGACGGCGAACAATGCCGGCCATACGCTCGATATCCTCGACTTCAAAGCAAAGATGACGAAATAAACCGCCCGATGGTTTAGCTTCCTCCTCGTTAAAGAACTCGAGAAATGTTCCGTTCCGGCACGCGAGGAAGACACCGTAGAGTTGGCCGGCGGGGTTGCGAAACTCGTGCGCGACCTCGCAACCCAGCAAATCCCGGTAGAAATTTACCGTCCGAGGTAAGTCGGTCGAACCAAGGCAGACATGCGACAACCGCTTCAATATCCGATCATTTTCCGATTTCTCGAACACGTCGAGAGAACATTCACGGCCTTACCGTTGAAATGATAAATATGATAGTTCAAATCAGCGTAACGGCAAAGCGACTTCAGTTCTTGATTCGAGAAACAGGTGGCAGCGATGAGCGGATCGAAACCTTCGGCAGTGGAATAATGAATTCACCCCCGTCCATCAAATAGCGCTGGTGTTTAGCGATGATAGGATCGGCATAGCGCCACGCCAGCACGATGACTGAGTCGGGTTTGCGTTCGTATATCAACTCGGGCGACACTACCGGAATGCGGTAATCGGCGCTGGCGATGTACTCGCAAAGCGGATTATCGTCGGCGATAAATTCCAATACCGAGCCCAGCTGAAACAGCTGGATCAGCGTCACGGTGCCGACTGAAGCGGCGTATCCCGCAATTCGCTTGCCTGCTGCCCGGCGGGCCTCCACCAGGGCCGCGACTTCCTTTTTCAGCGTGGTGACGTCAGAGCTCAGCTTTCGGAATGGGGCCATGCCATCGAAGCCGAGCCGCTTCTCCTCGACGATCATTGCGTCGACCGATGCCGCTCTTGATCTTGAGCCTCCAGCCAATTGCACCGTTCCACGGATGGAGCCGCCTTTGGTCCAGATGTGCTGAACATCTATCAGCTCCAGTCCGTGGCGTGCGAAATAGCGATCCAGCGGTACCACCATGAAATAGGAAAGATGCTCGTGGTAGACCGTATCGATCAATGTCTTCTGCACAACATCGGCGCCGTACGATGTTTCGAAGACGAACACGCCTGATGGCCCCAGAATGCCACGGACGCCCGCTGCGAAATCGGTTAGATCGTCAATGTTGGCGAATGTATTGTTGGCGATGACGAGGTCCGCCGGGCCGTATTTAGCGCGGATCTCGCTCGCCAGCGTCTCCGTAAAAAAAGTCGGCAGCGTCTTGACGCCACTCGCACTCGCCCGCGCGGCGATTTTTTGCGCCGGGTCAATGCCGAGCACCTTCATCCCGTGTTCCTTGAAGGCACGAAGTAGCGTTCCGTCGTTGCTCCCCACCTCGACCACCAGCGCGCCCGGGGCCGCCGCCACGGCAGCGATCACCTCATCGGCGAATTTCCGGAAGTGCTCCGGCAATCCAAGCGAAATGGAGGTGGTGTAGCGGAAATTGTTGTATTGAACATCGGGGTTGATCACATCGAGCAGTTGCAGATGGCCGCAGCTATGGCAGATATAAAGCGCAAGTGGCACGGAGAGATCCTGAACCTCGGCAAATTCATCGGTGGCATTTTTGACGTCGACATTCGGCGTGGCGATTGGAATTTCGCTTAGCGGTACAACGCACTCGACATCGGTCGAATCGCACAATCGACAAGCTTGCCGCTTGTAAAACCAGGAGTTCATGACGTCGTATTCTTTTGTCCCGGCGGACAAGTTAGGTTCATAGCGGCAGCCCGATTATCAGATCTGAAGGTATCAGCGCGCGCATATTAACAAAAACACTGCCACGTTGGCGCATGCATCAGGAACCAATCCCGCTAAATAGTCGCGCCGCAACATTTATGTCAGAATAGCCATTCGCGAACAACCACATTATATGATTAGTTCGCAATCCGTGCGTGTGTAGGGGAGGGCTGCAAAGGTACTGTCCCGCCCTATTAAATTTCTCCCCACCTCCGACTTGACCCGAGCGGATTCCTTTATTTCGTCCTCTTTGGATTCCCGCCATTTATCCGCGCTGATAGAAACGCAAAAAACGGCATGATAAGATAAACGATGATCTACCCGTCCGCCGTTCAGCTCGAGACAGTGAATGTTTGCAATGCAAAATGCGTGATGTGTCCCGCGACAACGACATCGCGCCCGCACTCAACTATGAGCGACGCTATATTCGACCGGATCGTCGAGGAGATAGCCAACTTCCCGACCAAACCCAGGGTATCACTGCACGGCACTGGCGAGCCGCTCCTTTACAAGAAGCTTGGGGTACGGGTACGCGCTCTGACGAAGCACGGCATTCCAGTCTATATCACCACGAACGGGTCAATCATGACGCGGGCCCGGGCCTTCGAATTGATCGATGCTGGGATCACCGCAATCGAGTTTTCGATCGAGAGCTTGAACAAGGAAATTTTCGAAAGGATCAGGGTCGGTCTTGATCTGGACGAGGTATTAGCAAATTTCTTGTCCTTCGTCGAGCTACGCGATAAGCTCAATCCGAAGATCACGATCGGAATGGTCTTTATCGCCCACGACGATAATGCGGACTCGCTCGCGGAATACGAGGCGTTTTTCGAGCGACATCTTTCGAGCGACGATGAACTCACCGTGGTCCCTCGGCATAACTTCGCGAGCAGCTATGACAGCCATGCCGCGCCATCCAACATCCCGTGCGGCTTCATCGTGAATGCGATCAACATTCAAGCGGATGGAATAGCAAATCTATGTTGCGTCGATTCCGAGCAGACCTACGCGCTTGGCGACATCAACAAAAACACGATAATGGAGATTTTCAATTCTGAGCGGTTCAACGAGATCAGGCGCGCTCACGCGGAGGGCCGCCGCCACAGTCTTCCGCTTTGCTCATCGTGCAACGTGCCGGAGGTTCTGACGCAATACAAACGGCGAACGCTTCCGGCCGTCGGCATCCTCGGCAAGATCAGAGGAATGCAGCACGGCGCGGTGCGGCCCAGTGAGAGGCTTGCCAGTGTCCGGTTTTGGCCGAAAGTCGTTATCTCTGAACCTAGGCGTAAATGAAAATAGGTTGGGGGTATGCCATCGCGGGAGCGACGCGGTGAACCCCCAGAAATGCCCAGTTTTGCTCTGCTTGCGGAGGCACATAAACACTCGAACTGATTAACTATTAACTGTGACGCAGATGTGACGTAATTATGCTGATTGGTCCCAGTGTTGGCTCCTGTGGCATTGGAATTCGAGTGGGCAAACGCAGTAAATGTTTGCCTTAAAGTATTTCAATAATCCATGATCTAGTTCCTAATCAGTCACTGACTGATAGGGAAGCGCGCAAAAGGACCATGTTCGAGTCCCCGGAGCTTGGATACCTCGCCAGGCTTGCCGGCACGATCGGCGGCATGCTTAGCGTTGGGGCATTCCTACCACAGGCGTGGCGCATATTCCGCCGACGCTCGGCCGCCGATCTGTCTCTGGTCATGTACCTGGTGATCATCGCCGCAACCTTATTGTGGATGTTCTATGCGTATGTTCTTGGATCCGTGGAGCTGTTTTTCACGAATCTCTTTATTTCCGTAATCGCGATCGCAATAGCGATACTCCGGATTCGCTATGGCCGTCGGTGACGTTGGAGCGCTTCGAGCAAATCGGCACTCGCAATCAACTCGCGCTGGCGGTTAGGGATTTCAAAGCGGGTGATCACTCATTCTCTGAAACGGCGCAAATTCGGATAGCGTGCTTCCTCGATCAGGCCAAGATTCTGGTGTTAGCATCCCATGATGATGAGCTGATTCGCAGGAGCTGTAATAAGATACTGCTCATAGACCACCGGGGTCTGGTGAAGATTGTCGCAGTTTAAGGTAGTCACCCTAAGGTGCCGCGTCAAGAGCGTGGTCGCAGAAGAGCTGTGGCAAACAAGACCCGCGTGCCTTGCTGCGGCAGATCGACTGAAAATACATTGCAAAGGTAGGCCGTCAACTGATAGTCCTTGGAAAGCTTTGGTGGCCGAAGAACCGCATGAAAGCTAAATCGAGTCATCTCGCTGCTTAAGCAATCCGAGCCGCCCTTGATATCACCGCAAGCCCAATTCCACTTATTAGACGAGCGCATGCGTAAACGTAAACTAGTGCGCAACGCGATTTCAATCGCCTTGTTTCCAATCGAGTTGATCTTGTCAGTGCCACTGTACCTGACACGCGTTAGATTTCTTCGCGTAGCGATCGGAAGGATAGGCCATCTTTCCTTGGAGCCGGACATTTTTGTAAAGGAGCAACTTCTGGGATTAACCAAGCGGTGCCACGGTATCATTGTTAGCTCGCCCGGCACCGCGGCCAACGAATGTTTGCTTGAGTACTGGCGACGCTACATCCGGGTCGTACGCCATTCCTTTTGGGGCAAGGTTCTGGCCCGTTTTTATCGGTTTCCGTATCTCGACTACGACCTAAACCGCCGTGTCGTGGCGATCAACGAAACCGCGCCCTTCATAGCCGTGCAGCGGGCTTGGGGAAACCGACCTGCCTTATTGGCTCTCGATGAAAAGCATCGGCGCGAGGGCCGAGCCAAGCTCGCGGAGCTGGGGGTTCCTTCTGATGCAGAGTTCGTCTGTTTTCACTGCCGCGAAGGAGGCTATTCACCGTCTGACGAGCACTGGCACTCGTTCAGGAACGTTAGTGTTGAGAACTATCTTCCGGCAGTGGCGGAGCTTGCAAAGCGGGGTTATTGGTGCATACGCATGGGCGATCCTACCATGCAGCGAATTGCGCCGATGGAAAGGGTAATCGACTATGCGCACCTCGAGATTCGCAGCGACCGGATGGATGTTTTCTTATGCGCCAGTTGCAGATTTTTCTTAGGTAGCGCATCTGGACTGTATCAGGTAGCTACCGTGTTTGGGCGACCGTTGGCTATGCCGAACCAAGCGCCCTTGTCGATGGCACTGCAGTTTGGCGTGAGCGATGTTGCCACCCTCAAGTTGCTGTGGCTGGAGACGGAAGCACGGTATTTAAATTTTGGCGAAGCCTTTGCTTCGGACGTATCGAATTTCCGGTACAGCAATCTATTTCGGGAACACGGCATACGACTGCTCGAGAATACGGCTGAGGACATCCGGGAGTTGGCCTTGGAGATGCAAGAGCGCGCCGAGAGCCGTGCCATCTATACGACGGAGGATGAAGAACTACAGCGGCGCTTCAAGTCCCTCATGCGCCCCGGTCATTATAGTTTCGGAGGAATTAGTCGGATTGGCCGCGATTTTCTGCGAA
>Ga0335081_10004990_pt1 | contig 20981 bp, 14 predicted proteins | sample Lox_Sample_35_FD_206713 | JGI IMG/M metagenome (GOLD analysis project Ga0335081, IMG submission 206713) | Soil microbial communities from Loxahatchee National Wildlife Refuge, Florida, United States - Lox_Sample_3.5 | ecosystem: Environmental > Terrestrial > Soil > Wetlands | place: USA... | reverse complement strand
CTTTTTTGTTTCAGATTTTGCTTGCGCTAGTCCATACCTATGCCTCAGGTTGTGCGTAATGGCCCGGGGACGAAAACTCTTTCTTACTCATGCAGGTGAGTTGGCACACCGGCTTGTAACCGCGATCGCTCGCAATGGCATGGCCATCGAATTCGTGCGCGCTTATGGCCAGCGTTACCATCGCCCGAAGATAGCGGCTAACGCCGAGCGGCTTCGGGAGATGGAATCGACCATTAGCCGGGAGGCCTTGCTGTTGATCGCCGCGGACGTGCGCCGCCTTTTGCCGCAAGCTTTTGGATCATCCCGTGTGAATGGCGCTCAAGATCTTGAGCTATGCGATCTCTTCTACAGGGAGTTTCTCGACTCGCTTGGCCGCGCGCTGGAGTGGCCTTCGGTCGAAGCCGAAGCTGAGTCCGAGGCTTTCGCCAGGGACCTCGCCATCTATACCCACTGGCGCGAACGCAATCCCAGCCTCCAGGTGAAGGGTCTCGCGGCGGCAAATGACGCCCCGTTCCCCGACCGCTGCGCGATCTTGCTCGATGCGGCCATGATGGAGCAAGCCCGCCGGGCTGCGGCCATATTTCAGACGGATCTTCTGCGAACTGGGGCGCGCATTTTCGGGAGGCTCGGACGGCAGGCTAGCCGGTCGGACTCGTCCAGGCTTCGGGGGCGTTCCGGGAGCTCTCGCGCGAGGAAAGGCGCTGCAAGTGCTCCTGCCAAACGCCCCCGCTCGGAACGCGAATCGAACCATCGGGCCAAGAGCCCGCGGCGGCGGCGCTAATCGAATTCCTTCGCCGTGATGGGGTTCTGTTCGCGCCACACAGCCAAAAACATCCGCAAGCCGCACCCGCGGTTTTGGTATTCTCCCTTTCGTGATCACCGCTTTCTATTTTCTTATCCTCGAACAGATCCTGCAGGGCGTCTACAGTCTATGGCAGGGGATTGAATGGCTGAAGATGGCCCGCCGGCGTTTGAGTGCGGCGACGGGCTTTTATGCGCCTCGGGTTGCGCTGATCTGTCCCGTAAAGGGAATGGAACAGGACCTGGAAGGCAACCTCCTGGCGCTGACTCACTTTGAGTACCCGCAATACGAAATTTTCTTTGCCATCGCCGCGGCGGACGATCCTGCCTACCAGTTGCTCGAAAAAGTTGCGTCAGCAAGCAAGAGGCCCGTGCACATCGTTCGTGCCGGCCGCGCCGTCGATTGTAGCGACAAGGTCCATAATCTTGCCGCTGCGGTCGCCCAAGTGAATGACCAATTTGAGGTTTTAGTCTTTACCGACTCAGACGGGCGGCCTCCGCGGCGATGGCTGGCCCGGCTGGTGGCTCCTCTGGCAGATACGAATGTCGGCGCCGCAACCACCTTTCGCTGGTTGTTTCCAAGCCGGCGCGGCTTCTGGAGCGCTTTGGCCTCGGCATGGAGCGCCTCTACCGCCACCTACCTGGGCGACCACACACGCAATTTCTGCTGGGGCGGAGGCATGGCCATTCGCCGGCAGCGCTTTGAACAGCTTCGCGTCCTGGAGTTCTGGCGAGGCGCCGCCAGTGACGATTACGCGTTGACTCGAGCCATTCATAACAATGGATTGCGCATCATTTTTGTTCCCGAATGTCTGGTCCCTTCGGGCTGTGCCTTCACCGCGAAATCATTCTTCGAATTCACCAACCGGCAGCTGGTCATTACACGTGTGTATGCCCCGAAGCTGTGGATGACCGCGTTGATCGGCCATCTCTTCTATTGCGCCGCAATTTTGGCCGGCATCGCCTCGTGGGCTCTAAGCGTGCTGACTGGATTGCCGAGCTTGCAATTCCTTGTACTCTTATTGATTCCGCCCCTTTTCGCCGCCGTGCGCGGCGTACTTCGGCTGGTTGCAGCCTTGGAATTGCTTCCCGAGTTGCGACAACAATTGCTGAGTGAAGGTTGGGTTTGGGTCTTGCTGGCTCCTTTGGTTCCTTTCGTATACGTCTATAATTCGCTGACTGCTGCGTTTACGCGCAAAATTACTTGGCGGGGCATCCGTTATGAGCTGGTTTCGCCTGCCCGCACCCGCATTATTGTCCGTTAGAACCGTTTTTCTGCTGCCTCAGTACCGTTATTTCACCGATCAACCGGCAAATTCTGCACCCCGCATGAAAACTATTCCCCCGATACTTCGGACGAAGGCCACGAGACTCCCGGTAAACTACTGATTCCTCGATAGGGGAAAAACCTTAGAGAGTGGCACTGTCATTGCAAGTTCACTGTACGAAGCTTGCGGCGGTTAAAGGGCCAGTCAAGTAAGAGCCGTACGCCTTATGCGATGGCCCTTCAGGGTTACCCAGCCTCAGTAAATCCAAAGTTCCGAGAATCCGCAGCCTTGGGTTTCGGAAAACGCGAGGTCGTTCTGAATAAGACACGGACCAACCCGGTAGTGAATCCTATTCCCGCAAAGGCACACTCGTTGGAACCAGGCGCTTTCGTTTTTTGTGAACGAGCATCAGGGGCGGCGCGATTTCAGGTCGAAGCAGCTCCGGAAGGCACTTTGCCGCTGGAACGAGCGGCAAGTATGCTCGCCATGCATTGCTTGGTTCGCGGCCAAGCTCCCTCCGATTACACCGTACTCGTTGTACCTCGTGGAAGCCTGCTCGATTCGGTCGGGCGGCGCGCCCAGGAGTTACTGGATGCCGGTCGCGCTATCGGCTCGGAAGTTCGCCTCAGCCCGCGTGAGCGCGAGGTGCTCGAGTGCGTGCTGCGAAATCTTTCCAACAAGGAGATCGGCGCGCGGCTGAATGTTTCCGAGCGCACCGTCAAGTATCACGTTTCGGCCTTGCTGGCGAAGTTCAATGTCCGCGATCGCGTGAGCTTGATGCGAGAAGCCACCAGCGGGCTGCGCTCTTCTCCTGCCGGGCCTCCCGTAGACACGCTGTTCGGCTTCCCCGTTCCGGCACAGGAAACGGCCGGGAAAATTGCCTCCGGAGTTCCGTCTGTGGAGCGTGTTTTACGAATGCCTGGAAATGCGCGCGTCGGCTGACGAAGGCAACCGTGCCGTAGTGCACGGCTGAACCCTTGCCGTGCCGCAGCGCACGGGAACTTCGTTACTTGCGTTCCGCATAAGATGGCCCGCTGGCTTGGACGCCTCAAGAAGCCAGCGGGCCTTTTCTTCTCCCCGGGGCAATTCAGCACTTGCTTCGTGGGGAGTTAGCTGACGGTTTATTTCCCGGTTTATTTCAACGAACCGTAATTCTTTTCGATCTCTTCCCAGTTGACTACGTTCCACCAGGCCTCGATGTAGTCGGGTCTGCGGTTTTGATACTTTAGGTAATAGGCGTGCTCCCACACATCGAGGCCCATCACCGGTTTGCCCCCGCTCATGATTGGATTGTCCTGATTGGCGCTTGATTCGACGGTCAGCTTCCCGTCTTTGACCAGGAGCCAGGACCAACCGGATCCGAAGCGCGTTACTCCGGCTTGACTGAACTTCGTCTTGAAATCCGCGAAGGATCCGAATGCGGAGCGAATCGCCTCTCCCAGCTTTCCTTTGGGCTCGCCGCCGCCGCCTTTTTTCATAATCTTCCAGAACATGGAGTGGTTCATATGGCCGCCGCCATTGTTTCGCACCGCTGTGCGGATGTTTTCCGGGACGCGGTCCAGATTACTGAGTAGCTCTTCGATAGAAAGCCCCTGGAGGTCGGCGTGTCCCTCGAGGGCCTTGTTCAAGTTCGTGACGTAAGCACCGTGGTGCTTGTCGTGGTGAATCTCCATGGTCATCTTATCGATGTACGGCTCGAGCGAATCCGCCGGATAGGGAAGCGGAGGAAGAACGTGGGCCACGTGACCCTCCTTCGGTGAGGTAGCTTGCTGTGCCATAAATTTCGCCTCCTACGTAAGTTGTCCCGGTGAAGCTAACACGTTGGATGTAGGCTGGGCGGTTCCGGGCACCGGCTAATCTTAGCGCCGCTTTCGACGGCAGTACAACTGCGCCACCGGACCAGCATTGAAGGCACACACAAGTTGCGGACCGCGCGCGATGAATCTCCCGTCTCAATCACGCTCGGCGGGCGAATACGCCGCGCTGCAGCCGGGCTCCCCGCCCCACGGCCATTCGCCTCGGCGAATGGCCCGCAGGAAATAAAGAGCCAGGCCCAACACCAACACCACGATCGCATAGCGAATTTCCCGTAAAAAATTCGGCCGGGAGATCAACATGTAGACAAAACCGGCGATCGCGCAAAGCGCCGGCAGCGGATACAGCCACATGCGGAAGGGACGCGGCGTCTCCGGCTGTCGTGCGCGCAGAATCAGCAAGCCCACCTGCTGCAAGAGGAATTGCAGCAGAATGCGAATCACCACCAGCGCTGCGATCACGTCGGTTAATCGCAAAAAACAGAACGCCGTCGCGACCGCGCCGAGCACCAACAGCGAAACGTACGGGAATTTGTGGCGCGGGTGCAGGCGGGCAAACACTGCGAAGTAATTTCCGTCGAGCGCCGCGGCATAGGGCACCCGGGAATAGCCAAGCAACAAAGAGAAGATTGACCCAAAAGCCGTCCAGATGATCAGCACGGTCACCAGTTTACCGGCCCACCCGCCGTAGATCTGCTGCATGAAAACGGAGATTACTGACGAGCGCGCATTTTCGCTGACCTGCCCCTGCAACTGCTGCCAGGGAATCACGCCCAGAACGCTCACGTTCATTAGCAGATAAATTGCGGCCACTAGCCCCACGGAAATCAGCACGGCGCGAGGCACATTGCGCTCCGGCTTCTCCACCTCGCCTGCCAGATAGCAAATGTTGTAGTAACCCCAGTAATCGTATGCCGTCACCAGCATCGCCGCGCCAAGACCTGTAAAGAAATCGGCGGACGGCGTGAACGCCCCCGGCGGAAAAGCGAATGCCTGCGCAGCGTGAAAATGAGTCACGCCGGCGCTAATCACCCAGGCCACCGTCGCCAGAACGCCTCCCCAGAGGAATTTCGAAAGCCGCCCAATGCTGGTGATGCGACGGTAAAGAAGCGCGACGGCGAACACGCAGGTGCCCATGGCCAGCCAAGTTCCAGGGGTGATCACAACATTTGCCTCCAGTCGCCCCAGCACCGGAACGGCTAAGTGCAGGTTGCGCTCGAGCAAAACGCCGCGCAGATTCGGCCAAAGGTAACCTGCGTAAGCCGCTAGGCCGATGCAGCCCGAAGCAATCGAGAGCGGCGCGCTGAAGGTCAATTGCCAGATAAAAAGAAAGGACATCAGGCGGCCCAGGCTCTTGGGTCCATAGATCTGTTTCAGATATTCGTACGGGCCGCCGGCCCGTGGCATGGAGGCGCCGAGTTCGGCCACCACCAGGCCATCGCAAACGGCCAATAGCGCGCCCAGAATCCACCCGAGCAAGGCCTGCGGGCCGTGCATGGCGGCAACTACCAGCGGAAGAGTTATGAACGGGCCCACGCCGATCATGTCCAGCATGTTCAGCGCGACGGCGCTTGTCAGGCCCATGCCGCGAATTAGGTTCTGCTGTGGAGCTTGCTCTGATGCTGCCGGCTGGAGAGCGGAAGTTTGGCGCGCGGAGCTTTCGGGTGCGCCGTCTTGGGGGGAAGGGCTCACTGCGGCGCCCGCTCAGGCGCCAGCATGAACGGCGGTTTCCAGTACGCGGCGGTAGTAATCCTCATAGTGCGGGATAATGTCCTCGGCACAGAACCTGCGCCGCGCGTCTTCGCGCGCGCGCTGGCCCATCTCTCTGCCTCGATCGGCGCGAGTGAGAATTTCGAGCGCGTAATGCGCTGCGGAAACGACGTCGCGCGGCTCGACGAGATAGCCGTCAGCGCCGTGCTCCACGACCTCCGGCATGCCTCCCGCCATGGTGCCCACGACGGGCACTTCGCAGGCCATGGCTTCGAGCGCCGCCAGACCAAACGACTCCAGGTCCGAAGGCAGCAGGAAAAGATCGGCCACGCCGAGCTTTTCGTAAACGCGATCCTGCTTGCCGAGCAAGAATACATCCTTGGTGAGCCCCTTGCGGCGGACGGTCCATTCCACGGCGCCGCGGTCGGGGCCATCGCCGATCAGCACGAGCTTGGCCGGCATCTTGCGCCGCACAAGGTCGAAAATTTCCACCGCATCGGTAACGCGCTTCACGGGACGAAAGTTCGATAAGTGCATCAGAATCGCCTCGCCGTTGGGCGCCCACTGCGCTCGCAGGCCGGGATCATCCTTGCGGCAGTAAATCTCGCAATTCACGAAATTGGGAATGATCTCGATGGGCCGCTTGATATCCAACTCTTCTATCGTCTTCTTCTTAAGGTAATTGGAGATGCAGGTCACGCCGTCGGATTGTTCGATGGAAAACCGCGTGATCGGCAGAAAGCTCCGGTCGTTGCCCACCAGGGTAATGTCAGTACCGTGCAAGGTGGTGATGAACGGCAAACGGCGCGGAGCGGCCATCGCGCGCGCCAGCAATGCGCTCACCGAATGCGGTATGGCGTAGTGCACGTGCAGGAGGTCTAGCCGGGCGGAATCCGCCACTTCCAACATCTTTACCGCGAGCGTGAGAGCGTACGGGGCATGATCGAAGAGCGGATAGTTGGAAATCTCCACTTCGTGGAAGGTGATTCGCTCGCTCGCCGTCAGCCGCGCGGGCGGTGCGTAGCTGATGAAGTGCACCTCATGGCCCCGTGCGGCGAGTTCCATGCCCAATTCGGTAGCCACGACGCCGGAGCCGCCATAGGTCGGATAACAGGTAATTCCAATTTTCATGTCTGCGCTACCCGCCTGGGTCGGTCCGTTAAGCTCAGGGGCGAACATGTTATACCATTGCGTTCCCGAGGCGAAACTGAGTAGGCCTCGAATCGGCGAGCGCCCCGGACTATGCGCCTCTCCAGAGGGCTAAACTTGTCTCTCGCGGTTAGGCTATGCTATGAGAGTTCAGCGAACGGGTGGGATGAGTGCCCCGTCCTGCTCTCCGCGATAACTGTGGAGTGTTTGTTGCCGAATGGTTTTATCGAAGCCGCTTAAATCTAGAGACGTCTCGTGAACTCACAGATGAAATACCGCGGAGAAAAGTCTGGTGCCTCCTGGGCACGGATTTCCGCCATGGTGCTGGGCGTCGCGGCTGTGGGGCTTGCCGGAGTGATCTTCTCAGGGGCTATCCACGGTCAAGGGCCCGCCGCAACCTCTTCGGCCGCAGCCCTGGCCGAAACTGGCTCCAGCAGCAACGCCTCCATGCCCCCGTGGGAATGGCCCACGCCGGATGCGGCTCCCCTGCAGATCGATCGGGGCGCCGCCGGGCTCTGGCAAACTCTCCTGAAGCTGCATACGCGCGCCAGCCTCCTGATGGTGACGGCTCATCCCGATGACGAAGACGGCGGCATGCTGGCCTACGAATCGCGCGGTCAAGGTGCGCGCGCGATCTTGTTCACGCTGAACCGCGGCGAAGGCGGACAGAACGTCATGTCCGACGATTTTTGGGACGCGCTGGGACTGGTCCGCACCGAGGAACTGCTGGCCGCCGACCGATACTACGGTGTGCAGCAATTCTGGGGCACGGTCGCCGATTTCGGATTCTCGAAAACGCAGGAAGAAGCGCTGGGGCTTTGGGGGCACGATAGGGTCCTCGAAGAGGCCGTGCGCGTCGTGCGCATGACGCGCCCCTTGGTAATTACGGCGGTCTTCGTCGGTGGTCCGACGGACGGACATGGGCACCATTCCGCCTCCGGAGAGATTGCGCAAGAGGTTTTCGCGGCGGCCGGCGATCCGAACATGTTTCCCGAGCAGATTCGCGCCGGTCTCCGGCCCTGGTCGCCGGTGAAGATGTACGCGCGCGTTCCCTTTTTCCCCATCTCCGATAAGGGCATGTTCGATTCGGCCACCGGGAAATATCATCCCGTGCGCTTCTATGACTTCGTCAAGAAGACTTGGTCGGACGGGTCCCTCAGCACAACCGTCGAGATTCCGGAAGGAAATGGCGATCCGGTACTGGGCGCGACCTACACACAAATTGCGCGGGAAGGCTGGTCGCTGCAAAAATCTCAAAATGACGGCGGTGGAATTCCGCTCGCCGCGCCCACAGCCTCACCGTACCACCGCTTCGGCTCCTCCATCCCAGCTGCTGACAAAGAGAAATCCTATTTCGATGGCATCGACATCTCCCTCGGCGGTATCGCCGGTCTCGCCGGCGGACAAGACCCCGCGTTTTTGAAGGAAGGGCTGGGCCGCATCAATTCCGCCGTCGAACAAGCCATGTCCGGGTTTTCCCTAAGCGATCCGCAAAAGATCGCGCCGCTTCTGGCCGAAGGCTTGAAAGAGACGAATGAGCTCGTCGCGCAAGTCGCGGCCAGCAACCTTTCCGAGCAGGCCAAGTATGACGTGACTTTCGAGCTGCGCGCCAAGCAGGACGAATTCCAACATGCCATCGTTCAAGCGCTGAATCTCTCGTTGCAAGCCGTGGTGGTTCCGGACCGGCAACCCAATCGCGGAAATCCTCTTTTCGCCATGCCTCAGGAGAGTTTGAAATCGGCGGTTCCCGGCGGACAGTTTCCCGTGCGCGTTCACCTGGATAACCCGGGCGAGAGTGCGCTGCAGATCAACCGCGTGTGGCTGGAAACCCCGGCTGGAGAGTCCTGGAGCGCCACGCGTGAATCGGCTGCGCCGCCGGCCCTCGAGGCGAGCCATGCGTTCGATCAGCGGTTCGACGTGAAGCTGCCCGCAAACGCCGCGCCGACGCGCCCCTATTTCTCGCGTCCCAGCGAAGAACTGCCCTATTACGACAAAGTGGATGACCGATACCGCGATTTCTCGCTCGCGCCTTATCCGCTGGCCGCCTGGATCGAGTTCACCTATATGGGCGTTCCCGTGCGCATCGGCCAGGTAGTGCAGTCCGTACAGCAGCAGAGCGGGCACGGCTTGGTCCTTAATCCCCTGGTGGTAGCGCCCGCGGTTTCCGTGAGAATTTTCCCGGAAGCCGGCATCACGCCTCTTGGCTCGAAGTCCTTCGATCTCTCCGTCCAAGTGCATACCGAAGCGCAAATGGGCGCCAAAGGCACTGTGCGGCTCGCCCTTCCGGAAGGCTGGCATTCCGACCCTGCATCTGTTCCCTTCTCGCTGGGCCGCGCCGGCCAGGAACAGATCGTCCGCTTCCAGGTGATCGCAGACCGCTTGGCCACGAAGCCATATACGGTTACGGCCGTGGCTGAATCTGGCGGCCGCGAATACCGCGAAGGCTTTATCACCGCCGGCTATCCCGGGCTGCGTCCTTATAACCTCTACGCCCCTGCCACCTACCGCACCTCCGGCGTCGACGTGAAAATCTCGCAGGGCTTGCGCATCGGATACGTCATGGGCACAGGCGACACGGTGCCCGAATCCCTTGAGGACCTCGGCGTCCACGTGCAACTCCTGAATGCGCAAGATATCGCCGGCGCCGATCTGCAAAAGTACGACGAGATTTTGATCGGCGTCCGCGCTTATACCGCCCGGCCCGACCTGGTCACGAACAACGCTCGGCTGCTGGAATACGTTCAAAACGGCGGCGTGGTTGTCGTGCAGTATCAATCTGTACAGTACGACCACAATTTCGGTCCCTATCCTTATAGCTTGCCCAACGATGCGGAACGCGTGGTGGACGAAAACTCCGCGGTGACGCTCACCGACCCGAAAAGTCCTGTGCTTAGCTGGCCCAACCAAATCACCCAGGCGGATTTCGCCGGCTGGGTGGAAGAACGTGGGCACAGCTTCCTGAAATCTTGGGACCAGCGATACACGGCTCCCATCGAAACGCACGATCCCGAGCAAGACCCCCAGAGTGGCGGTCTGGCCTACGCACGATACGGACGCGGCGTTTACGTCTACGTGGCCTTCGCGCTATACCGGCAGTTGCCCGATGGCGTCCCTGGCGCATATCGGCTGTTCGCGAATTTGCTGAGCCTCCCACGCAACCCCGCCTTCAAGCAGCCCGTCAGCACCACTAAGGCGGCCCCCGCCAAATAGCGAAATCCGATTTCGCAGCCTCTTCGCGGGAGCCTCCGTGAACGATGATTCGAAATGCCCGGTAAGCGGGAAACGAAAGTATTTGACCGAAGGCGAGGCCTTATCGACGGCCGCGCATCAGATGCAAACCACCCACGCGCCAAGTCTGCGGGCCTATCGGTGCTCGTGGTGTGAAGCCTGGCATCTGACGAAGTCCCCAGAGAAAGCCAGTGAGAAGCCTGCAAGGAATCCCCGAGGCGGTGGCAAAGGGTAGGTCCATCCCTGCCGCCTTGTGGCCTTATGCATTGGCACTGACTGTGGTAGACTCCGGCTCCAGAACAACCGGAGATTCTCTCAGTGACCGAACCCCGGCCCTACGAATCCTAGCTTCCGGCCGGGCCGACAGAGGTGACACTCCGCGATAGGGAGGCTTAACCATGGCCGATTCAGCTACCGCTGCCCGCAAAAAACCCTTTTACAAAACCCTGTGGGGCCAGGTGCTCATCGGGGTGGCCATCGGCATCGTTCTAGGCTATCTGCGCCCCGGCACTGCAATCGCCATGAAGCCGCTAGGAGACGCCTTCATCCGCGTGATCTCCATGATCATCACGCTGGTGATCTTTTGCACCATCGTCACCGGCATCGCCGGAATGGGCGACCTCAAGAAAGTCGGGCGCGTGGGCGGAAAGGCGCTCCTCTACTTCGAAGTTGTTTCCACCATCGCGCTGTTTATGGGGCTCGTGGTGGGCAATCTGGTTCCCACCGGATCCGGGTTCAACGCCGATCCCGCCAGTCTGGACGCCAAAGCCGTCGTCAACTACGCGGGCCAGGCAAAAGCGCAAACGGTGGCGGACTTCCTGATGCACATTATCCCCACAACCGTTTTTGACGCGTTTACCCGCGGCGACATCCTGGAAGTCGTATTTATCTCCGTGCTGTTCGGCTTGGCCATGTCCATGATGGGCAAGCGCGTGAAGCCTCTGGTCGACGTCATCGAAGGATTGACCCAAGCCGTCTTTGGCGTGGTCAACATTGTCATGAAGGCGGCTCCCATTGGCGCCTTCGGGGCTATGGCCTTCACCATAGGCCAGTACGGCCTCAAATCGCTGGGGCCGCTGGCAAAGCTCGTGAGCGTATTTTGGATTACTTCGATTCTGTTTGTGTTGGTGGTGCTGGGCGCCATCTGCTGGGCTTCGGGCTTTGGGATTCTCCGCTTCCTCGCTTACATCAAGGAAGAGATCGTGCTTTGCCTCACGTTGAGCTCTTCCGAGCCGGCGCTGCCAACCCTGATGGAAAAAATGGAAAGCCTGGGCTGCTCCAAGGCGCTGGTCGGCTTGGTGGTCCCCACCGGCTACACCTTCAACACCGACGGCAGCAGCATCTACATGACCTTGGCCGCGCTCTTCGTCGCGCAAGCCACCAACATTCACCTCACCCTGGGACAACAGCTGACCATATTCGCTGTGGCCGTCCTGACCTCCAAGGGGGCCAGCGGCGTGCAGGGCGCGTCGTTCATCGCGCTCGTGGGCACGCTCATGGTGATACCCACCATCCCGGTAGCAGGCATGGCTCTGATCCTTGGCATCGACCGCTTCATGAGCATGGGCAGAGCTACCGTGAATATGATCGGCAACGGTGTCGCCTCGGTCGTGTTGGCGCGCTGGGAAGGCGAGCTCGATAAGGCGACCTTAAGGCAGCGGCTTGGGCTTCCTTACGCCGTCGCTACCGCGCCCCTGGAGCCGGTAACGGCGCGTTCGGCCCATAAGAGCGCGGATTAGGTGCTGCGTTACAATCCTGCGTTCCGAAGCTTCATGCGGCCCGGCTTCGCCATACGAGAACGCGCTTGGTGAATAAGCCCGTACTTTTCACCTTTCACAAAATCCGGGACCAAGGCGAGCAGGCAAACGCGGACGCCTGGCGCGCCTTCCTCGATTTCTATAGCCCGGCCTTTCTTCGCCTGCTCGAAATTAATGCAGCCCTCCGTCCTCAAGACGCCTCCGCCGCTTTAAAACAGATGCTCGCGGAGCTCACCGCCAATGGCATGGCGCGTTTTCGCGCCGCCTCCCGCGAATCCGAACGCGAATTTCTGGGAGACCTGCGCGCCCTGCTGCTGGAGGTTGCCCTCGCGTCCGCAGGGCCAGGCAATGCCCAAACAGCCGCCGGCTTCGCTACCGACAAAGTCTCGCAACTGCTCGCCGACCTTCCCCTGCTGCACAAAGAGATGCTTTTCTTCAGGCTCGCCGGATATACCGACGCCACCATCGAACGTCTCCTGCGCATCTCTCCGCGTGTCGCCGAAAAGGCCTACGAACGTCTTGCCAGCGACTACGGAGCCGCTCTTCGCGCCGAGCGAGATTGCTGCCCCTGGCCCGCCGAGTGGCTCGGCTTTCTGAAGCACGCGCGGACACTCAAGACGGAGAGCTGCGTTCCCGCGCATCAATGCGTGCGCATCCATGACGGGCAGGTGAGCTGGTACGAGAAGGAGCCGGTGGAGAAGCATGTTTCCGGTTGTCTACGCTGCCTGGAAGCTTGGGCTGGGCTGCGCGAAGTAGGATATTGGCGGCGCGCCGCTGAGAGGCTTCCGGGTTCCGAGGTCGAGCAACTACTGCAAATCATTCCCGTGGAAAAGCCGCCGGAACAAAAGAAATCTTTCTTTCAGCGTCTGCGCTCCTGAGAACAAGGCGAACCGCGCGCCAATGGCAGCAGCCGCCTCACCGAGACTGATGTAGCGAGCCTTCCTTCCAGTCCCCCCGGTGAAAAATCCAATCGCAGACGGGCAGGAACACGTTGTATCGGCCCTCGAAACCTCCATGATGCAGCATGTGGTGATGCCGCGCCGCCCGCATCCATCCCGGGATCCATCCCCCGATGTGGAAGCGCCAGTGAATCTCTTCGTAAGAGATAAAATAAAGCGTGAACCCCGCAAAAACTCCCACCGCCAACTCCGGACGAAAGAAAAACTCCAGTGCCAGCACAGGAAGGGCGTTCAGCACGAACACGAGCACAGCCACCCACGGAGACGTGGCGAAATTGACGTAACGCGGCTCCTCCGGCGCTCCCGCAGTATCGTGGTGAAGCCCGTGGCGCTGCACCAGGAAGCCTTCCCCCCAGTGCAGGAAAAACCGGTGCAGCACGTATTCAAAGGCGTTGGCGTAGAGGACTCCGGCCAGAAATCCGGCTGCCAGGCGCAACGGTTCGAGTGCGCGGTAATCGAGGCTAGCCAGCCGGAAAACGATCACCGGAAGAAGCACGCCAGTGAGGAGAGTCGTGATCGCGTTGACGCGCTTCACCCGGCGAGCGCGGGCAATCTCAGCGGGCCTGGAAACAATAGGGTCGGCCATGGCAAATTCTAAGAATAACGCTCCGGCACATGATTAGATCTTCGTGCCGTGTAGTCGGAACTGCTTCACCCTTCCGCCAGCAAGCGCGTACGCAGCCTTTCCTGCGTATCGGGCGTGAGCTTTGCACCGCCAAAAGTGAGATAGAAAGTATCCAGGGCCCGCTGCCCCTCGGTATCGATCAGCGCCACTTCGATATTGCAGCCGAAGTTGGCCAGCGTGGAGCTCAGGCGGAAAAGCAGGCCCGGCCGGTCTTGCGTGACGATCTCCATCAGCGTCGAATGCGGCGAACTGCCGTCATCGAAGCGGATCTGCGTCGCCACGTTAACCTTCGGTTGCGAATTCGAATGCGCCGCCTCCCGGCCGCGCATCAGCGTCTCCAGCGGGATCGCCCCGGAGAGCACGTCCTCGATGTTCTTCTCCAGGCGTGCTAACTCCGAAGGGTTCAGCTCCAGCGTTTTGTGCCGGTCGGTAAAATGGAACATATCCACCACGACGCCGCCGGCATTGGCAAACGCCTCCGCCTTCCATATATCCATTCCCCACGATGCCAGTGTTCCGCTCACGCCGGCGAAGAGAAAGGGACGGTCCGTCGCCAGCAGCGTTAGCGCATAAATCGGGCCGCGATTTTCCAGGCGCAGCTGCACGTCTTTTTCCCGCAGCCGGCGCGCCATCTCAAAGTGCGCCGCAATCTCCTCTGCGGCATGGGCGAAAAGATAGCGTCGCGGCAAACCCTCGAGAAAAGACGCCAGCTCCTCGCGCGAGGCCCCTTTGGGAAGCAGCGGAAAAATGTGATTCACGAACTGCACATCGGCCGGCTCCGCATCCGCGTGAAAGCGCTCTTCGTCCAGGCTGCGGCTCAGGTAATTGGAGGTCAAAACATAAAGCTGCCACAGCGATTCCGCTTTCCATGAAGTCAGCGCGTCGGGATTGACGGCGCGAATATCCGCGTAGGTGAATAGGCAAAGCAGCTTCAATCGTTCCGGCGTCCCCACCTGCTCGGCGAAAGTGCGGATCGTTCCCGGATCGAAAATATCTCTGCGCAAGAGGCTAGCGGACATCGCCAGATGATCGCGAATCAGAAAGCGGACCGTATCCGCCTCATCAGGCTTCAGGTCGAGCCTCGCGAATACTCTCTCGATGACCTGCATGCTCCCGACCACGTGATCTTCGCAGGCCATTCCCTTGCCGACGTCATGAAACAGCAAGGAAATGAAAAGCAGCTCCGGCTGCTCGAGCTCCGTAAAAAGATTCGCGAACGGCCGCTCCCACTCGTTCTCCGGGGACCGCAACCGATGGATATTTTCGATGGCCATGAACGAATGCGCATCCACGGTGTAGTGGTGATAGTAGTCACGCATGACCAGCGAATCGATGGCGCCAAAATCCGGGAACAGCCCCACCAGCAAGCCCGAACTGTGCATGGCCCGCAGCGCCTCGGCGGCGTAGGGAGCCAGCAGAATTTCACGCAGATTGCTCCACAGCGCCCCGCGGTCCCAGGAAGTTTCGAAAGCGCCGCGCAGCGTCTCGCGAATCTGGTCCTCGGCTTCGCGGCTGAGCTTCACGCCGCGAGCGGCGACGTATCGGAACACGTCCATTAGCCTCTGCGGCTCGTGCAGGCTCGCCGGGTCGAGGACGCTGAGGCGCACCCCAGCCAGGGAGAATCCCGGATGCGCGCGGCGCGATTTCCATCCTTCCAGGCGCCTGCGCAGACTCGAAGGCGAAGGAAGCGCTTCGTCAAGCGACTGCGTGCACAGCGCGTAAACCGCCCGGGCGTGCCGGAAGTAGATCCGCATCCACGCCTCCGGCTCCAGAGCGCGCCCGTTTTCCACCCCGATTCCGCGGGCGGCGGCGGCCGCCTGCAGTTCATAGGAGAGCGCGTTATCGTCGCGTCCTTGGCGAAAATGAAGAAAGCAGCGGGCTGCCGCCAGGAAGTCGAACGCCGCTTCCATATCCTTGCGCGCGTTCGCCGGCCAGACGTCTTCTCGAGTGGCCCATCTGCCCGTCGTTTGCAGTTTGTAGATAAGTCCCACCCACCACGCCACGTGGTAGTCGCGTAAACCCCCCGGCGAATTTTTCAGATTAGGCTCCAGGTGAAAGATGGTGTCGCCTTCTTTCCGGTGCCTCTGCTCGGTAAGCTCGGAGAGATCGCGCAGCAATTCGGGCGAGGCCGAATCGGTCATGCAGGGGAGAGACTTGTGGCGCAGCCGCTCGAACAACTCCCGGTCGCCGCCAATAAACCGGCTGTCGAGAACGGAGATATTGAACTCCGCATTATCTCTCTGAAATTTCGCGCATTCATTCAGGAGGCGATGCGTGGGGCTGACGCGCAGGCGCAAGTCCCACAATGTCCTGCCGATGGCCTGAGTTCCTTCGCGATAGCGCTTCTCCGCGTCTGGGTTCTCGCACAAAAACATCAGGTCGATGTCGGAATGTGGAAAAAGCTCCTTGCGGCCGTAACCGCCGAGGGCCACCAGGCTGATGTTTTTCAGTTGATCCGGCTGCGGTTCGAGAAATTCGCGGCTCAGGTCCAAGATGATGCGGTCCAGCAAGGAGGCGCGGCACTCCGTCGCCATACGGCCGTTGGACGTCGCGCGAAACTCGCGCTCGATCCTGGCGAACTCCTCGGCGTAAAGATCGCGAAGGGCCGCGGCTAACGATGTCGAAGGTATACCCACGGGCAATGGCTCGAAATGAGCGTGCCTGAAGCTGCTGCGCTTTACTAGAGGGCTCCTTCCCCTCTCTCTTCATCTCGGATGCGGATCGCTTCATCCACTTTGGAAAGAAAAATCTTACCATCGCCAATCTTCCCCGTGCGGGCCGTCTTCAAGATCGTCTGCACCGCGCCGTCCACCAGGTTAAAAGGCAATACCATTTCGATCTTGATCTTGGGAAGCAGGTCCACCTCGTACTCCCGGCCCCGGTAGGTTTCCGTGTGTCCTTTTTGGCGTCCGTGGCCGCGCACTTCAGAGACGGTCATGCCCTCCACTCCGATCTGGTGCAGCGCTTCCTTCACCGATTCAAAGCGCGAAGGCTGGATGATCGCTTCAATCCGCATCATGGAGTTCTCTCCTCTGTCCATCTGCATAGATCGCTCTACAGCCCCCGCTAGGACTCAAAATCGTATCCTACTTCGCCATGCTGCGACAGGTCCAAACCCTGAACTTCGTGATCGCCCGAAACCCTCAGGCCCACCAGAGAATCCGTTATCTTTAGGATCACCAGCGTTCCCACGATCGCCAGGCCCCACGAAATCAGCACGCCTACGAGTTGATTCAGAACCTGCCGCCCATGTCCGTCGAGCAAACCTAGCGGCAACGCATTGCCTTGTGCGTCGTGGAACACTGGATTGATCACCGCCAGCGCAAAAACTCCGGTCAGCAGCGCGCCCAGCGTGCCCCCCGCTCCGTGAACTCCGAATGCGTCCAAAGAATCGTCGTAGCCGAAGCGCGGCTTCACCAGAGCCACCATGAAATAACACATCACTCCCGCGCAAAGCCCGATGGCTAACGCCGATACCGGTCCAACGAATCCGGAAGCCGGCGTAATCGCCACAAGGCCCGCTACCGCGCCCGAGATGGCTCCCAGCGCGCTTGGTTTTCCGTTGCGCAGCCATTCCGCTGCGGCCCATCCAAGAGCCGCCGCCGCTGCCCCGAAGTGCGTGGCGATAAATGCGCTGGATGCCAGCCGGCCGGCGCTCAATGCGCTTCCGGCGTTAAACCCAAACCAGCCCACCCACAGCAAGCACGCCCCGATAAAGCTCAAGACCACGCTATGCGGCAGCATCGGCTCGCGGGGATATCCGATGCGCTTGCCGAGGTAAAGCGCGCAGATCAGCGCGGAAACTCCCGAACTGATGTGCACCACGGTTCCGCCGGCAAAATCCAAAGTCGGAAAAGGCCCGTCGCCGGTGGCGTTCAGAAAACCGCCCTGCCCCCAGACCATGTGCGCCAGCGGCGCGTAGACGAAAAGGAACCACAACGACGTGAAAACAACCATGGCGCTGAACTTCATGCGCTCGGCAAATGCCCCCGCGATCAATCCCGGCGTGATGATCGCAAACATCAATTGAAAAACCATGAAGGTTTGTTGCGGGATCGTCGCCGCGTAGGCGGGATTGGGCACTCCGCCGACATTGTGCAGGAACACGTAATCCAGTCCGCCGATGAAAGGATTGCCCGGAGCGAAACACAAGCTGTAGCCAAACAGCACCCATAGAACGCTGATCCAGGACATCAGCGCAAAGCTCTGCATCATCGTCCCGAGAACGTTCTTTTTCCGAACCAGGCCTCCGTAGAAAAGCGCCAGCCCCGGCCCCGTCATCAGCAGCACCAGCGCCGAACTGGTAAGCATCCAGGCGTTGTCTCCGGCCGATTGGGCATCCGCGACTTTCTGCTCGAGTGCCGCGATCCGTTCCGTTGCCGAAGCCGCATCGCTTTCGGAGACGGCCGCGGGAGCCGGCGCCTTGGAGCTCACTCGCGGCGCAACAGCCGAAAAAACCGGCGCGACCGCAAGGAACATGTACGCAGCAAACCCGAGCGCTGCCATTTTGCGCCGCAGTGGGCAAGAGAGGCGTCTTGCATGAAGATCCTCCGTTCCCCTGAAGCGTATTAAGAGCTTCCGCCCTCGATTTCGCATCCTTATAAAATGCTTATAAACTTTCATCTGCGCTCATGCCTCCCTATGCGGCTTTTGTGCGCTAAAGATATCGATGCGCCTTCCTATTATCAATATGACTTTTTTCTGAAAAAGGTATGAAGAAGCGGAGAAAAAAACTATTCGGCGGGAAACAAATCCGTCACCGCGCCCAGGCTGCTGCTCGAAACCAAATGGCGGTATTTGGCGAGCACCCCGGACGTATAACGCGGTTCCGGCGCCTTCCAGGCTTTTCGCCTCCGGGCGAGTTCTTCCGGCGAGACGTGGACTTCCACGCTGTGTGATTTCGCGTCGATGGTGATCGAGTCGCCATCGCGCACCAGACCCAGCGGCCCTCCCACGGCCGCCTCGGGAGCGACGTGTCCCACCACCAAGCCGTGCGTGCCGCCGGAAAATCGGCCGTCGGTGATCAGGCCCACGGAACTGCCCAGTCCGGCGCCGATCAGCGCCGACGTTGGGGCCAGCATCTCGCGCATTCCCGGGCCGCCTTTCGGGCCTTCATAGCGAACCACGATGACGTCGCCCGGCTGTATTTTCTTCGAGAGAATGGCGGCGAGGCACTCCTCTTCGGAATCGAACACGCGCGCCGGCCCGGTGATCTTTTCGGATTTTGAAATCTTCGCCACCGCGCCTTCCGGGGCAAGATTGCCCTTCAAAATCACGAGATGGCCTTCCGGCGCAACCGGCTTTTGCCACGAATGAATAATGTCTTGGCCCGGCCGAGGCTCGCTGGGAACGGCTGCCAGCGTTTCGGCAATCGTTTTACCCGTGATAGTGACGGCGTCGCCGTGCAGCGCGCCATGCTCGAGCAAAATCTTCATTACTTGCGGAATGCCGCCTACGGCGTGCAGTTCCGTGATCACGTACTTGCCCGAGGGCTTCAGGTCGCAAAGCACGGGAACGCGCTTGCGAATCGCTTCGAAATCCTCCAAGGTCAGTTTGACGCGCGCGGCCCGCGCGATCGCCAGCAAGTGCAACACCGCATTCGTCGACCCGCCGGTAGCCATCACCACCGCGATGGCGTTCTCGAACGCCTGGCGCGTCATGATCTCCCGAGGCAGCAGTTGCCGGCTCACCGCCTCGGCCAACACTCGCGCCGATTCCGCGGCGCTCTCTTTCTTCTCGTCATCCTCGGCGGCCATCGTCGACGAGTACGGCAAACTCATACCCATCGCTTCGATCGCTGAGGACATCGTATTGGCGGTGAACATCCCTCCGCACGATCCCACCCCGGGACAGGCATGCCGCTCGACCTCCAGCAGTTCTGTCCGGTCGATGCGCCCGGCGCTGTACTCGCCCACCGCTTCGAATGCGCTGACCACGGTGAGATTTCTGCCCTCCAGCCGCCCCGGCTTGATCGTGCCGCCATAAACGAAGATCGCCGGTATATTCAGCCGCGCAATGGCGATCATCGCGCCCGGCATGTTCTTGTCGCAGCCGCCGATGGCCACCAGGCCATCCACCTCCGCCGCACTGCAAACCGTCTCGATCGAGTCCGCGATCACCTCGCGCGACACAAGCGAATACTTCATTCCCTCCGTGCCCATGGAGATGCCGTCGCTCACCGTAATCGTGCCGAAGATTTGCGGCATCGTTTGCGAGTCGCGCAGCGACTCCATGGCCCGCTCGGCCAGATCGTTGAGGCCCGCGTTGCAGGGGGTGATGGTGCTGTAACCGTTGGCGACCGCAACGATCGGCTTGTCGAAATCGCCGTCGCCAAACCCTACCGCGCGCAGCATGGCGCGGTTGGGAGTGCGTTCGATGCCTTCGGTTACCAGCCGGCTTTTTCGATTGAGACGCGTGGCGGTATCGGTCATCGCAATTCAGGAGCGCTTCGGGAATTCCCTTTTTCTTATTGAGAAAAACTATCGGCTCAAGGCTTCGCACCGACGGCGGCACTCGGCGGCTCGATCGGCACCTTTACCGGGTTCAAGAACGGCATCAGCGCGCGCAGCCGCTCGCCCACTTGTTCCACCAGCAGATGCTGCTCCCTGCGCCGCATCTCCGTAAACCTCGGCCGCCCGGCTTCGTTTTCCGCGATCCACTCCCGCGCCATCTCTCCGTTTTGGATCTTGCGCAGCAGCTCCTTCATGGTTCGGCGCGTCTCCGCGTTCACGATCTGCGGCCCCGCGATGTAATCGCCCCATTCCGCGGTATCGCTGATGGAATAGCGCATGTAGTTCAGCCCGCCCTGATAGATGAGGTCTACGATCAGCTTCATCTCGTGCACGCATTCGAAATACGCCGCTTCCGGCTGATAACCCGCCTCCACCAGCGTATCGAATCCCGCTTTCATCAGCGCGCTGATGCCGCCGCAGAGCACGGCCTGTTCCCCAAAGAGATCGGTTTCCGTCTCCTCGGTAAATGTCGTCTCCATTACGCCTGCGCGTGTCCCTCCGATTGCTTTTCCGTAGGAGAGCGCCAGCTGCTTGGCTTTGCCGGTGGCGTCTTGATGGACCGCCAGCAGCGCCGGCGTCCCTCCGCCTTCCACGAACACTTCCCGCACCCGATGCCCCGGAGCTTTCGGCGCGATCATGGTCACGTCCACATTTTTCGGAGGATGGATAGTTCCGTATCGAATGTTGAATCCGTGCGCGAACATCAGCATCTTGCCCGCCATGAGATTCGGCGCGATCTCTTTTTCATAAATGGCCGGCTGCGTCGTGTCCGGCGCCAGCAGCATGATCACGTCCGCCCAGGCGGCGGCCTCGCGGTTGGACTTGACGGTAAGGCCGGCGGCCACCGCTTTCTGCCGCGATTTGCTCTCCGGGTGCAGCCCGATGCACACCGAGCAGCCGCTGTCGCGCAAATTGAGGGCGTGCGCGTGCCCCTGAGAACCGTACCCGATGATGGCGATCTTCTTGGCCTGGATCAGAGACAGGTCCGCGGCTTCATCGTGATGAATCGTTGCCATTCGTTTGCTCCTTAATTGTTACGGACGACTGCGGCCCGTTTTAAACTGAACCAGCAGGGCGGTCCGCTTCCACCAGCGCATTCGCGCCGCGGGGCTCCGCTCCTGCTTTTTGCTCGGCGCGCCGGGGGTTCTCCTCTGCGGG
>Ga0335081_10004989_pt1 | contig 20981 bp, 17 predicted proteins | sample Lox_Sample_35_FD_206713 | JGI IMG/M metagenome (GOLD analysis project Ga0335081, IMG submission 206713) | Soil microbial communities from Loxahatchee National Wildlife Refuge, Florida, United States - Lox_Sample_3.5 | ecosystem: Environmental > Terrestrial > Soil > Wetlands | place: USA... | reverse complement strand
GGGCTGATCTTCACCGTCTTGCTCATGACCACCGGGTTCAGGATGTGGTTCTCGATCTGGGTGTAGGCGATGAACACGACCGCGGTGACGATTCCCGCAGTGAGGCTGTGCCCGAGCGCGAACAGCACGGTGGGGATGCCCGCCAGCGCCCCGCCGATCATGGGCAGGAAGTCCACCAGGGCGACCCACAGCCCCCACAGGAACGGGAACGGCACGCCGAGGACCAGGAGGGTCACGAACACCACGGTGCCGGCGATGATCGAGGTGAGCACGTTGCCCACCATGTAGCCGATGACCGACCGGTTCACGTCCGCAGCTACCCGGATGACGGTGTCCGCGCGGTCCGGCTGCATCTGGGCGAGGATCCAGGCCCGCATCTTGGGCCCCTCGAGCAGCAGGAGCAGCACCAGCACGAAGATCGTGAACAGCTCGATCAGCAGGGCGATGGCGCCCTTGCCGACGGTCAGGACCGGCTTGCTGAGCGACTCGGCGTAGGTGACCAGCTTGGGGGCGTTCTTCTGCACCCAGGCCTGGATGTGGTACTTGGTCGCGAGGTGGCCGATCCAGCCCGTGCCGTGCTGGGCGCTGGCGACGTAGCTAGGCAGCTTGTCAGCCAGGTCGGTGATCCCGTTGACCAGCGGGTTGCCGAACGAGTAGGCCAGGACGGCGAAGACCACCAGAGCGAAGAGGGTGACGATGGTCACGGCGTAGCCCCGGCGCGGGATCCGCCGCTGCAGCAGGACCACGAGCGGGTTGAGCAGCAGCGCGACGAACCCCGCCACGATGATCAGCAGGACGATGTCCCTGAGCCGGTAGATCAGCTTGCCGGCCAGGTAGGTGACCGCCACGACCGCAACCGTGACCAGGATCGTCCGCAGCGGGACGTGGTCCCGGTCGGCGGCGGCGAGCAGGCGCGCTAGGCGTCCTCGCGGCGGCGGCGCATCGTTCACATGACCAGCATGCCAGGTTACGGGTCCGCGTCGCGGTAATGGGCGGCGTGCTCGGCGCGCAGCTTGTACTTGAGCACCTTGCCGCCCACGGTCTCGGGCAGGTCGGCCGCGAACACCACCGACTTGGGGGTCTCGTAGCCGGCCAGGCTGGCCCGGCAGTGCTTGATCAGGTCCTCCTCGCCTGCCTGCGCCCCGTCCCGCAGCACCACCACGGCGGTCACCGCCTCGCTCCAGCGGGGGTGCGGCAGCCCGATGACCGCCGCCTTGGCCACGTCCGGGTGCTGGGCCAGCACGGCCTCCACCCGCAGGCTGGACACGTTCTCCCCGCCGGTCTTGACGATGTCCTTGTACCGGTCGAGCATGATGCGCAGCCCGGCGTCGTCGTAGGCGCAGCTGTCCCCGGAGTGGAACCAGCCGTACCGGAACGCGTGCCGGGTGGCCTCCTCGTCCCGGTAGTAGCCGGCCATCACGGCCGGGGACCGGTATACCGCCTCCCCCGCCACGCCGGGCTGGCCGGCCAGGTCGTGGCCCTCGGCGTCGAGCACGGTCGAGGCCAGGATCGGGCTGGGAATCCCGACGTAGTTCTGCTGGGGCGCCGTGGCCGCGTAGAGCTCTGGCCACTCGTCGGGCCAGAACCGGTGGCAGGGGATCGACTCGGTCTGGCCGAAGATCTCGAAGGCGCACAGGTCCTCGCCGCAGTGCCGCTTCATCGAGGCCAGCGTGGCCGGGGGCAGCGCGGCCCAGCCGTAGACGATGACGGTCAGGCTGCGCGCGTCCAGGTCCGGCCGCGCGGTCAGCACGGCGTCCAGCGCCCGCACCATGGCCGGGGACCCGGCCCACAGCGCGGTCACCCGCTCGGCGGCGATCATCTCGGCGATGTGCTCCGGGTTCGGGCGCCGGCCGAGTACCAGCGTGCCACCGCTCAGGAACACGGAGTAAGTGAATGGCTGATCACCTACGTGGTAGATCAGCGGCAGGTAGGTGCCCACCTTGAGGTCGGACTCGAGCCGCAGCCCGCGGGTCAGCGAGAGCGCGAACCCGAATCCGGCCGCGTAGCTGCACGCGTGCGAGATCATCACGCCCTTGGGCAGCGCCGTGGTGCCCGAGGTGAACAGGATCTCCCAGATGTCGTCGGCGTGGATCTCCACGTCCGGCTCGGTGGCCGGCTGGCCCGCGATGAACTCGCTGAACGACACGCTGCCCGGGACTCTGCTAGCTCCGGGGGGGACGACCCCCCCGATCCCCCCCGGGACCGGAGGGCCGCCGATCGCGATGCTGACCCCGGCCCGCAGGCCCCTGGCGGTGAACGGCTCCTGCGCCCGGGGCCACAGTTCGGCGTCCACGATGGCCAGCTTCGGCTGGACCAGGTCGATCATGGCGGCCACCAGGTCCGGCGCCATCATCGGGTTCAGCGGGGCGGCGACCAGGCCGGCCTTGGCGATGCCGATCTTGGCCAGGTAGGCCTCGACCGAGTTCTCGCAGAACATCAGCACCACGTCGCCGCGCTGCAGGCCGCGGGCCAGCAGCGCGTTCGCCACCTGGTTGGCCGCCTGGTCGGCCTGCCGGTAGGTCAGCGCGTTGAGCCGCTCGTCGGCGTAGGCGCCCGGGCGGCCTACGATGGCCATCTTGTCCGGCCGGCTCCAGGTCACCCGCTCGATGAGGTCGCCGACGCTCATCCGTTCCCACCGGCTGGTGGCCCGCCGGTGATGCAGGCTCGTCACATCGAGGTCCACGGCGTCCTCCTGCAGCGGCATTAGTGATTCACAGTTCACTAATGCCATAATCTACGAGTTCAGTCCGCTGCTGTGAAGCCATGGAGTGGTGTGATGACGGAAGCGGTCAGCTACGCGGTGACCAACGGCGTCGCCTGGCTCACCATCGAGCGGGCGGAAGCCCGCAACGCGCTCAACGCGGCCGTGCGCACGGGCCTGTTCGCCGGGGCCCGGCGCTTCAACGACGACGACACCGCCAAGGTCCTGGTGCTCACCGGGGCCGGGGAGAGGGCGTTCTGCGCGGGCGGCGACCTGAAGGAGATGGCCGAGGTCGCGCTGACCGTGCCGCCGCCGGACTTCGTCCCCCAGTTCGGCCGCAACATCGACGTGGCCAAGCCGACGATCGCCGCGGTGAACGGCGTCGCCTGGGCCGGCGGGTTCCTGCTGGCCCAGTCCTGTGACCTGTGCATCGCGGCGGACACCGCGACGTTCGCGATCAGCGAGGTGAAGGTGGGCCGCGGGGCCCCGTGGGCGGCGCCGCTGTCCTGGCTGATCCCGCCGCGGATCGCGCTGCAGATCCTGCTCACCGGCGACCCCGTCAGCGCGCGGCGCGGGTACGAGATCGGGCTGGTGAACGAGGTCGTCCCGCTGGCGGACCTGCGCTCGCGCACGCAGCAGGTCGCCGAGCGGATCGCCGCGAACGCCCCGCTGTCGGTGCTGGCCGCCAAGCGGACCGCGTACCTGTCACGGCCCGATCTTTTCGATGAGGCCGAACGGATCTGGGCTCCCGTCTACCACAGCGCGGACGCTCAGGAAGGGCCGGCCGCGTTCCGGGATAAGCGGCCGCCCGTATGGACCGGCCGCTGAGCCAGCGCGCCAGCCGGTGAAGCGGCGGCAACTACCTCTTGAGCCGTTCTTCACGAACCCTTAACTCCGGCGCTCGGGACCTTCGCGACCGTACTGGTCACCGAGCCGGGCGCGCTGGCCCTGGCGCACGAACTGCTCGCCGCGGAGCTGGCCGCGATGGACCTCGCCTGCTCACGGTTCCGGCCCGATTCGGAACTCTGGCGGGTCAACCACGCCCGCGGCCGGCGGGTTCCGGTCAGCCCGCTCCTCGCGGCGGCGCTGGCCGTCGCCCCGGAGCCAGGCCATGGGCCGGGTGGCGCGCTACCACAGTCTCGACACGCCCTCGGCCGTGTGGCCGAGCTGCTCGTCAGCGCGCCGGAGCTCGGCGGCGGTCTTCGTTCGTTCGGCCTGATAGGCGTGGCCGCGCTAAGTTACCAAGGGTCATTTCGAGGAAGGTGGACGTTGACTGGCGGACTGTGGCTCCGGTTCCTGTCCGGGCCTGACATCGACTCGCTCGGCCTCACGAACGCCGAGATCGTCGCGGCGGTGGAGGATGCCGTGCGCGCCCACGGTGACGGGGGCGTGGTCCTGGAGCCGAGGGTGCACCTGGTCCCGGACAACGACGGCGCCGGTCATTTCAACGTGCTCCGCGGTCACCTGGACCGGCCCGCACCGGGTTCGGCGGCCCGGGGCGTGAGCGGCGTCAAGGTGGTCGGCGACTTCGTGGCCAACTACGCCGCCGGGCTGCCCAGCGAGCTCGGGCTGCTGACGCTCTACGATCCTGGCACCGGCGTCCCGCTGGCGATCATGGATGCCACCCTGATCACGGCGTGCCGGACCGGCGCCATGACCGCCGTGGGCGCCGGCTACCTGGCCCGCCGGGACTCCCGGGTGCTCGGCCACGTGGGGGCGCGCGGCACCGCGTTCTGGAACGTCGTGCTGCTGGACGAGATGTTCGGCCTGGACGAGATCCGGGTGACCAGCCGGCGGCCGGAGTCCCGTGCGGCCTTCGCGGAGCAACTGGCCGCCGTCACCGGCACCCCGGTCCGGGTCACCGCCACCGCCGCGGAGGCCTTCGACGGCGCCGACATCCTGGTCGAGGCCTCGCGGCTCACCGAACCCGAGCCGCTGCTGCGTACCGCGTCGGTCAAGCCCGGCGCCTTGGTGGTCCCCTACGGCACGGTCAGCGCGGTGGAGCTCGACCTGCTCGACGTGATGGACAAGGTGGTGGTGGACGACTGGCGGGAGGCGCAGTCGGGAAGGTTCGGCGCGCTGCGCCGCCACGTGGACAGCGGCCGGCTGTCGGCTGAGTCGCTGCACGCCGAGCTCGGCCAGATCGTCACCGGCCGCCGGCCCGGCCGGGAAAGCGACGGCGAGCGGATCCTGTTCTGGCATCGCGGGCTGCCCATCCTGGACATCGCCGTGGGCCTGGCCATCTTGCGCCGGGCCGAGCAGCAGGGCACCGGGACGATGCTCAGGTACCGCTAGCGATGCCTGCCCTGCCCCTGTCCGAGACGGGCGGCGCGGACCTCGGGCTCGTCCGCGCGGTGGCCGCCGGCCAGGCCGTCAGCATCGGGCCTGGCCTGCTCGAGGCGGTGCAGCGGCGCTGCGCCGAGGCCCGGCAGGCGCTGCGCGGCGGGCAGGCCGTGTACGGCGTGAACACCGGCATGGGCGCGCTTTCCTCGGTCCGCCTGACCGAGCAGCAGCAGCTCTCCCACCAGCGCAACCTGCTGCTGGCGCGGGCCACGGGCGGCCCGCCCTGGCTGGAGGAGGCCGAGGCCCGGGCGGTCATCGCCGTCCGGCTGCTGACGTTCCTGACCGGCGACGCCGCCGTGTCCGGCGGGCTCTGCCAGCGGCTGGCCGACCTCCTCAACTACCGCGTCGTTCCCGCGGTGCCCCGCACGGGCGCGGGGGCCGCGGGCGAGATCATGCAGCTGGCGCACGCGTTCGGGCCCATGGTGGGCATCGGCCGGGTCCTCGGGCCTGACGGGACGCTGCGGCCCGCGCGCCAGGCGCTGAGCGGCTGCGGGCTGGCTGAGTTCACCCTCGGCCCGAAGGAGGGCATCGCCCTCATCCAGGGCGTGCCCGGAACCACCGGCCTGTGCGCGCTGCGCCTCGGCGAGGCCGCCGCGCTCGCCTCGCTCATGGAAGCGGCGGCGGCCCTGTCCGTCGTCGTGGCCCGGGCCCCGCGCGATCCCTACAGCGCCGCGTGCGGGCGCGGCGATGACCTGCTGGCCGAGGTGCTCGGGCGGCTCCGGGCGGCCATGGGGGACGAGCCGTCGCCGCGCTCGCTGCAGGCACCGGTCTCGTTCCGGGTGGCCGGGCCGGTGCTCACCCAGGTCCACCGGGCCGCCGCCCTGCTCGAGGCGGCGGCCGGCCGGGCCCTGACCGGGGTCACCGACTCCCCCGCCTACCTCGGCGGCCGGTTCGTCAGCACCGCCGGGTTCCACGGAATCGACCTGTCCGCGCATTGCGACCACCTCACGGCGGCGCTCGGCCACGCGGCGGAGGTGGCGGCGGCCCGGCTGCACCGGCTGATGGATCCCGCGGTCACCGGGCTGCCCGCGCAGCTGGCCCGCGAGCCGGGTCCGCAGGCCGGCCTGGCGCCGGTCCACAAGCGCGCCGCCGGGGAGGTCCACGCGATGAGGCGGCTGGCCGTGGCGACCCCGGTCGGCCTGATCGAGACCTCCGGCGGCCAGGAGGACGTCCAGTCGTTCGGCTGGGAGGCCGCCGAGAAACTCCGCATCGCGCTGCGCCACGCCCGCGCGGTCACGGCGTGTGAGCTGCTGGCCGGCTACCAGGCGGCGGCGCTCTCCGGGCGGCCGCCGCCGGCCGGGTGCCGGGCGCTGCTGGACTGGCTGGCCGGGATCGTCGGCCCGATCGATGAGGACCGGCCGTTCGGTGAGGACATCGAGCGGCTGATCCGGGCGCCCTGGCCCTCAGCCCGGGTCGGGGCGGCCGGCGGCCACCCGGCCGAGCTCGGTGAGGGTTGACTTGGACAGCACGTGCACCGTCCTGGCCGCGGGCGAGAGGTGCAGGGCGTGGCGGGGCAGCCGGACCCGCAGCGCGCCCGGCCTGGACACGAAGACCACGGGCGGATCCATCGTCAGGGCCTCGCCGTCCACGCCGATCTGCACCGGGGCCCCCGAGTTGATCTCGAACCGCGTCGCGCTCCACTCGTTCCACCCGGAGAACCGGCTGACCTGGCCCGCGGCCTCGAGCGCCGCGAGCGCTCCGGCCCCGGCCGCGTCGGCGACCAGGAGCGCCATGACCCCGAGCACGCCCTCGTCGAGCCGCGGGCGGGTTCCGCGGCCGCCCAGGCGGTCGAGCTGATAGGGGTTGTTGGACACCAGGATCAGCTGCGCCGTCTGGTGCGGCTGGCCGTCCGGCCCGTGGTAGCGCAGGTCGAGCTGGGTCGAGTCCGGGCCGATCAGGTCGGGCAGCATGGCGGCGGCCGTCTTCAGCTTCGCGTCCCGGTACTCAGGTGACTGGACGATCTCGGCGTACAGGCCGAGCGAGGCGTTGTTCACGAACGTCCGCCCGTTGACGGTGGCCAGGTCGATCCGGCGCTCGACTCCGTCCGCGAACGCGTCGAGCGCGCCGACCACGTCGTCGCGATCCAGTCCGAGGTCGAGCGCGAAATGGTTGCGGGTGCCCGCCGGGATGCACACGTGCGGGATGCCGTGCCGCGCGGCGACCGAGGCCACCAGCGCCTGCGAGCCGTCGCCGCCCGCCATGCCGATCACGTCGGCGCCCCGCGCGACGGCGTCCTCGGCCAGCTGGAGCAGGTCATCGCCGGGTTCCAGGACGACAGGCTCGATGCCGCGCTTGCGGCACTCCGCGGCGAGCTGGAACCGTTCGGCCTTCCCGCCCCCGGACTTCGGATTCATGATCAGCACCGGATGGGCGGGGCGCCCGGCCGCGGCCAGCTGCGCCGCGCCGGCCTGCAGCTGGCTGCGCGTGCGCTTGAGCGCGTACCGCGCGGCCAGCACCGACAGCGCGCCCAGGGCCACGATGAGCAGCGCCCGCCACACGGTGATGTCGGCGAACGCCAGGCCGACGCCGAAGCCCGCGGCCGCCGCCACCACCACGAGCAGGGCGATCATCCGCACGAAGCCTCGCCGCGACACCGTGTACCAGCCGCTCGTGGCGCAGATCAGCAAGGTGACGAAGGCCAGGAGCACGGCCGCCGCATGGACGGCGATGCCGGCCAGGAGAAAGCCGACCGCCACCACGAGCGCCGCCAGGGAGGTCACCGCGGCCAGCCGCCGCGCCACGCCCGGCCGCCGCGGGGTAGGCTCCACCGCGTCCTGTCCCGGCATGCGATCCCTCCCAGAGCGGCAGGCCATACCGTTATTCACGTTCGGGCTGGGTGTTAGCATACGCCGATGGCACAACAGGGTCCCGCCTACGAAAAGCCTGCCGACACCGAAGCGGTCGCCGACCGGCTGGCGGACCGGGTCGCGAACCTGGGCGGGCCGGTCTGGCAGCAGGTTGTGGAGGGGCTGCGCGAGCTGGGCGCGGTGGACCGGGCGATCTACTCCGCGGTGGCCGCCACCCCAACCCCGTCCCTCGACGAGCCGCTGCGCCGGCTGTCCAACGCCGCCAACAACTCCCGCCTGTGGCTGGCCATCGCGGCCGGGATGGCCGTGGTGGGGGGCAAGACCGGCCGGCGGGCCGCGGTCCGGGGGACCCTGGCCATCGGCGCCACCTCGGCGCTGGTGAACCTCGGGGTCAAATCCGCCTGGCGCCGGCAGCGGCCCGACCGGGCCGGCGCGGGAGTCCCGGACCAGCGGAACGTGCGGATGCCGACCTCCACCTCGTTCCCGTCCGGTCACGCGGCGTCGGCGTTCGCCTTCGCCGCGGCCGCCGGCCGGGAGCAGCCCTGGCTCGGCCTGTCCCTGCGGCTGCTGGCCGCGGCCGTGGCCTATTCGCGGGTCCACACAGGGGTGCACTACCCCGGCGACGTCGTGGTCGGCTCGCTGATCGGCGCGAGCACCGGGCAGGCCGTGGCTGACCTTACGATCCGGCTGCCCGCCGCCTGGAGCAGCGCTCGCCCGGCGGATTCCGGTTCCGGGCCGACCTAGCTCGCGCCTGGCCCCTGGCGGGAGTCCGGCAGGCGCAGCGCGTTGGCCCACAGCCGGGTCAGCGTGGCCGCTAGCTGCCCGACGTCTACCGGCTCGCGGCCGACCGCCAAGGCGACGTAGGCGCTGCGGCTGACCATCGTGGACAGCGCCAGCGAGGCCAGGTCGGGATCGAGGGCGGGGTCCGCGAGGCCCTGGCGCTGGAGGCCCCCGATGGCGCGGGCGTTGCGGGCCAGGAAGGCGGCGCTCCGCTCGAGGCGAAGCTCGCGGAAGCGCTCGTCGACCGTGGCCACCTGCTCCATGAGGGCCATCAGCCGGGCGTTGCGGCGGTAGGCCTCCAGGTAGGCGGCGTTGGCGGCGTGGACCACCGCCACCGGGTCCGCCCCGGCGCCGGCCAGGGACGGGCCGGGGTGGAGCATCTCCTCCTCCACCTCACCGAACACCGCCGCCAGGGCGTCTTCCTTGCTCCGGAAGTGCGAGTAGAACGAGCCGTGCGCCAGCCCCGCCTCCTCGGCGATGTCGGTGATGCGGGCGGTGACGAACCCGTCGCGCTCGAACACCCGCCGCGCCGCCGCCAGCAGCGCCTGGCGGTTGCGCGCCGCGTCGGCCCTGAGGGGACGGGCCTGCCGCAGACGGGCCTGCCGTTTGTCGCGGGACTCTCCCTGTACGACCTGGTCCTCCCCTACGACCACATGGAGACCCTGCCAGGATCCGGGGCGGTCCTCGTCGACCTGGCCGGAAACGCCGCCCTGCGCGACCAGGTCGGCCGCCACCTCGCCGGGCGGCTCGCCCAGGTCGTGGTGGCCGGCTTCACCAGTCGCGACGCCGACGGGCCGCAGGCCGGCCAGCCGGCCGTGCCCTTCTTCGTTCCCGACCTGATCCGGGCGCGCGCCCGGGAGTGGGGATGGCCAGTACTCGAACAGCGTTTCCAGGCGGCTCTCGGCGGCTTCGCCCGCGACGCCGTCTCCTGGCTGGCGGTGGTCCGCCACCGCGGCCTGGATGCCGCCGGTGACGTCTACCAGGCGGTGCTGAACAACGCCACGGGCTCGCGACCGAGGCCCAGCTGATCGATCTTGCCGACGGTCCGGGGAGGTAGCGACCTCATGCGCCAGCTCATGTTCCTCGGCCCGGGCCGGGTGGAATGGCAGGAGACCGCCGAGCCGGCGGTCGGGGGCCCGCTCGAAGCGATCGTCGCGCCGGTCGCCGTCGCCACCTGCGACCTGGACGTCGCCATCCTGCGCGGGACGTTCCGGGCCTTCCCCGGCAAGTTTCCCCTCGGCCACGAGGGCGTGGCCCGGGTGACCGAGGTCGGCGAGGGCGTCACATCGGTGTCGCCGGGAGATCTCGTCGTGGTCCCGTTCCAGATCTCCTGCGGGACCTGCCCGGCCTGCCGGGCCGACCGGACCGGCAACTGCGCCTCGGTCCCGCTCGGATCGATGTACGGGTACGAGCCGTTCGGCGGCCCGTGGGGCGGGTTCCTGGCCGACCGGGTGCGCGTCCCGTACGCCGACGCCATGCTGGTCCGCCTCGAGCCGCCGGCCGACCCGGCGGCCGTGGCCAGCCTGAGCGATAACGTCTGCGCCGGCGGTCCGCTACCTCGACCCGGACCCGGAGTCCGCCGCGCTGGCCGCCGGGCTCGGCGCCCAGGCCAGCGAGGGCCCGATCCCGCGCGAGGTCGGCTCGTTCCCGGTCACCGTGGACGCCATATCGGGATGATGTGTTTGATATTGACGAAATCTGGTGTAGGGCGCACAGTGCGACCAACGGCGTGATCCGCCGCCGCTGACCGCGCACGTCACGCTAGGAGGTACGTCATGAGAAAACTGGCGATTGCCGGGTCAGTCGCGGCGACCGTGCTGGCCCTGCTGCTGCCGACCTCGGCGCACGCAGCCCCGGCCGCGACCGCCGGCCAGGGCCACGGCAACGGCGGCCTGATCGTGCGGACCGACCGGGGCCTGGTGCAGGGCAAGCCCGCCGAGGGGATCCGCCAGTGGCTCGGCGTCCCCTACGCGGCCCCGCCGGTGGGGGCGCTGCGCTGGGCGGCGCCGCAGCCCGCGGCGCGCTGGACCGGGATTCGCCAGGCGACCTCCTACGGCGGCCGGTGCGCGCAGCTGGCCAGCGGCAACGGCCCCCGGGTGGACAACGAGGACTGCCTGTACCTGAACGTCTACGCCCCGCCGGGGCGTGACCGCGGGCTGCCAGTCCTGTTCATGATCCACGGCGGCGGGCTGACCACCGGCGCCGGGGATCAGCACGACGGGTCGCTGATCGTGAACACCGACCACAACATCGTGGTTTCCATCAACTACCGGCTCGGCCCGCTCGGCTTCCTGGACGTACCCGGCCTCGCCACGTCCGCGCTGACCGCCAGCGGCAACTTCGGCCTGCTGGATCAGGAAGCCGCGCTGCGCTGGGTGCATCGCAACATCGCGGCGTTCGGCGGCGACCCGGCCAAGGTCACGATCGACGGCGAGTCGGCGGGCGGCTGGTCGGTATGCGCGCTGATGACCTCGCCGCTGGCCCGCGGCCTGTTCCGCGGCGCGATCATGCAGAGCGGAAGCTGCGCCACCCAGACCCGGGCCACCGCGCAGGCCGCGAGCCTGGCGTTCGCCAAGCAGGCCGGCTGCCCGGACCCGGCCACCGCGGCGGCCTGCCTGCGCGCCCTGCCCGAGACGACCCTGCTCGACGCCAGCGCCAGCTACCAGCCCCTGTTCACCTCCGGCGGCCCGGAACTGCCGGTGCCCGCCGCGCAGGCGGTCGCCTCCGGCCACTACAACCGGGTGCCGCTGCTGATGGGCACCAACCACAACGAGGGCCGCACGTTCTCCCAGGGGTTCACCGCGCTGACCGAGCAGCAGGCCGCTCAGCTCATCACCTCCGAGTTCGGGTCCAAGGCCCCGGCCATCCTGGCCCGCTACCCGTGGAGCTCGTACCCGAGCCCGTATACCGCCGCCTACCAGATCGGTGACATCTGGACCGACAGCGGGTTCCTCACCGGGATCGGCGGCTGCCCCACCCAGAACCAGGCCGCGGCGTTCGCGGCCACCACCCCGACGTTCTTCTACCAATTCGACGACCTGCACGCGCCGGGCCTCAACAACGACCACCCCGGCTACCAGTGGGGCGCCGGGCATGCCATGGAGCTGGCCTACCTGTGGCCGAGCTTCAACAACGGCTACTCGCTTTACGACCTGCTCACCCCGGCCCAGCTGCGGCTCTCCCGGCAGATGGTCAGGTACTGGGGCGCCTTCACCGCCTTCGGCGCGCCCGAAGTCCCGGGCCAGCCGCTGTGGCCGCGCTACACCAGCGGTCAGCTGATGTCGCTGCGGCCGGGCGGCCAGACCCAGACCATCTCGGCCGGCACGTTCGCGGCCGAGCACCAGTGCTCGTTCTGGAACGCCGGGTAGCCTCTGGACGGTGCGGGAGATAACGCAGCGCCTGACCCGCCGGTACGGGACCGGGGTCGCGGCCTGGTGCGCCGGGATCCCGGGCCTGGCCGGGTCCATGGCCGAGCGCTGGGAGCTGGCCCTGGGTGAGCCGTTTCCCGGCGGGAACAGCTCGGCGGCATTCCGCTGCGCCCGGTCCGACGGCTCGCCCGCGGTCCTGAAGCTGAGCCCCGACGTGGCGGTGGTGGCCGAGCAGGTGGCGATGCTGCGGCTGTTCGGCGCGGGCGGCCAGGTGCCCGCGGTGCTGGCCGCTGACGCGGCGGCGGGCGCAGTCCTTCTGGAGCTGATCGAGCCGGGCACGCGGGCCGATGAGCTGCCGCGGCCGCCCTCCGCCGGGGAATGGGCCGACCTGCTCCGGGCGCTGCACGCGGCCCCGGTGCCGCCCGATGTCCCGCGCGACCTGCGCGCCCAGTGCGACGGGTTCTTCGACCGGATCGGCCGCCGGGTATCCGATCCGGCCATCGGGCGCCGGGTGAGCGCCGCGGACGTCCGGCAGGGGACGGAGCGGTGCCTGGCCCTGCTCGCCACCGAGACCACGCGAGTCCTGCTGCACGGCGACCTGCACCTGGGCAACGTCCTCGACGGCGGCGCCGCGCGCGGCCTGGTGGCCATCGACCCGAGGGCCTGCGCCGGCGATCCCTGTTTCGACGCCGTCGACTACCTGCTGGACGGCGCGGGACGCGACGGAGTGGAAACCCGGTGCGCGGCGCTGGCGTCCGCGTCCGGGCTGGACGCGGGCCGGCTGCACGGGTGGTGCCGGGCGGTCGCGGCGATCGTGGCGATCCTGCGCCTCGGGCGTTCCGGCCCAGACGAAGCGGTCACCGAGCTGCTCGCCCTCGCGCGATGACCGGCTGACCGTGACGGCGGAACTTGGCTTTTCAATCTAACCGCGTGAAGCAACATGGTTAGCTATCGTCACCAGTTCTGCGGATAGCCCGATGTCTCCGCGACCTCCATAAACCTATTGGTTCCTGTAATCACTTTAGCATCATCTCTTGCTGGTATCTCATGCGCCTCGCAATGAATTGCCTTGCGAGTCTCCTTCAGGATGTGCTATCGCATACACAGGGGGATGGCTGCCGGGGGGCGGCGGCCAGTATGCAGGGGGTTGAGATGGAGGAGCGACGTCCCGAGCCTGATCGCGGTCCATCTGGCGTGCCATCGGTTAACGGCCACTCATCACTGGCTGGCCAAACTTGTTCTGCGCCCGGCGAGTTCGGTGGCCGGTGGGGGGAACCGCCTGATGCCAGTGGTATCCCTGGCGGGGGCAACCAGACGCCTAATGGGATCAGCGAGTCCGCGGGTAAGCCCGGTAATCTGGTCGGTAATCATGGTAAATCGCTCGACCAGACAGACTCGGAGACAACCCGCTACCTGGCTGCTGTCACGCAGCTAGATCTTAAGTACGCGCGTTCCATTGTCCGCCAGATTGTCGGAGGGTCATTCCGTGCTGTCGCTCCGGCTGCGGGCGCGGATGTAGTCGCGGTGACCCGATGGGCTCTGGCGGCATTGCGCAGGCGGGCTCAGCGTGATCTGGTGCTGACCTGCCTGCTGGCCACAGGAGTGGCTGTCGCGGTCGGCGCGTGGACGCTGATCCCGATCGTGGTAATGACCCTGCTCGCGGTCTTCGTGGTCGCGTACGAACGGTGGGTTCGTGACGTGCGGGTCATTGCCCGCCAGATGCTCCGTGGACGCTTCCGCGCCCACGATGCTCCGGCTTCGCCGAGTCAGCGCATAGAGAAACGGCTGGCCGTGGTCCGGCAGCAGCAGAATGGCAATCTTGTCGTCTTCCGCGGCCAGTCGCCTTTCGTGGGCAGTGGCGAGGCGTATCTTTACGATGACATCGTAGTGGATGTAGCGCGGGGAAGGAAGAAGAACGGGAAGAGGCAGCCGCCGATTCCGTTTTCCACCTCGCAGTTGCATGAGGCCCTGGAAGCAGCCCTCAAGAGCATGGATTTTCCCGGCATCCGGGTAGGCCAGCGCCTGTACGTTAATGGCGAGCATATCATTTCTGATTCGCGGCTTCTTCCTCATAAGGACGGGCCGCCCGCCACTGATGCTTCAGCCGACCTGCTGCGTGACGGCTGCAATCCGGCTTCGGAAGCGCGAACCTTCGTTTGCGCAGAGATCGGCGGATGGAAGGGCCAGCTCGTCGTTTCTCTTTTTACTCGAGCCGTACAGTCCCATGGGTCTCTGCAGGTGGAATGGAGGTTCCATGTATTGCCGCCGCTGCATACTATTTTCCGGCTAGTTGACCGGCGGTATGAGCTACCGGTCGCCGGGCAGATCCCTAAAGCCATGACCACAGGCGTGCTCTGGTTTATGCCTGCGCTGCTCTCGGCCCCGGTCATGCTGGCTTACCATGCGGCCCTTCCGTTCATTGAGATGGCCCGTACGCTGGCGCAGTCCTACCGCATACGCCACGGTTACGCATTCAATTACGGGGCACCGCGGAGCATCAGAGAGATCGCTATCAGCTACCGGCGGCTGCACGATTTTGTGGCTGCGGACTGGCTGACATTTATAGCGCTCGCCCAGCACACACTGGTGACCTCACTGAGAGGATTCCTTGAGGCGCATCATGTCGACATGAGGCAGTTCACATCCCAAGAGCGGTTCATCATCAGAAATAAGGTTAGCAAATATAATATCGAAAAGATAGACGCACAGAATGTCGCGGTCGGCGACAAGCCGCAGGCGAGTGGCGATAAAAAGAAATCCGGAGCTCGGTGACGGAAAGCGGGCAGCTGCGGTGAGTCAAAGCTATAAGGTGGGGAAGATCAAGGCGGAGAACGTCGCAATTGGCAACCACGCCAAGGCTGGAGGTCGTACGGCGTCGGCGCCGCTGGCCACGGCGCCCCCGATTGTGTCGTCGCGCGGAGTATTCCTGAGCTACCGCCAGCAAGACGCCGCGCCCTATGCCCGCTTGCTGCATTTCCGGTTGCGTGAGCGTTTCCCGGGCGTGCGCGTCTTCATGGACCTGGACTCCATCGCGCCGGGCCTGGACTTCGCTGAGGTCATCCGGGAGGCGGTTGACTCATGCGCGGTGCTCGTGGCCCTGATCGGGCGTCAATGGGCGACCCTGGCCGATGAGCAAGGACGCCGCCGGCTCGATGACCCCGATGACTGGGTGCGGTTCGAGATCCAGGCGGCGCTGGAGCGCGGCGTGCGGGTGATCCCGGTACTGGTCGATGGCGTCAGGCCTCTCCGGCAGGAGCAGCTGCCCGCCGGGCTCCGAAAGCTGGCGCGGCTTAACGTCCTGGACCTCAGCTACGGCCGGTACGAGTACGATGCGTCCCGGCTTCTTGACCTGATCCAGGAAGTGCTCGCCAGCCGACCGGAGTAGTCAGAAGCCCGTCACCTTGATGGCGGGGTGTACCCCGCCTGACCACCTGGCCGACCAGGCCGCGTCACAGTCATCGGCGGGACATTCGTACCAGCCTTTGCGCCAGCCCCGGCCCGCGGCAGCCGCCCGGTGAGGAACCGACGGCTGCCCGCAGTCCGGGCACGGCACCGTAAGCGCTTCGGCCGACCGCCGCGAAGCCTGCGCTACGGCATATTGCCTGACCAGTGCGGCCCGGGCCGGCGGGATGCTGGCCTTAGTCGCGTCCAGTTCGCTGCTGACCGCGCCCAGATGGGCGCGGAGCTTATCCCGGTACCGCTCGAGCTGCTCCCTCTTGAGCCGCGGCGACCACCAGGAAAGCTCAGGCTGGTACAGGTGGAGCCGGCCGAGCTCGTCCTCGGCTTCCGCGAGGCGGCGCCGGAACTTCTCCACGTCGCCTTCCAGGCGGTCGCGCTTACCGGTCAGCTCACGGAACCTGCCGGTCAGCTCGTCGATAGCCCCCGGCACGTCCCCCGGTGCCTCCGGCGCCTCCGGTTCCGGCGCACGCTGGGCGGTGCGCCAACCATCACGGCCAAACCGGGGCATTGGCCAACCATAACGCCCTAACGGGCCTGAACCGCCCCGCCTCGCCGGCCGACTCCACCAGCGGAAACAAAGAATTTCCGCCGAGTGACCTGGCTTGGCAGCTCAAGTGCCGGTCGTTCCGGCTACCGGACGTCGGTCCGCCCCGGCGTAGCGGTAATCTACCGGGTGCGATCATGTGTCCTGTGTCCTGTACCGGTAGAGACGGGAGTGGGCCTATGCCCTCGACCTGTGCGCCAGCCCTGACGAGGTGACCGATGGCCAGCCTGATCACGTGGTATGACGTGCTGGGGGTGCTGCCAGACGCGGAGCCGGACGACATCCGCCAGGCGTGGCAGGCCAGAAAGGCCGCACTCCAGCCAGGAATGCTGGCGGGGGCCCCGCCGAACGTGGCGCCGGCCGCTGACCGGGCGCGGCAGGCGGTAGAGGAGGCCTGGCGCATCCTTGGCGACCCGGCTACCCGGGAATCGTACGACCAGGCCATCGGTTTCCGGCGGCCCGGGGAGGGCCTGGCGTCACCGTCCCGAGGGCCATTGGGGCCTGACGTCAGCCTGGGTGAGGGATGGTCTACGGCGGATGAGGAAGCGCTGGAGCCGTATGAGGATCGGCCTTCCCGGGTAGTAGTGCCGGATGTCAGGGGAGTGTTCTACCAGGTGTGCATGGAGGTCGCTGGCCGGCTCGGCCTGCATCTGGCCCCGGTCCGGCTGACGCCGCATCCGATGCCGGTCGAGGGTCTCGTCGTTGACCAGGCTCCGCCTCCCGGTAAGCGGGTGCACCGCAACAGCACGCTGACGGTCCAGTTGTGGCATCCGCCCCAGCCGGGCGGTCAGCGGCCAGCAGATGGCGGTTGAGCAGGCCTGAAGGACCGGGTCTTGTGCTGGCGTGCTCAGCAGGCTACCGAACGTCGAGCCCGGCGACGGCTCTCCGTATGATCATGCGCTAGATCTCCGATGTGCCTCGAGGATAGTGAAGTTGCCGGACGTGGCTGGAGCTGAGCAGCTAAGTGCCATTGCGGTATCAACTGTCGACCGACCCGGTACGTAAGCTACCGTGTGACTCACAACATCGTTCATCAGCCAGAACAGACACGGCACGGAATTCGCGGCACGTCTAAGCTAAAGGATTTGGTCCGAATGGCATCACCGAGCACTCGGCCTCGTTTCAAGATATCTGTCTTCCTTAGCTATCCAAAACCATGCATGGACGAGCAGCGTCAATTCATTGACAGAATTTGTGATTATTTGGACAGTCGCGGCTTCGTGCCACGCACCCTGGGCGTTACTGATTATGATATGGACGCACCCCTGAAAGCCATACGTCGTTTGATGCTGGAATCCAATGGACTGATTACGGTGGCGTTTCGCCGTACATATATTGAGCAAGGGCAGGGCAATTACAGAAGCAATATCGCAGGTCTTACGGCCTATCCACTGAGTCATCAATGGTTGACTAGCCCATGGGCACATATAGAGCCTGCCATGGCATATCAGATCGGCCTTCCGATCTTGATCCTTAGAGAAGAAGGAGTTATCGAAGAAGGTCTTCTCCAAAAAGGTGTCGCGGGCACTTATATGCCGGTATTTGACGTGAATGGTTCACTGGATCAATACTTCGTTTCTCCCGAATGGAACGATCTAATCTGGAAGTGGGAAGGGCAGGTAAGATCCGTTGTAGAAAAGAAGGGAAACCCTCCGCAGCTTTTCTAATGAATACTCTACAGTGTCAGACACTGAGAGCAGAGTAGTTTCACCTAGTCGCCTGCAGGCGACTAACTTCTATTTCCCGAATCGCGGGTGAGCTGGATGGCAGAAGCAGTGAAGCGGCGGATTTGGACAGGTGCGGCGGGTACGGATGAATGGAATCAGGTAGAAAATTGGACTGACGGAATCATACCGAATAATGGAGAAAACGTTACCATTGCCATGATTGATTCAGGCACAGCGCCAGCACCTAACGCTCCGGCTAATCTCAATATTGCCGACCTCTACGTCGAGGGTAACATAGGAGGAGGGCCAATACTTGTAAACGGTGCGTTTCATTGGAAATCTGGTCGCATCGCGGCTGATCTAGACTTGAAAAATGACGGAAGCGTCACCACGGGAAGAGTCGAATTGAGCGGGACAATTAAAGGTTCCGCAAGCCTAACATTCGAAGGAGACGATCAACTGCTTCTCGACGGCGGAACGATAGTGTGCAATGACAATGTGACATTTACGAATTGCGGACTACGGGCTGTTTCAGACGCGCCATCGCGATTTACTAGCAAAAACTTTTATATTCAAGACACCAGTCGCTTCTCTGGAAAAAGTCTGGCGGTAGAGCGAGCGGCCGGCGGTTTGCTCCGTGTCGATGGAGAGCTAGATGTCGACGAGGGTGCAAAACTAATTGTTAATCTAGGCCTTTTGGAGGGGACGGGATTTCTCAATATTATCTATGATGCAACTATGGATCTTGAACAGGGTATTCCAACTAGCGCCGGACGCAATTGGCTTATCGTAACTCCATGGCATACGACGGCCAGATTTGGGTTTAAGTTCCCGGGAAGCCTGAAACTATAGATTTACCCAGGCCCACGCCCGAGCATGAGAGCCGGGTTAACGGCCTGGTTCACGCATTACTTTCCGCGAAATCGCTACGGACCTTACGTACGCTGACCGCCACTTCGGACGGGTGGCAACGGTCGGTTACCCGCATTTCCCGTAGGAAACCTGGCCCAGGTCGGGGAAGCCGGGCAGCGGCATGGCCGCCGGCCGGCCGCCCTGGTCATAGTCGAGTGTGAACTGGACGGGCAGCGGCTGCGGGCACCCGACCAGCACCTGGAAGGTGACGGTGAACCAGGCACTGGCCCCCGGTCCGAGCGTAGGCGGGAGAGCATTGCCCGGTCCCGGGACCGGCAGCTCACCGCAGGGTCCCCAGGCCTGCGAGGTCGCCTTGAGCCCGCCCATCGGAAGCATCACCTCGACCCGGCGGAGTGTGACCGGCGTGGCCGACAGGTTCGTGACCTCCAGGCCCAGTTGCAGCTCATGACCGATCTGCGCGGAGCACCCAGGACCGGTCTGGCTCAGCGGGAAGCCGCCTGCCGCGAAGGATGGCGTGGTCTGCGAGGCGGCGGGGCGGGGCGGGGCGGGCGGCTTCGCGGCATGCCGGACTCCGGCGGCATACCCGACGGCCAGGCCGGCCAGCAGCGCCACAGCCGCCAGGGCCAGGGCGGCCGCAGGCGGCCGCCGCCGCAGGACCGGCCCGTGCCGGCTGCCCATCTCCAGGACATCGTCATCAGCCGGGGGCTTGCCACCGTCCGGAACGGTCATTCAGTGAACCTTTTCATCGGCCGACTCACGCTCAGGGTACGGCGGGTAGCCTTGGGCGGATGGAAACGGCTCGGTGCGTTGCCCGGCAGGCGGAGCGGGGTGCTTGAACCTCTGACGCTGCTGCGATGAAGTGGCACTTTTCGCAGCTCGGGGCTACCGAACGTCGAGCCCGGTGACGGCTCTCCCTATGATCATCCGCTGGATTTCCGACGTGCCCTCGAAGATGGTGAAGATCTTGGCGTCCCGGTGCCACCGCTCGACCGGGTAGTCCCGCGTGTACCCGTTGCCGCCCAGGATCTGGATGGCCTGCTCGGTGACCCGGACCGCGGTCTCCCCCGCGACCAGCTTGGACATCGACCCCTCGGCGTGGGCGAACGGCTTGCCCTGCCGGGCCATCCAGGCCGCGCGCCAGGTGAGCAGGCGGGCCGCGTCGACCGAGGCGTGCATGTCGGCGAGCATGAAGGCCACCGCCTGGTTCTGCCCGATCGGGCGGCCGAACTGCACCCGGGTGCGCGCGTACTCGGCGGCGTACTCCGCCGCCGCGCGCGCCACGCCGACGGCCATGGCCGCCACGCCGGGCCGCGACGCCTCGAACGTCTTCATGGCCGCCTGCTCGCCGCCGCGGCCGCCCTCGCGGACCCGGGCCAGCCGCTCTTCCAGGCGCTCCCGGCCGCCGACCACGCACCGGCCGGGCACCCGGACGTCGGACAGCACGACCTCGGCGGTGTGCGAAGCCCTGATCCCGTGCTTGCGGAATTTCTGCCCCATGGAAAGCCCGGGCGTGCCGGGCGGCACGATGAAGCTGGCCTGCCCGCGCGATCCGAGGGCCGGGTCCACCGAGGCCACGACCACGTGCACGTTGGCGATGCCGCCGTTGGTGGCCCAGGTCTTCACCCCGTTCAGTACCCACTCGTCGACGGCGCCGTCGTAGGTCGCGCGGGTCCTGATCGCGCCGACGTCGCTGCCGGCCTCGGGCTCGGAGGAGCAGAACGCGCCCAGCTTCACCTCTCCCGGGCCGCCGAACATCTGCGGGCACCACTCCCCGATCTGCTCAGGCGTCCCGTTGGCCACCACCGCGACCGCCGCCAGCGAGCTGCCGGCCAGCGCGAGCCCGATCCCCGCGTCGCCCCAGAACAGTTCCTCGAACGCGACCGGGACGCCGAGCCCGGACCCCTCCAGGTACTGCTGCCCGTAGAAGTCCAGCGAGTACAGCCCGATCTTGGCCGCCTCCTCGAGCACCGGCCACGGGGTTTCCTCCCGCTCGTCCCACTCCGCCGCGGCCGGCCGGATCACCGACACCGCGAACTCGTGCAGCCAGTCCCGCATCTGAACCAGGTCATCGCTGAGTTCGAGCGAGAACGTCGCCTGACCAGCATCGCTCATGTTACCCAAGAGTAACATGATGTCCCGCCGCGGGACAGGCTTCCGTCCGTACCTCAGGAAATTTATGCCGAACGAACCGGCTCTCACGCACATCTCACGCTGACAGGGTCGACTACCCGGTGGGATTCACCTCACATGCCTTACCGGCATCATCTGTCACAATCCGCGGCGCCCGGCGTGGGGCCTATGTCCCCCCGCCCCCATCTTCCGGGTGTTCCGGGCCGGACGGCCGCGGCGGTGCGCGGGTCAGTCCGGGGCGTGCTGGTCGAGGAACTCGTAGATGTCCGCGTCGTCGACCCCGGGGAAGCTGCCGGCCGGCCGCGCGGA
>Ga0335081_10004988_pt1 | contig 20982 bp, 23 predicted proteins | sample Lox_Sample_35_FD_206713 | JGI IMG/M metagenome (GOLD analysis project Ga0335081, IMG submission 206713) | Soil microbial communities from Loxahatchee National Wildlife Refuge, Florida, United States - Lox_Sample_3.5 | ecosystem: Environmental > Terrestrial > Soil > Wetlands | place: USA... | reverse complement strand
TACTGATGAAATCCCACGCCTTAACCGCAAACTCTTTCACCTTCTGTTTGCGCGCTACTTCGGCCTGAAACTCATTCGCGATACAGGTCACAATGTCTTCGTAGGTGGTAGACCCCACCAATTCCACTGAAATAGCCACGAAATTAAGCTTTTGATTGTCTAGGGTCTCTATTTCTCCCTTAGCCGTAAAGTCAATGCAAAGTAAAAGCGAAGATTTTCCGATGCCACGCTCGCCAGATATTAGGAAATGCTTGGGATTATTGTTCTTAGTCTGAAATAAACTTTGTTCCGCGGACCGCATTTCTTCCATACGACCGCAAAACATGCCCGTCGTTACGATGCTATTTGGACGAAACGGATTGTACTTGGCCACGGTCCGATCCCGTTTAATAAGAGGTAATAGGCCCTAATAAGTGCCAATAACTGATAATAGCCCGAGTCGGGGTCCTACTCCGAGTTTAAAGTTCCTCCAGTGCAACTCCATCCAATTCCAGCGCCGCTACACAGGCCAGAAAGAATGTGGCCGAAAACGTGCCCCTTTTTAGCTTGGCCGTGATCGAGTTTTCGGTTTCGCTCTTAAACCCGTGCTTTTTGAGCCGTTTGGCCAGCTCGGCATAGGTTACCTCGCAATCCCGTAGCTTGTGCTTCAGGAACGCTGCGGCTCGTTGCGCCCATTCATCTTCTGAGGTAATCGCCATACTGCCATCCTGTCATATTCGGCACCTGTCATTTACGACAGATTGTGCTTGACGGCAAGCCCTATACCTGTCATAAGTGACAGGTGTTGAAAATGACAGGTTAGATCAATGGCCCAACATTTCCTCCTCTCCAAAGCTGCTAAGTCCCTCTCACTGGCGCAAGTGTTCACGATGAAGGATGCGGACGCGGAATTGACCTTCCGTCGCATCCGCTGGGCCGATACCAACGGCGAGCCGGTTTGCTGCCATTGCGGCGGCGTTGACGCCTATGACTGCCGCCGCTTGAAGGGCGCACCGCGCTTCCGCTGCCGCGCCTGCGGCAAGGATTTCAGCATTACCAGCGGGACGCTATTTGCCTCGCACAAGCTGCCGCTGCGCTGCTACCTCGCAGCCATCGCGATCTTCTGCAATGAGGTCAAAGGCAAATCCGCGCTGGCCCTCTCTCGCGATCTGAACGTGTCCTACAAGTGCGCCTTCGTGCTGTTGCACAAACTCCGCGAGGCGATGGCCGAAGAATTGAAGGGCCGCATTGTCGGCGGCGAGGGCAAGACCGCTGAGGTAGATGGCGGCTATTTCGGCGGCTACATCAAGCCCGCCAATCATCGTGAGAACCGGCGCGACCGCCGCTTGCTGCGCAATCAGACCGGCAAGCGCAAAGTAGTTGTAGTGGTCCGTGAGCGTGGCGGCGAAACCATCCCGGCAGTGTTCAAGTCAGAAGCGCAAGCTATGAATTTCTTGCGCGCCCATATCGCCAAGGGCACGACGGTTAATGCCGATGAGGCCGGATCATGGGATGAACTGCACAAGCGTTACGAGGTCAAGCGCATCAATCACGAAGAGGCATATTCGCTGGACGGCGCTTGCACAAATTGGGCAGAGGAATTTTTCAGCCGTATGCGCCGCGCTGAAATTGGCCATCATCATCATATCGCTGGCGCTTATCTGCTTCGTTATGCGCAAGAAGCTAGCTGGCGCGAAGACAATCGCCGCGCTGCCAATGGTGAGCAAGTCGAGCGGTTGGCCGGTCTGGCGATGAAGCGGAAGCCGTCAGTGGATTTCAGCGGCTATTGGCAGCGTCATCGCCAGCCCGCGACTGACGTCTGATCGCGGCCATCTTCCCTTTGGTTTCGCTTGAAGCCGAATCCATATAGGCGGCCAACGCATTTTCCATCTCTGTATTGGCGTCACGCTGCGTCGCTCTGCAAAACAGCAAGAACCGAGCGACCACTTTTTCGCTCAGGCCCCAATCTAAAAGACGCCTACCCGTAAGTGGTCGCGGCATCCACAGATACGCGGGTTTACGCTTGCCCCGGAATGTACATTAATGTACATTCCGGACTGAGAGTCGAATCGTTCCACAGGGGGTGACTTCTGTCCGGCGATTGGGCTTAAATGAAAGCCCCTCCCGACTGGGGAGGGGCAAAGGAACTACCAACTTAAGGGCAGGTACTGCGGGTCAGGATTCGAACCGACAACCTTCTCAGGCCAACTGAGCCGCTCTACCGTTGAGCTACCGCAGCCCACCTCTTGCACGAGCCGCTGGAACGGCCCGTGAGATAGACACCCGAACCTTTCGGTTCGGGTGTTTGCTTTTCATCGGTTGGCTAGTCCGAATCGAAGCACCATCAATAAGGGATGATTTGCGAGGCACATGCAACAGGTCGGCGCGGAAAACGCACAGGCTTTCCCGTCAAGACCACTAGCAGGCCCGTAAATGGCGACGATTCGGGGCGTGGTGTCGAGCGAACCTGTGGATTACGTAGTTGGCAGCCTCCAGACAATCGTGCCCTTTCGTTTGCCATTGATCACCAACTGCCCCTGCTTGGCCCGGAGCCTCAGAGAGTGGATTAGGTGCCGCGCCATAGCCCGGCGCATGACGGCATCGGTGCCGTCTAGCCCTTTGGCCTTGGCAACGTACACGGCCAATTCCTTGGTGGTCATGGGGCCGCTGGCGAGCGCCGCGGCGCAAAGCTTGAATGCCTCGCCGTAGCGGAATAGCCGCTGAATGTCCGCGTAGGCCGGAAGGGTAATGTCGCCGCTCTTGCTCTCGAAGATCGAGATGGCCGCAGACAGGTGCACCAGGTCGGCGCGCGCTTGGTCTAGGCGCTTCTCATAAAGCTTGATCGAGCGGCGGACCTCATCGCGCTTTCGCCGTAGCGTTGTGACGGTTCTGATTTCAGCCATGATAAAGTCAGTCCATGTTCAAGGACCTTTGGCAAAACCTCAGCTACCGTCTTGGCTATGCGCACGGCCTGCGCAATCGCAAGCCTTACAGGTCGCCTTGGTGGGTCGATAAAATCGTGTATGGCGTCGCCTACCTAAAAGGACTTAGGGCGCGAGACCAGAAATAGCTTGTGGCGTTTGCGCCATAATACCGCGATTGCCGACAGCAATCCGTCGACCGAGGAGGCCTCGCGGTAAAGCGCCGTTATCACCGTGTAGGTCGGCAGCCGATCGTCGGGCAGTTCGGGCGCTCGCTCGCGCACAACCCAGTCGACGAAAGCGCCAGCCAGCCGCAAGCCGATCCAAGCAAGGAAAATCATCGCCAGCATGATCTCAAGAGCGTACAGGGTCGCCGCCGCCGCCATCGTGGCGGCGGCAAGCGCCCCCAATCCGACAATTGCAATGGGGATGATACTGCCACGCCAGCGCGGCGGAGCGGCCGAGAGGCTGGGCCAGGTCTGCTTTAATCCTGCCGATGCGTGGTCGGCGATTGTGGTGGAGGCGCAGCGCATGGCGAAGCGATTGATGTGATCGCTGCAGGTGAAGCGGAAGGTGCGCGCCAGATGCGAATTGTCCTTGATCAAGCCGCCAATGCAGCGTGCGGCGGCGGCGCGCGGAGCGACCGTGAGGCAGAGCTGGCCGTCGATGAGGAGCGGCACCATGCCGTGGGCGGCCGACTCGATCAGCCGCTCGTCGCCAAGCGGACAGCGCGCGCGTGGAATACCGTCGAGCGGCTCGAACACCACGCCGAGCTGCTCGCCGAGCGCACGCAAGTAGGTTTCCTCGTCAAGCGCGCCGGACGCGATCAGAACGCGATCGGCGCCGGTGCCGAGCGCTGCGGCGCGCGCTTGAGCGGCTTCGATTGCAGCGGGCGAGAGCAAAGCGCGGACGCAGTCGAGTTCCGGAAATGCAAGCTCATCGCGTGCGGCGGCGTTATCGAATTTCTCCGCCCGCGGATTGATCGAAAGGCTGCCGGCGGGCGCGCCAAAAGACACCCGCGAGCGGACGCGTACCGCTCCCGCATCGACTACCAACGCCATACCCCCACCTACGCCTACAAGCCCAGGCAGATGTTAGCGCGCATACAACTATATCGCGAGTCTGAATTGCAGGCCGAGCGCGGGTGGCCGTGCTGGCCGGCCGGTGCTAGAACGCCGCCATGTCGGGGTTTATGTCACATTACCTGGTGCCGGCGGCGATCACCGCGGTGGCGATCGTGCTGGTGCTCGGCCTCATAAACATGATGCGCGGCGGCTCGCCCAACCGCTCGCAGAAGCTGATGCGGCTGCGCGTACTGCTGCAATTCGTCGCCATCATTGTCATCATGGCGACGATCTGGGCGATGGGCCGCTAGCACGAGGATCGGACGAAAGCGTCTATTTCGCGCCCGGCGGCATCGGCGCCGCGCGCATATATTCGATCTTTTCCTTTTTCTTCTTCATGGCCACTTTTTTCTTCGGCTTCTTCATCTCTTCCGCCGACAGGTCGACGGCGGTGGCTTGCGCCGAGGCCGCATAGCCTTCGCAGGCTTTGGCCGGCGCGGCGGCCGGCAGCATCAAGAAGGCCCCGGCCAGGGCGATAGCGAGCGTCCGCATGGATTGTCCCCCCATTACTTGCGGCTGAAACTGGATAAGATAGACAGACTACTCCGAAATCGAGTTCCTGCGAAAGGCCAGCCGCGATGGTGGTCCTCAACCGCATTTATACCCGGACTGGTGACGACGGCACGACCTCGCTGGGATCGGGCGCGCGGCGCAAGAAATACGACCTGCGCGTGGAGGCCTACGGCACCGTGGACGAGGTCAACGCCGTGATCGGTCTGGTGCGCCTGCACACGGCAGGCGATGAGGCGCTCGATTCGGCGCTGGCGCGTATCCAGAACGACTTGTTCGATGTCGAGGCCGATCTTTGCCTGTCCGAAAAGGGTCCCGGCGGCGCGCGGCTGACGGTGACCGACGCCCAGGTAACCTGGCTGGAGGCCGAAATCGACCGGCTCAATGGCGAGCTCGAGCCACTCAAGTCCTTCATTCTCCCCGGCGGCAGCGAGGCTTCCGCCTATCTACACCTCGCCCGCACCGTCTGCCGGCGCGCCGAGCGCATCATGGTTGCGCTCAACGACAAGAAGGGGGAAGGGGTATCCGCGCCCTCGCTAAAATACGTCAATCGGTTGTCGGACTATCTCTTCGTCGCCGGCCGTTACGCCAACGACAAAGGCGGGCGCGACGTGCTTTGGGCGCCCGGGCAGAACCGGTAATCCTGCTTTTGCGCCGCAGCATAAACGTTGACATGCCGACGGTGCGGCCTTTAGCTTCCCGCCGCTTCGTTCGAAGCCGCCCTGGGATGGGGGATCAATGAAAATTCTGGTGCCCGTGAAGCGGGTGGTCGATTTCAACGTCAAGATCCGCGTCAAGGCTGACGGTTCCGGCGTCGAGCTTGCCAATATCAAGATGTCGATGAATCCCTTCGACGAGATCGCCGTCGAGGAAGCGATCCGCCTGAAGGAAGCCGGCAAGGCGACCGAGATCGTCGCAGTCTCGATCGGCCCGGCGCAGGCGTCGGAAACCGTCCGCACCGCGCTCGCCATGGGCGCCGACCGCGGCATCCTGGTGAAGGCGGACGGTGTGATCGAGCCGCTGGCGGTCGCCAAGATGCTCAAGGCCATCGTCGAGGCGGAAAAGCCCGGCCTCGTCATCATGGGCAAGCAGGCGATCGACGACGACTGCAATCAGACCGGCCAGATGCTGGCGGCGTTGCTCGGCTGGTCGCAGGGCACTTTCGCATCGAAGCTCGCGCTCGACGGCGACAGCGTCACCGTCACGCGCGAGGTCGACGGCGGCCTGCAGACCGTGAAGTTGAAGGCGCCGGCCATCATCACCACCGACCTGCGGCTGAACGAGCCGCGCTATGCCTCGCTGCCGAACATCATGAAGGCGAAGAAGAAGCCAATCGAGGAAAAATCACCGGGCGATTACGGCGTCGACATCAAGCCGCGGCTGCAAGTGCTGAAAACCACGGAGCCGGCCGGTCGCAAATCGGGCGTTAAAGTCGGCTCGGTTGCGGAGCTGGTCAGCAAGCTCAAGGACGAGGCAGGGGTACTATGACCACGCTTCTTCTTGCCGAGCATGACAACAAGACCGTCAAGGACGCAACCGCGAAAGCGCTTACCGCGGCGAAGGCTTTGGGCGGCGCCGTGCACGTGTTGGTCGCCGGCAAGGATTGCAAAGCCGCGGCGGACGCCGCCGCCAGGCTCGACGGCGTCGCCAAAGTGCTGATCGCCGACGCCGCGCCCTACGAGCATCAGCTGGCCGAGCCGCTGGCGGCGCTGATCGTGTCGCTCGCCGGCAATTATGACGCCATCATTTCGCCCGCAACCACGACGGCCAAGAACGTGATGCCGCGCGTCGCCGCGCTGCTCGACGTCATGCAGATTTCCGACATCACCAAGGTCGTTGCGCCCGACACGTTCGAGCGGCCGATCTTTGCCGGCAATGCCATCCAAACGGTGAAATCGTCGGACGCCAAGAAAGTCATCACCGTGCGCACCTCGACCTTCCAAGCGGCGGGCGCCGGCGGATCGGCGAGTGTCGAGAATGCGACCGCGGCCGCCGATCCCGGTCTCTCCAGCTTTGTCGGCGAGGAGTTGTCGAAATCCGACCGGCCGGAGCTGACCTCCGCCAAGATCATCATCTCCGGCGGCCGCGCCATGCAGAGCCGCGAGAACTTCACCAAATATATCGAGCCGGTGGCTGACAAACTCGGCGCCGCGGTCGGCGCCTCGCGTGCGGCGGTCGATGCCGGCTATGCGCCCAACGACTGGCAGGTCGGGCAGACCGGCAAGGTGGTGGCGCCCGAGCTTTACATCGCGGTCGGAATTTCCGGCGCCATCCAGCATCTCGCCGGGATGAAAGACTCGAAGGTGATTGTTGCCATCAACAAGGACGAGGAGGCGCCCATCTTCCAGGTCGCCGATTACGGCCTGGTCGCCGACCTTTATCAGGCGCTGCCGGAATTGGCGGCGGAACTTGGCAAACTCGGGCGTTGACCACGCCCGTTAATTCGGTCCGCCCGCCCGTGGCCTCTTCGGGCGGTTCGTCGTAGAAGAGGCGGCCTGTTCGAAGCTTAGAAGCCGGGACTTTGCATCGATCGGATTAAGATTATGGCGCTCACTATCAAAAATATCGGAGTGATCGGCGCCGGACAGATGGGCAATGGTATCGCCCATGTCTGCGCGCTGGCGGGTTTTCCCGTCATGATCAACGACGTGTCGGGCGACCGCATCAAGGAAGGCTTGGCGACCATCAACGGCAATATGACGCGCCAGGTGGCGCGCAAGGCGATCAGCGAGGATCAGAAGAAGAGCGCGCTGGCGTTGATCAAGCCGGCGGAGAAATACGACGCGCTCGCGGGCTGCGATCTGGTGATCGAGACTGCGACCGAAAAGGAAGACGTCAAGCGCAAGATCTTTTCGGATCTGTGCGCCGTGCTGCGGCCCGAAGCCATCGTCGCCTCGAATACATCCTCGATTTCGATCACGCGGCTGGCGTCCTCCACTGACCGCCCGGAGCGCTTCATCGGCATTCACTTCATGAATCCGGTGCCGCTGATGGAGCTGGTTGAGGTCATCCGCGGCATCGCCACCGACGACGCCACGTTCGAGTCGAGTAAGGCCTTCGTCTCCAAGCTCGGCAAGACGATCGCGGTGTCGGAGGATTTCCCCGCCTTCATCGTCAACCGCATCTTGCTGCCGATGATCAACGAGGCGATCTACACGCTCTATGAAGGCGTCGGCAACGTCGAGGCCATCGACACCGCCATGCGGCTCGGCGCGCATCATCCGATGGGGCCGCTCGAATTGGCCGACTTCATCGGGCTCGACACCTGTCTCTCGGTCATGCAGGTGCTGCATGAAGGCTTGGCCGATTCCAAATACCGGCCGTGCCCGCTGTTGGTGAAATATGTCGAGGCCGGCTGGCTCGGCCGCAAGACGCAGCGCGGCTTCTACGACTATCGCGGTGAGAAGCCGGTGCCGACGCGTTAGCTCTTACCGAGCGCCGCTTCGATCAGCTTGACCGCGTCGTCGCTCGACCATTGCGCCGGTCCGGCGATGGTGCCGAGCTCGCAGCCTTGGCGATCGATCAGCATCGTAGTCGGCATGCCGAAGGCGCGGCCGATCGCCTTGAGGTCCTGGAACGACTTGGCGGTCGGGTCGGCGTAATAGGCGAGCTTCTGCACGCCGATCTCTTTGAGAAACTGTTTCGGCTTGTCGGGATCGCGCGTGTCGATGTTGACCGCCACCACCTCAAAGCCGGGACCGCCGAGTCTTCCTTGCAGCACGTCCAGCGTCGGCATTTCCGTGCGGCAGGGCACACACCAGGTGGCCCACAGGTTTAGCAGCAGCGTGCGGCCGCGCAGGTCGGCGAGCGTCAGCGGCTTGCCGGTCGAATCGGTGAAGGCAAGATCGGGCACCTTCAGCGGACTCTTTGCAACGTTAACGGCGGCGACCTCGCCGCGCGCCAAAGGGGCTATTTTCTTGGCCAATTCGACGGCCGGGCGGCAGACGACGTCACCGCCTGCATTGCGCGTCAGGGTCGAAACCCCGTATACCCCCGCCAGCCCGACGACCACGCCGGCGATGCTGCCCGCCACGACCAGGGCAAGCCGCTTGAGCCCTGAGCTGGACGGAGGCTGTGTGGATTCGGTCATGATCGGCGAGATCCGGTGGCTAGGCCAAGAGCTGTAACATGAGCAACAAGATGTGGGGCGGGCGGTTTACGTCCGGTCCCGGCGCCATCATGGAGGAGATCAACGCCTCCATCGACTTCGACCGGCACCTCTACCGACAGGACATTGCCGCGTCCAAGGCCCATGCCGAAATGCTGGCCAAGCAAGGCATCATTACGGCGGACGATGCAAAAAAGATCGCTCAAGGTCTAGACACGATTCTGTCAGAGATCGAGGCGGGCAAATTTTCCTTCCAGCGGACGCTGGAAGACATCCACATGAACGTGGAGGGCCGCCTTGGCGAGCTGATCGGTGCGGCGGCCGGCCGCCTGCACACCGCGCGCTCGCGCAACGACCAGGTGGCGACCGATTTCCGGCTGTGGATGCGCGACACCATCGACGCGCTCGACGAGGCGCTCGCCGCTTTCCAGCAGGCGCTGGCCGAGAAGGCGCTGGCGCATGCCGGCACGGTAATGCCGGGCCTCACGCATTTGCAGACCGCGCAGCCGGTGACCTTCGGCCATCATCTGCTCGCCTATGCCGAAATGGCGGCGCGCGACCGCGGTCGGTTCGCCGATGCGCGCAAGCGGCTGAACGAATCGCCCCTCGGCGCGGCAGCGCTTGCCGGCACTTCCTTTAATCTCGACCGCGACATGACCGCCAAGGCGCTCGGCTTCGAGCGGCCGATGGCGAACTCGCTCGACGCCGTGTCCGACCGCGACTTCGTCATGGAGACACTGGCGGCCGCTTCGATCGCCGCTGTGCATCTGTCGCGGCTGGCAGAAGAAATCGTGATCTGGACCTCGCCGCTCACCGGCCTCGTCCGGCTGTCTGACAAGTTCACCACCGGCTCTTCGATCATGCCGCAGAAGCGCAATCCGGACGCCGCCGAACTGGTGCGCGCCAAGGCGGGCCGGGTGATCGGCGCGTTCACCGCGCTGCTCGTGGTTATGAAAGGCCTGCCGCTCGCCTACGCCAAGGATTTGCAGGAGGACAAAGAGGGCGCCATGGACGCGCTCGGCGCGCTCGCGCTGTCGGTTGCCGCGATGACCGGCATGATCGCCGACCTCGAGCCGGACGCCGCGCGCATGAAGAAGGCGGCGGGCGAAGGTTACGCCACCGCCACCGATCTCGCCGACTGCTTGGTGCGTACGCTCAAGATTCCGTTCCGGGAGGCGCACCACATCGCCGGACGCATTGTCGCCAAGGCGGCCGAGCAGGGCGTTGCCCTGCACCGGCTGCCGCTTGCCGCCATGCGCGAGATCGAGCCGCGAATCACCGACGACGTCTTTTCCGTACTATCGGTCGACCGCTCGGTGAAGAGCCGGACGAGTTATGGCGGTACGGCGCCCAAAAACGTGCGCGCACAGGCCAAGAAATGGCTGCGCAAGCTCGAAAAAGAGCGATCCTGACTTCGCCTTAAATGTGGAATTTGCTAAGCTGCTGCTGACTTGAAGGAGCGCTTTTTTGCACCGTTTTTCGCAATCGACGTTTGGCCGCCTGGCGCTGATCGGCGTGCTCGCCTTGGCCCTCGGCTTGGCCGCGTGCGGGCGCAAAGGGCCGCTCGATCCGCCGCCCGGCGCTTCGCTCGAAGGCGTGGCCCAGCCGGTCGCGCCCAACCTGATGAGCAACACTGGCCACAAGTCGATCGGCAGCAAGGACGATCCGGATAATCCGGGCGTCGACGAAAACGGCCAGCCGCGCGCGCCCAAGGGCCCGAACAAACGCATTCCCCTCGATAATATCCTCAACTGAGCTGGCGCAATGCATCACTTCGACTATCGCGACGGCGTGCTCAGCGCCGAGGCGGTTTCTCTGCCCGCGCTGGCGCAGAGCGTCGGCACCCCGTTTTATTGCTATTCGACCGCGACGCTTGAACGCCACTACAAGGTGTTCGCCGGCGCCTTCACCGGCATCGACGCGCTCATCTGCTACGCCATGAAGGCAAATTCCAATCAGGCGGTGATCGCGACGCTCGCCAAACTGGGCGCCGGCGCCGACGTGGTGTCGGGCGGTGAGCTCAAGCGCGCGCGCCTGGCCGGCATCCCCGCCGGCAAGATCATGTTCTCCGGCATCGGCAAGACCGCCGACGAGCTCAGCGCCGCGATCGATGAAGGCATTCTCTGCATCAATGTCGAGTCAGAGCCGGAGCTCGAGCTGTTGTCGTCGATTGCTTCGTCAAAGGGGCATGCCGCGCCGATCTCGGTGCGCGTCAATCCCGACATCGATCCCAAGACGCATCACAAGATCGCCACCGGTAAGGCCGAGAACAAGTTCGGCATACCGATCAGCCGCGCGCGCGAAGTTTATGCGCGCGCCGCCAAGCTCAAGGGTCTCAAGGTCACCGGCGTCGACATGCATATCGGCAGCCAGATCACCGAGCTCGACCCCTTCGGCGACGCCTTCGCGCTGCTGGCGGAATTTGTGCGCGAACTGCGCAGCGACGGCCACACCATTTCGCACATCGATCTTGGCGGCGGCTTGGGCATCCCCTATCGCGACGACAACGAGCCGCCGCCGCATCCGGAGGCCTATGCGGAGCTGGTCAAGCGCGCCACGTGCGACTTGAATTGCCGGCTGATCTTCGAGCCCGGCCGTCTGCTGGTCGGCAATGCCGGCATCTTGGTGACGCGCGTGCTGTTCGTGAAGCACGGCGAGGCCAGGAACTTCATCGTGGTGGACGCCGCCATGAACGATTTGATCCGCCCGACTTTGTATGACGCCCATCACGAGATCTGGCCGGTCACGCAACCGGCAGCATCCGCGCGCCGCATCCGCGCCGACGTCGTCGGCCCGGTGTGTGAAAGCGGCGATTTCCTGGCACTCGGCCGCGACCTGCCGGAACCGATGGCCGGCGACCTCCTCGCTGTCATGTCGGCCGGCGCTTATGGGGCGGTGCAGGCGGGTACCTACAATACCAGGCCGCTGGTACCTGAAGTGTTGGTCAAAGGCGCCGAATGGGCCGTTGTCCGTCCCCGCCTTGAAGTTGACCAATTAATTGCGCTCGATCGCATGCCGGCGTGGCTGTAGGCGCATGAACCCTTGCGTGGCCTGGGAATTGCCTGCGTGATAGCCTGACGGAAAGATTCTCCAAGCCCGGGGCGACGGAGCAGCGTTTGGACGGCTTGAACGAGCAGCCTCAGGACCGCGAGCGGCCCACACGGGCTCTGCTGGCGCGGGCGCTCAAGCGGGCGCGCGGCAGCCTGTTCTGGGAAGGGCTGTGGCCGGCGCTGGCAACACTGGCGACCGCGCTCGGACTATTTCTTGCATTCTCCTGGGCAGGGTTGTGGCTGGTGCTGCCGCCGCTGGCGCGCGCCATCGGCCTGTTCATTTTTATCGTCGTCGCGGCGGCGGCGGCGGTGCCGCTGCTCATGCTGCGGCTGCCCAGCATTTATGACGGGTTGCGCCGGCTCGACCGCAGCAGCGGCGAGAACCACCGGCCGGCCACCGCGGTTGCCGACGAGATCGCCGCCAACCACAACGACCCGGTCGCGCAGGCGCTTTGGCGCGCGCATGTCGAACGCGCGCTGCTGTCGGCGCGCAAGCTGAGAGCCGGCTGGCCGCAGCCGAAGCTGTCGCTGCGCGATCCCATGGCGTTGCGCGCGCTGGTGCTGCTGCTGGTCGCCGTCACCTTCTTTGCGGCCGGCGGCGAACGCGTGAAGCGCGTCGCCGCGGCTTTCGATTGGCAGGGTGTAATGGCGCCGGCGAATTTCCGCATCGACGCCTGGGTCACGCCGCCGGTTTACACCGGCAAGCCGCCGGTGATGTTGCCCGGCTTGCGGCCGGGCGAGACTGCGCAACAGGGTCCGCCGGTGGCGGTGCCGGTCGGCAGCCAGCTCGTGGTGCGCGCCACCGGCGATGTCCGTTTCGACATCGCCCACAAAGGCGGACTCGAAGACGCCAAGCCCGATCCGAAGGAGCCGCTGCCCAAGGGCGCTTCCGAGCGCCGCTTCACGATCAAGAGCGACGGCTCGGCGGTTCTGCACGGCGTCGGCAGCGAACTCACCTGGGCCTTCACCGCCATTCCCGACCGCGCGCCGACGATCGCGCTGATCAGGGATCCCGAACGCCAGGCGCGCGGCGCGCTCCGGCTCGACTACAGAATGGAAGATGACTACGGCGTGGCTGACGCGCAGGCCACCTTCACGCTCAAGGACGGGCCCGCGTCCGGCGAAGCGCCGCATCCGTTGTTTACGGCGCCCGAATTCCGGCTGACGCTGCCGCAGGCGCGCACCCGCAGCGGCACCGCGCAGACCATTCAGGATCTCACCCAGCATCCTTGGGCCGGCGCCGAGGTCAACATCACGCTCGTTGCGCATGACGAAGCCGGCAATGAAGGCCGTAGCGAATCGCGCGAGATGACGCTGCCCGAGCGCCTGTTCACCAAGCCGGTGGCGCGCGCCTTGATCGAGCAGCGCCGCATCCTGGCGCTCGACGCCAACGAAAAGCCGCTGGTGCTGACCGCGCTCGACGCGCTCACCATCGCGCCCGAGCAGTTCACGCCCGAGACTTCCGTTTATCTCGGCCTGCGCTCGATCTATTTCGAGCTCGAACATGCCAAGAGCGACGATGCGCTGCGCGCCGTGGTCGCGCGCATGTGGGACATGGCCGTGCAGATGGAAGACGGCAACATGTCGGAGGCGGAGCAGGCGCTGCGCCAGGCGCAGGACGCGCTGCGCCAGGCGCTTGAACGCGGCGCCACCGACGAAGAACTCAAGAAGCTGATGGAAAATCTGCGCGCCGCCATGGACAAGTTCCTGCAGGCGTTGGCGCAGCAGATGCAGAAGAATCCGCAGCAGCTGTCGCGCCCGCTCGACCGCAACACGCGCACGCTCTCCGAACGCGACCTCAAGAGCATGCTCGACCGGCTGGAGGCGCTCGCCCGCTCCGGCAACAAGGAGGCTGCGCAGCGGCTGCTCGAGGAAATGCAGTCGATGCTCGAGAATCTGCAGATGGCGCAGCCGGGTCAGATGGATCAGGGCGAGGACGACATGATGTCGGCGCTCGACGACCTCGGCGACATGATCCGCAAACAGCAGCAGCTGCGCGACAAGACCTACAAGCAGGGCCAGGATATGCGGCGCGACCGCCAGCGCGGCCAGCAGGGTCAGCAGCCATTAGGCGATCTGCAGAAGGATCAGCAGGCTTTGCGCGACCGGCTCAACAAGCTGCTCGAGCAATTGCGCCAGCGCGGGCTCGGCAATCCGCAAGAGGGACAAGACGGCCAAGAAGGTCAGCAAGGGCAGCAGGGCAAAGACGGCAAGGGCGATCAATCCGGCAAGCTCGGCGATGCCGGCAAGGCCATGGGCGAAGCCGAAGGCGAACTGGGCGAGGGCGACGCCGAAAGCGCGGTCGACAGCCAGGGCCGCGCGCTGGAAGCCATGCGCAAGGGCGCGCAGGGTTTGGCGCAACAAATGCAGCAGCAAGGCATGGGCCCCGGCCCGAATGGCCGGCCCGGCCGCGGCCAGCAGCGCGCGCAGCAGGACACCGATCCGCTCGGCCGTCCATTGCGCGGCCACGAATATGGCGACGACGTCACCGTGAAAGTGCCTGGCGAGATCGATGCCCAGCGCGCACGCCGCATCCTGGAAGAGCTGCGCAAGCGCTACGGCGAGAGCAACCGGCCGCAGCTCGAGCTCGACTATATCGAGCGGCTGCTCAAAGGTTTCTGATTTTTGGGCTTCTGATTTTCGGATTTGCGGTTTAGTGCCGCGCCAGCAGCGCCTCGCGCACGGCGCCTTTGATCTGCTCGACCGAGAACGGCTTGTTGATGACGTCGTGCACCAGCGCGTCGAGCCCGTGCGCGCGCTCGCGATGATCGGCATAGCCGGTCATCAGCATGATCGCGAGGTCGGGGTGGTCGCGGCCGGCGGTGAGCGCCAGTGCGATGCCGTCGAGCACCGGCATCTTGACGTCGGTCAGCAGCAGATCGTATTTGCCGTCGTGACGGTTGAGCGCGTCGAGCGCGGCGGTGCCGTCGGCCGTAGCGGTCAGGTCGTGGCCGTCCTCGTCGAGCGCGCGCATGACGAGTTCGCGAACCGCTTCATCGTCTTCGGCGATCAAGATCTTAGCCATTGCCTTATTTTGCTCCGGCTTCGACATCCTGCGCGGTGAAGAAGCGCACCATGACGTCGGTCGCGTCGGCCGGCGGCGAGGCCAGCCGGCTGTGGAAATCGATCGACTCGCCGGGACCGAGAATGCTGCGGCTCGGCAGCGCGGTCCAGGTGTAGACTTCCTGGCCGGTCGCGCTGCGCGCGGCAAAGCGCAGACGCGGCACCGAGACCGGCTTGTTGGCGGTACTGACGACGCTGCCATCCACGATCAGGATGTTGACGCCGTCCTGCGTCTCCTTCGAGATGCGCACATTCTCGAATTTGAGATGGCGCAGATTGACTGGCAGCCCGATGGCCGCGAACAGCGAAGCGGTCTGCGGCAGGTAGCGCACCACTTCGTCGCGCGCGCCGATCAGCGCGACGTTGATGGAGAACAGCACGAGCACAATGGCGGTCCAGCGCGAGGAGCGGCGGGATTGCTTGCGGCGCGCCTTCATGCGCTCGCGGCGGGCGGCGTAGCTTTCGATGTCGTCGGAGTCGATCTCGGCGCCCGCCTCATCCGGCAGCGGCGCGTGCTCGATCGGCGGCACCAGTGAGGGTGCATCGGAGATCGCGAGCGGTTCGGGCGCGGGAGTGGCCGCGGGTGCCGGCACTTCGACTGCCGGCGCGGGGACGGCAGGCGGCTCCGGGATCGGGCTTTCCGGTTCGGCGCCGAAATCGTTCGCAGCTTCTGGCGGCGGCGGCTCGGCGGTATGCGAAGGCGGAGGCGCCGCAGTTTGCGCCTCGGCTTCCGCGATAACGCCATCGACGAATGCGTTGAGTTCGGGCGCCTGCTTCTTCGGGCTGGCGAACCAGGTTGCCTTACAGCGTGCGCAACGCACGGTGCGACCTTCGGCCCCGAGCGAGGCCAGGTCAATCATGTAGGACGTCGCGCAGCTCGGACAGACAATCAACATGGCATATGCGGCAATTTGGGCCGCGAAAACCGTAGCAGGCGTCCGTTAATGGACCGGAAACCATGGGTCGGTCCGGCCGCGGGGGGAAAACTCACGCTTTTCCGGGGTCTGCCGCTATGGCGGGGCCGCAAATATCCTGTAAAAGCGCAGTTCTCGGGCCTGCGTGTCGGCTGCGGACGGCTTTTGGGGGCAAGTCCGCGCCATTGCCGGCCAGGTATTCCACGGGCCTGGATAGGGACTTAGCGGAGACGGGCGTGGTCCGATTCGAGAACGTAGGCTTGCGCTACGGCCTGGGGCCGGAGGTCTTGCGCGACCTCACGTTTCGCATTGAGCCGCACTCCTTCCAGTTCCTCACCGGTCCCTCCGGCGCCGGCAAGACCTCGTTGCTGCGGCTGCTGTTTCTCTCGCTCAAGCCGACACGCGGGCTGATCACGCAGTTCGGCCACGATGTCGCGACACTCTCGAAGGACGCGGTGGCGACGCTGCGCCGCCGCATCGGCATCGTGTTCCAGGATTTCCGCCTGCTCGATCACATGACGACCTACGAAAATGTCGCGCTGCCGTTGCGTGTCATGGGCCGGCACGAGGACAGCTATCGCGACGAGGTGATGGAGCTGTTGAACTGGGTCGGACTCGGCGAACGCATGTGGGCGCTGCCGCCGGTGCTTTCGGGCGGCGAGAAACAGCGCGCCGCGATTGCGCGGGCGGTGATCGCGCGGCCGCAACTGCTGCTTGCCGACGAGCCGACCGGCAACGTCGATCCGAGCCTGGCGCAACGGCTGCTGCGGCTGTTCATCGAACTCAACAAATCGGGGACGTCGGTGGTGATCGCCACGCACGACATCGCGCTGATGGATCAGTACGATGCGCGCCGGCTGGTGCTGCATGACGGCCGGCTGCATATTTACGATTGAGGATGGCGATGGCAGACACGGCGAGAGGCGAATTGACGGCGACGCCGCGCATGCCGGGCGTGCCGATGCCGCATTTCGACACGGCGCTGGTGCCGCGCAATTCGATCTCCGGGCGCGCGCTGGTCGCGGTCGTCGCCATCATGACATTCCTTGCCTCGATCACCACCGGCGCGGTGATCCTGGTTGGCACGGCGGCGAGCGATTGGCAGTCGGACGTTGCGCGCGAGGTCACCATCCAGGTCATTCCGGCGCCCGGCCGCGACATGGAGTCGACCGTGCAGAAAGCGGCGGCGCTCGCACGCGGCTTTCCCGGCATCGGCGACGTACTCCCCTATTCGAAAGAGCAGTCGAGCAAGCTGCTCGAGCCGTGGCTCGGTAGCGGCATGTCGCTCGACGAGCTGCCGGTGCCGCGCCTGATCGTGGTGCGGATCGCGCCCGGCGCCGCGCCCGACATATCCCAATTGCGGCGTAGCCTTGCCGAACAAGTGCCGGGCGCCGTGCTCGACGACCATCGCGGCTGGATCGAGCGCATGCGCGCCATGGCCGGCACCGCGGTGGCGGCCGGCGTGTTCATCCTGATCCTGGTGGTCGCCGCCACCATGCTGTCGGTGACGTTTGCGACGCGCGGCGCGATGGCCACGAACAAGCCGGTGATCGAAGTCCTGCATTTCGTCGGCGCCAAGAACGGTTTCATCGCCGGCCATTTCCAGCGCCACTTCCTGATGCTCGGGCTGCAAGGCGGCGCGTTCGGCGGCGGCATAGCGGTCCTGCTGTTTGCGCTCGCCGGGGCGTTTAGCCGCTGGTTCGCCGGCTCCGCCGCAAGCGAGCAGACCTCGGCACTGTTCGGCTCGTTCGCCATCGGGATCGGCGGCTATGCGGCCGTACTGGTGCAGATCGTGCTGATCGCGATGGTTACCGCGCTCACCTCGCGCCACACCGTTAACCGGACGCTGGAGGCGATTGACTGATGCTCGCGGGCTTTGCGCGCTGGATCGGCTTTCTCACCATGGCCGTCGCCGCCGCCGGCCTCGTGCTGCTTGTGTGCGGCTTCTTATGGTTCTTCCTGCAAATCCCGACCGAAGAAGTACAGCTCGACCGCAATGCCGACGGCATCGTGGTGCTGACCGGCGCCGCCGCGCGCATTCCCGACGCCATCGAATTGCTGGCGGCGGAGCGCGGCAAGCGCCTGTTGATCAGCGGGGTCTTTCGCAATACGCGCTCGACCGAAATCGCCCGCCTGACGCCGCTCTATTCGAAATACTTTTCCTGCTGCATCGATCTCGACCGCAGCGCGCTCAATACCTTCGGCAACGCCATTCAGACCCGGCGCTGGGCTCGCGAGCATAATTTCAATTCGCTGATTATCGTGACGTCGAACTGGCATATGCCGCGCGCCATGACCGAATTGGCGCATCAGCTGCCCGACGTCGCGCTGATCCCCTATCCGGTGATTTCCGAGAAGGTGAAAAACGATCCGTGGTGGCAGAACAACTCCACCGCGCGCCTGCTGTTCGGGGAATATCTCAAGTATCTGTTCGCGCTCATCCGCATGCGCCTCGATCCCGACACCGTTTGAGGGAGCGGACAATCGTGAACCTCGTTCGCTCGCTGCTCTTCAATGCGCTGTTCTATTTGAACACGCTGGTCTGGCTGCTGGTCGGATTGCCGACGTTTTTCTTGCCGTACCGCGCCACCATCTGGGTGGCGAAGACCTGGGGCCGCGTCAACCTGGCGCTGCTGCGGGTCGCCGGCATTACCTCGGAGGTGCGCGGGGCTGAGAAAATCCCGGCCGGCGCCTTGATCGTCGCGTCAAAACACCAGTCCACCTGGGAGACCTTCGCGCTGCTGCCGTTGTTCGACGATCCGCTGTTCATTCTCAAACGCGAATTGCAGTGGATCCCAGGGTTCGGCTGGCTGCTCATCAAGGGACGCATGGTGCCGGTCGATCGCGGGGCGGGCTCGCAGGCGCTCGCCGACATGACCGCGCGCGCCCGCATCGAGCTCGGCCGCGGCCGCCAGCTCATCATTTTCCCGGAAGGCACGCGGCGGCCGGCCGGCGCCGAGCCGCGCTACAAATACGGCGTCGCGCATCTTTACGCGGCGGCAGGCGTGCCGTGCCTGCCGGTCGCGCTGAATTCCGGCGTGTTCTGGCCGCGCCGCTCGATCAAGCTCAGGCCGGGGAAAGTGATCGTCGAGATCCTCGATCCGATCATGCCGGGGCTCGACAAAGATGTTTTCTTCAAGCGCTTGCAGAACGAGATCGAAGCGGCGAGCGCGCGATTGATCGCGGCGGCCAATGAAACTTAGGCGGTCTCGTGCGCGCCCTTGAGCTTCTCGGCCAGCAGATGCAATTGCTGGTCGCGATAGCCTTGCGCCTCGATTTCCTTCACCGCCGCCAGAACGTAGTCGCGATTGTTGCCCGAGCGGCCGTGGCCCTGCCGGACGAAATGCAATTGCTTCTCCAGCGTCAGCCGCCCCGCGTATTGCCGGTGGCCGCGGTCGACCATATAGCAAAGCGCATGTGCGCTTTGTTGAGGGTCGTCGTCGAGCCAGACCGTGCGCCAAGCCTCGCGATAGACCAGCGTCACCTGCTCGCGCGCGCGCAGATAGTCGATGGTCGCCTCGCGCTTTTCGGCCGTCACCCGGTAGGCAATACCGCGGCAATTGCCGCCGCGGTCGAGCCCGAGCACCAATCCGGGGGTCTGCGGCGTGCCGCGGTGCACGAAAGAATAGACGCAGAGCGCACGGTGGGCGCCGACCAGCCGGGCGGGGCGGCGTTCGAGGAAGTCGAAGCCCGGCCGCCACATCAGCGATCCGTAGGCGAGGACCCAAAGATCGCCCGCAGTTTGCGCGATTGTCTTATTCATCTGTTTGGATAACGGACAGGCGCGAGTTGACAGGGCCCGGCGGCTGGGTTCGCCTAACAGGGCTCCGGTTCCCGCGCAACCCGGCGCTGCCGGGCGCAGAAACGCCGCATTCCGCAGGTCTTTGAGCGCGCATGTACGACGATAGACCAAGTCCGCCGCCCCGCCGCCGTACCAACCGCCGCTACGCGGTTTTATTGGTGCTCGCGGTCGCGCTGATCGGCGGCTGGGCCTGGTTCTGGAAATACGCCGCCGCCAAGGCCGAAGTCGCGATGGACGGCTGGCGCGCGCGTGAGGCCAGAGCCGGCCGCGTCTACGCCTGCGGCTCGCAGAGCACGGGCGGCTTTCCGTTCCGCTTCGAGGTGAATTGCGACGCGGCTTCGGCTGTGTTCCGCAGCAACCAGCCGCCGGTCGAGGTCAAGGCCGGCGGTGTGCTGGTGGTGGCGCAGGTCTATCAGCCGAATTTGCTGATCAGCGAATTCCAGGGCCCGCTCACGATCGCCGACATCGGCCAGGCGCCGAAGATCGTCGCCAATTGGAAGCTCGGCGAATCGAGTCTGCGCGGCACGCCGCGCGCGCCGGAGCGCGTCTCGCTGGTGTTCGACGAGCCGGTGATCAATCTGGTGAACAACGGCAGTGAAACAAACCTGTTGCGCGCCAGGCGTGTTGAGCTGCATGGCCGCATCGCCGAAGGCTCCGCCGCCAACAATCCGGTGATCGAAGTGGTGTTGCGGCTGGCGCAAGCCTCCGCGCCGGCGTTCAATCCAGCCACGGTGCAGCCGGTCGACGCCGAGATCATCGGCGTCATGCGCGGGCTTGGCGATTTCTCGCCCAAGCCCTGGCGCGAGCGTTTTCGCGAACTGCAGCAGAAGGGCGGGCGCATCGACATCACGCAGGCGCGCGTCGCGCAGGGCGAGACGGTCGCCGTCGGCAGCGGCAGCCTGTCGATCGATCCCCATGGTCAGCTCGACGGGCAGCTCGATGTCACGGTCGCGGGCCTCGAGCCGTTCCTGGTATCGATCGGGGCACAGCAGGCGATTCAGAAGTCGCCCAATATGGACAAGGTCGCCGGCATGCTCGACCGGTTGTCGCCGGGCCTCGGTCAAGTGGCGCGCGAGCAGGCCGGCGCCAACCTCTCGCTCGGCATCAACATGCTTGGCAAACCTGCGACGCTGGAAGGACGCCGCGCCGTCACGCTGCCGCTGCGCCTGAAGGACGGCACCGCCTATCTCGGCCCCATCCCGCTCGGCTCCACGCCGGTTTTGTTCTAGTCGTCCGCCGCGTAAGGCTTCGGCAGCGGCGCGTACGGCAGCTCCGGATGCGGGCGGCCGAAATCGGGCGCCGGTGAATCCTGGCCGATGTCGACGATACCCTTGCGGATCGCGCGCGTGCGCGTGAACTGCTCGAACAAGGCCTTGCCGTCGCCGTTGCGGATCGCCTTAGTCAGCAGCGAGATATCCTCGTTGAATCGGCCGAGCATCTCCAGCACGGCGTCCTTGTTGGCGAGGAAGACGTCGCGCCACATGGTCGGATCGGAGGCGGCGATGCGGGTG
>Ga0335081_10004987_pt1 | contig 20984 bp, 20 predicted proteins | sample Lox_Sample_35_FD_206713 | JGI IMG/M metagenome (GOLD analysis project Ga0335081, IMG submission 206713) | Soil microbial communities from Loxahatchee National Wildlife Refuge, Florida, United States - Lox_Sample_3.5 | ecosystem: Environmental > Terrestrial > Soil > Wetlands | place: USA... | reverse complement strand
TCCCATACCGCTGGCGGGTGACAGAAGAAGTCCGCTGGTCACCTGCGGCCCGAGATCGTCGCGGGTCAGGCGGTGCTCGGCTACCTCGGCTAGGGCCTGCTGATCACCACGGGATCTCTTACCGCAGATGCCAGGAAGGAAGCTATCCGTGATGGCGCCCCGCCGATCGACCTGATCGACGGTGACCGTCCCTGCGAGCTTCTCAAGAAATACGACCTCAACTGTCCGGACGGCCACCCGGACAGTTGAGGACGTCACCATCGACGCAGCGTTCTTCGGCGAAATCTGACACCTACGTCTTGGAGCGGCAACATGTCGCTCGCTCCGGTTGCGGCAGGACTGGCGGGAGCGGTTATGGGGCGGCAAACACCAGGCCCGTTCGGGAGAATTGAACTTAACCCCCTCGATGCGATCAAGGAGCCGGACGGAATCGTAATCATATCGGCTGTAGCTCAACTCGACTGCATTAAGCCGGGCAAGCTTGTGCAGCTCAGAGGGCAATTCCTCCTGCCGGAGCGGTTTCGCGCCATCGACTAGGACGGGGATTACCCGCACTCCGCGCACCAACGCTGTATGGACTTCGAATCGCACGAAGTCGTCAGGGTTGTCAAGTCGTCGCCCTTTCTTATCGGCGAGCGTCACCCACCCCTGGCCAGAAGACGCGCCAGACATCCGGGAGACATTTAGCCGGCTGTCGTTATCCATAGACCCCGCATGCGACGCGCGGTTTGGGCTACTTTTGGCAGGTAAGGAACTACCCTGGGCGGGTGCCAGATTCGTAGGCGAGCTCCGCCATGGGGGACTCGTGGTAATTGAGGGGCGGGGTGGCTAGATGACCAGCGTGTTCTTGTCTTACGCGCGCGAGGATACCGAATTCGTCCGCCGACTATACGAGGCGCTTACCCGGATCGGGCACTCCCCGGCCTGGGATCAGGATTACGCTGTCGTACCGGTCGGCTCGATGTTCCGGGAAGAGATCGCCACCGCGATCGCCGAAGCCGAGAAGTTCGTGTTCGTGATGTCACCTGATTCGCTCGATTCCAGGGAATGCAATGACGAGCTCCGCGCGGCCCTGGACGGTCACAAGCAGGTCATCCCGGTTATGCGCCGACCCGCCTGGTTCGGCCAGCCGATCCGGCCCGAACTCGCCCAGCGTAACTGGCTCTTCCTCGACGATGACGGACGGTTCGACACCGGGGTCGCCCAGCTCAGCGAGGTGCTCTCCACCGACCTCGACTGGGTGCGGATGCACACGCTGGTGCTCACCAGGGAGCGCCGGTGGGTGGAAGGCGGATCGGATCGCGGCGGGCTGCTACGCGGCGCCGACCTGCAGGCGGCGCAGGCATGGCTCGCGGACGCAGAAACGCACCCGGAGATCCCGCCCACGGCTAACCAGCGGAGATACATCGCGCTGTCGCAGCGGGCCGCGATCCGCTTCCGACGGAACGTGCGCATCGCCCTGGCGGGCGGCCTAGCCGTGGCGCTGGCCCTCGGAATCTTCGGGCTCACCCAGCGCAACCACGCCAATACCGCGCACACGCAGCAGCTCGCCGCCAAGCTGGCGGGCACGTCGGATTCGCTGCTCGGCACGAATCTTTCCGAAGCCCAGCTCCTGGCGGTGGAGGCTTACCGGCTGGAGCAAGATCCCCAGACGCTGACGGCACTGTTTCAGGCGGTGACGTTCAGCCCGGCGCTCGTCCGCTTCCTGCCAGCGGGTGGACCGGTATCGGCGCTGGGCACCGCGGCTGATGGCAGGTCGGTAGTGGCGGGAACCAGCGACGGCAGGGTCGTACGGTGGAGCGTGCGCGGCGGCCCCGGGGTCACGCTCGCCCGCCTGGGCGGCGGCCAAGTCGCCGCGGTCGCATCGGACGCGGCGGGCACCCTGGTCGCCGCGGCTACCACCTCGCGGCTGTCGGTCTGGACGGCAACGGGCGGCAGCCGTCGGATCGCGCTCCCGCGCGCCGGGAGCATAACCGCCGTCGGCGTGTCCCCGTCCGGGCGGTACATCGCCGCCGTCACCAGCACCGGCACGATCCTGTACGACAGGCGGACCAGCACGATGCGGTCGGTCGCAAACACCGCCGAGGCCTACGCCGTAGCGATGCCCAGCGACTCAAGGCTGGTGATAGCGGGAGGCGGCGGTTCCTGGCAAGTCCTTGCCCTGCCGGGGCTGACAGACGTCGTGGGCCCCACGACGCTGTCGACGGGCGTCCACCAGATCCTTCAGGTGCTTTCCGCCAACGGCCGGTTCGAGGGCTACGCGAACGGCGGCGCGACCATACCGATCTGGGACACCGCGCACACGGCGGATCTGGGCACCCCCCAGGATCTGACCGGCCTTTCCCACGGCAGTACCCCGCAAGCGCTCAGCATCAGCCCGGACGGCCGCCGGGTGGCGGTTGCCGACAGCGGGACCATCTACGTATCCGGAACATCACGCGGGACGTCCGCCAACACGGACCAGCTGAGCCTGCCCGGCGCCGGCCGCACGACCGCCGTCCAGTTCCTGGGCGGCCACGACGACCACCTGGTCACCGCGACGGGCAGCTCGCTGGCCCTCTGGGATCTGGATCAGCCCGGGCGGATCGGTACGCGCACCCAGGTCGAGGCCCCGGCGGGATGCACCGCGTGTCCCGCTCCTCTCACCGACATCAGCCCGGACGGGAAGCTGGCGGCGACACTGCCGGGCTACATGCAGGACGTGACCGTACACCGCATGGCCCCGGGTGGTACCCAGTACACGGTCATCGGCAGCCCCTCCGGCGCCTACCAGCTGCTCGGCTGGAATCGGGGCAGCAGCGAGATCTTCCTGATCAAGGACGGGACCACCTTCGAGGCCGTGCGGGTGGGCAGCGGGATGCCGGTGATCGAGCAGCAACCCATACCTCGTTCGGCGTATGAGATCCTGGCTTACGCGTCGGCCAGCCGGCGGTACATCGAGCTATCGGACTCCGGCAGCGTCCGGATCGTGCAGCAGTCCGGCACCGGGAGCCTGCTGGACGTGGCCAGCCCGGTCCCGCCCGGCGACACCATGGTGAAGTCGGAGGTGGATCCGACTATGTCCTACCTGGCCGAAGAATTTCAATCTCGTCAGCTGCACCAGGAAATGAGCGTCATCGACCTCAAGACCGGCCACACCAGGCAGGTCGGCTCGGGCGACGTCACGGATTTCAGTTTCAGCGGTGGCTATCTGGTCATCCAGCGGGCCAATCGCAACGTCGAGATCTGGAATACCGCGGGTACGGCCAGGAAGTACCTGGTCAGGCTGGATGCAAGCGTGACAGACCCGAGGGATCCGCTGGTAGCCGGCTCCATGCTGATAGAGGAGAGTTCTAACGGAGCACTGGCCACGACGCAGCTCGGTACCGGCAAGTTCCTCGGCGACCTGCCCGCGCCCGTTACCCTTCCCGACACGAAGACCGGGCTATCAACCAGCCCGGCGGGTCAGCCGGTCGCCGTGACGGAAGGCGAGCCCGGCGACAACGAGGGGACCCTCGTCCGCTGGGACATCTCACCCAGCTCATGGATACGCGACGCGTGTGCGTCGGCCGGCCGCAGCATGACCCCCGCCGATTGGCAGCAGTACGCGGACGGCTCGGCACCAGGCTCCCTGGCCTGCGCGACCTCACCCTGACCGGTCCCTTCACCCTGGCTCACCTCGCGGGCATGGCGGCCGCGCGCAGGGCGCGGTAGAGGACGTGCTGGTCGCCGAGACGGTGCCGCAGCTGGCGCTCCAGGCCGCCGATCGGCACCAGGTTCTGCGGGGCGCGCGGATCCTTGTGCGGCGCGCTGGCCAGCGGGGGCAGCAGGCGGGCGGTCAGGTCGCCGAGACGGGTCACCTCGGCGAGCGGCAGGTCGGCCGAGCATTCGAGCCGGACGACGCCGGACCAGGGCACGCCCGAGGTGCGCGGCAGCTGGAGGTACCAGGAGGTGCGCCGCCACGACGTGCCCATGGTGAACGCGGGGGTCCGCTGGCCCGGCCGCAGCGCGGAGACCACGGCCGCCTGCTCCGCAGGCAGGTAGGAGGCATGGTGGGTCTTGATGTAGCCGACGGCGCGGTCCAGGTGGGTGCGGCCGCGCAGGGGCCCGTCGATGACCAGCAGGTCGTCGGCGGCCGGGTTCTGGGCCCGGTAGGTCACGGCCAGCTGCACCTCGGCGCTGGTGAGCCGCTGCTGCAGCGCCAGCGACAGCTGGTCGAACGCCGGCCCGGCGGCGAGCCGGGCCGGGTAGCTCAGGCGGCCGGCGGTGATGCCGGCCGCCTCGGCGGCGGCGGTGAACAGGCCGCGTTCGACGGCGACGTCGCGGATCCGGGCGGCGCCGTCGCAGGAAACCAGGCCGGCGGCGAAGGACGCGGCGATCCCGGGGACCGGCTGCGGCCTGGTCCCGTGCACCCAGACCCGGGCGTCGATGCGGCGCACGCCGTCCAGGAACAGCACCGTGCCGGGCAGGACGACGGCGGGATCGGGGTCGACGGGCCGCCACTGGGCGCCCGGCGTCTCCAGGTCGAGGTTGAGCTCGGCGCTGGATTCCTCCAGGGCGCCGCCGTCCAGTTCCTCGCCGAACGCCACCCCGTACCCGGGATCCCACGGGTCGATGGTGTACGAAACCGGCGCCGGGGCGGTCATGGCCCTTCCCGGCGCAGGGTGGAGGTGGCGCCGTCGCGGCTGACCACGAACCGGACCGGAACCCGCTCGGCCAGCGCGGCCACGTGGGTGACCAGGCCGACCATGCGGTCCTTGTCGGCGGCGAGTCGTTCCAGCGTGGTGGCGACGGTATCGAGGGTTTCCGGGTCCAGGGTGCCGAACCCCTCGTCGAGGAACATGGAGTTCAGGTCGCGCACGCCGCCGGAGAGCTGGACGACCTGGCGGGACAGTGCGAGCGCCAGCGCCAGGGAGGCCTGGAACGTCTCGCCTCCGGACAGCGTGTGCACCGGGCGGCTGGCCGCGGCGTCCTGGTAGTCGATGACCACCAGGTCATTGCGGTCGTCCCGGTCCAGCTCGTACTGCCCGCCGGACAACTCCATGAGCGTGACCGAGGCCTCGGCCACCAGCGAGTCCAGCGCCTCGCCGCACAGCCAGCGCTCGAAGCGATTCGAGCGGAGCAGCCGGCCCAGTTCGGTAGCGACCTGCTCGTCCTCGCGGTGGGCCCGGATTTGATCATCGAGCGTGGCCGCCTGCTCGCGATCGCGGCGGATCCGGTCACGGGCAGCCTCGGCCCGGGCGAGGTGACCGGCCACCTCGCCCACGGCCTGGGCTGGGTCGGTCACCCGGGCGATGCCGTGCTCGGACAGCAGGCCGAGCAACGCAGCCGTGCCGGCGGTGATCTCCTGCCGCACGGCCGAGGCCGCGGCTTCGAGGTCCGGCAGGCGCTGGCTGCGCTCCGTGTGTTCCCGTGTAGCCCAGGTGGTCAGCGCCTCCCAGGCGGCGGCCAGGTCGCCCTCCTGGACGGCGGGTGCACCGAGACTCACCACCGAATCACGCGCCCGGCGCAGGTCGGCCCAGGCCCTGGCCTCATCATCGGCGAGGTCCTCGCGGGCCTGCTTCGCCGCGGCCAGGTCCCGGCGCTGAGTCCGCGCGGCTTCGCGGGCGTGGGCCAGGGCGTCGCCGGCCCGGGTGATGGCGTCGAGGGTGCTGACAACCTCGGACTCCCCGGGCGCCGCGGCGAGCGTCGCCACCACTTCGTCGAGGCCCTGGCGGGTGAAGTCCACGGTAGCCTCGGCGGCCGCCACCAGCTTGCCGGCCTCGTCGCGGGCCTTCCGCGCCCGGGTGAACTTCTTCTCGGCGGCGTCGACCGCCGCTCTGACCTGGTCCAGCCCGGGCGGCGTCGCATGGCCGGGCAGCGTGATGACCGGCTGGAGGCAGACCGGGCAGGGTTCGCCGGCCCGCAGGCCCTCGGCCAGCGCGTAGGCAGCGTGCGCCTGATGCGCCGCTTCCCGGGCGGCGCGAGCCTGCGCTGCCTCCTCCTCCGCCGTCTCGAGCTCGAGGGCACGCGAATCGTGTGCACCGCGTATAGCGGTCAGGTCCTTCTGCTGCGCCTGGAGCCGGGTAGTGAGGGTGCGCTGCTGCTCGTAGCCACGGGCCAGGGCCTCCACGTGAGCCTTTGCGGGCAGCGTGGCACTCGCTCGTTCGGCCTCATCTTCGGCCTGAGCCGCATCGGCGGCTTGCTTCTCGCGGGCCGCGGCCCGCCGCCCGGCGGCGGCGATCCGGTCCGCCAGGTCCGTGACCCCGGGGGGCACGCGGACAGCCGCCAGCAGCACAGCCTGAGCGCGCACGGCGTCGGCCGCCTCAGCCGCCTGACGGGCCTGTTCGGCCCGCTGGCCGAGGGCTTGCAGGCGGCCTTGAACGGCCTGTCCGAGTTCTTCCAGTTCCCGGACGCGGGCGGCGGCCCGTTCCTCGGCTTCGGAGGTGGCATCGGCGAGCTTGGCCCGTTGTTCCAGCGCCAGGCGCGCCCGTTCGGCCGCCAGCCTGGCCCGGTCCCTGGCCTGCTGCCCGATCTTCTTATAGACGCCGAACGCGAGCAGCTCGACGAGCAGCTCCTGGCGCTTGCCCGGCTCCGTCTGGAGGAAGTCGGCAAACCGGCCCTGCGGCAGCAGCACCGACTGGATGAAGTGCTCGTAGGTGAGCCCCAGGATGTCTGTGACCTTCGCCTTGACCGGGTCGGGACCCTCGGACAGGTGCTCGATAGCGGCGCCAAGGAGGTCGGCCAGAGGCGCATCGGGCGCGACGGCCGGGTCGAGCAGGTCGAGCCGGGCCTCCCTGGTGTGCACCTGGCCTCTCTTGTCGCGGGCCAGCGCCCGCACCGCCGCGTAACGCTGGCCGCCCGCCTCGAAGACCAGGCCGACCCGGCACGCGCTGGCCGCGGGCGCCAGGGCGTGGGCGATCACGTTCTCCTTGCCCCACCGGGGCACGGTGCCGTACAGCGCGAAGCACAGGCCGTCGATCAGCGTGCTCTTGCCGGATCCGGTCGGCCCGGTCAGGGCGAAGAAACTGACGTCGGAGAAGTCGACCTCGGTCGGCTGGCGGTAGCTGCCGAACCCGTCCAGGAACAGCCGCAGCGGTCGCATCAGGCCTCCCCGGTCGTGGCGGTGAACCCGGATGGGTCGCTGGTCACCTCGTCCAGCAGCTCGGCGAACATCGCGGTCAGGCGCGGATCGTCGATGTTCTCCCCGGTCAGGAAATCGGCGAACAGCTCCCGCGGGCTGCGGCCGATCCGGCTCGCCCGGCCCCCGCTGCGGCCGCCGGGCCGGGGCTGGTGCGCGTCGTCGAGCATCACCTGCAGGGTGTTCGGCAGCTGTTCCCGGACCAGGTCCGCCAGGCCGGCCCGGCCCGGCTCGGCGAGCACCACCCGCAGGTAGGCGTCGCCGGCCTGCTCACCCTCGGCGATCACGTGATCGAGGGTTCCGCGTAGCGTCCGCAGCGGGCGGCCGCCGGTGACCGGCACCGGCCGGGCGTCGGCGCGCACTCCCGGCGCAGCCGTGACGACCAGCACCGACGGGTCGTTGTCCTGCTCGCCGAAATCGACGGCGAGCGGCGAGCCGGAGTAGAAAATCGGGCAGGGCCCGGGGATCTCCTGGCACCGGTGCAGGTGGCCGAGCGCGACATAGTGCGCGCTCGGCGGGAACATGCCGGCCGGGAGCTCGTAACCGAGGCTGGTCTGCACGTCGCGCTCGCCGCCACCGCGCCGCCCGCCCAGCAGGGTCGCGTGCGCCATGACCACGTTCACCGCGTCGCCGGTGAAGCCCTCGGTGAGTACCGAAACCATCGCGGCGACCTGCCGGGCATGGTCCTGGCTGTGCTCGGCGAAGTCGTGCAGCAGCACCTCGGCAGCGCGCACCGCGTACCGGTGCGACAGGAACGGCAGCGCCGCGACGTTGACCGCCTCCCCGCCGCGCGTGCGCAGGGCCACGGTGCCGCCCTCGCCAGGCCGTTTCGGCAGGCCCAGGACGTGCAGTCCCAGCTGGCCGAGTACCGGCCGGTACACCTCATCGAGCAGGTTCTGGTTGTCGTGGTTGCCGGCGATCGCCACTACCTGGCGGCCGTCTTCGCGCAGCGCGAGCAGGGCCTGCATGACCAGGCCCTGCGCCCTGGCGTTGGGCGCGGCCGTCTCGAACAGGTCGCCGGCGATCAGCACCACGTCGACGTCCTCGTCGCGGGCCGTCCGCACGATGCTGCCCAGCGCGGCCGCGTGCTCGTCGTGGCGGTCCCGGCCCTTGAGCACCTTGCCGACGTGCCAGTCGCTGGTGTGCAGGATCTTCATCGGAATTGCGTGCTCCTAGAACGGCGGCGGGTCGTCCGCGGCCCTGGTGATGGCCGCGAACGGGTCGGCCGGGCGGGGCGGGCTGGCGTCGTGACCGGCCCATTCACCCTTCTCGCTGGGCCGGGTCGCCCAGGCGGGGAACGGGAAGTCCACCGCCAGCGGCACCGGGATGTCGGGCTGGGCGATGAACATGGTGCCCGGCTTGGCCAGCGTGGCGCGCTGCCGCTGCGCGGGCGGCAGGTACCCGTACTCGGGCCGTTCGGCTTCGGCGGCGTCGAGCCGGCCGGCGACGCGGATCGCGCAGTTCGCCACGATGCGCCGCTCCACCTCGCTGGCTGTCTGCTGGGCCCCGATCAAGATCACCCCGAGGGACCGGCCGCGCTCGGCGATATCCAGCAGGAGCTGCTTGATCGGGCTGTCGCCCTCGCGCGGCGCGTACTTGTTCAGCTCGTCCAGCATGACGAACAAGAGCGGGCGCGCGGTGCCCTGCCGTTCCTTGCGCGCGAACTCGCCGCGCAACGTGACGCCGACGGCGAACCGCTGCGCCCGTTCGGGCAGGTTGTGCAGGTCGACGACGGTCACCTGGGCCCGGGATGTGCTGATCGACCGGTCACCGCGGTAGGCCAGGTCGCCGCGGACGATCACGGAAAGCGGCCGCACCGCCGAGCGCAGCCTGCGGAGCAGGGCATTGATGCTGCCCGTCACGGCGCTGCCCGCCACCCACGACGCCCGGGTGGAATCGTCGCCCAGCTCGGTCTCGAGCAGCGTGACCAGATCACCGAAGCTGCGCAGGATCGTGTCGCGGTCCGGGTCCACGCCGCGGATCTTGACGGCCCCGTCCGTGCCGGCCGGGACGACGTCGCGGCGCAGCCGCGCCGCGACCTGGCCGATCAGCATCGTGTACTGGGCGCGCTCGTCCTCGGAGTCGGCGAACACGAACGGCAGCAGTTCCTGTTCGCAGAATTCGGCGAGCGTCCAGTAGAACGGGCTGACGGCCCGGTCGCGGGCGGACACGTCGGGGGTGCCGACCGGGTCGTCGGGCCGGGGCGGGGCGAACACCCGGACATTACCGAACGGGTCCGCGGGCAGCCCCAGCGCCGCGTACTGCTCCCGCTGGGCTGGCGTGAGCCTGCTGTTGGCGTAGTCCAGGAACAGGAGGTCCTCGCTCTTGACGCTGAAGATCAGCGCCTTGGTGTTGTGCGCCTCGCCCGCGAGCACGCCGCAGTTGATGATCGAGTGCAGCAGGAACATGGCGAACGAGGTCTTGGTCGCGATCCCGGACACCCCGGAGATCGACACGTGCGCGCCGCGGGTCCCGTCGATGAACTCGAAGTTGACATAGACCGGCTGCCCGTCCCGGGCAAACCCGACCGGGACCTTGGCCGAGCCCATCTCGTCGAAATACAGGGCCGAGTCGCGCTGCGCTCCCGCAGCGCGGGTCACCACCGCGCCGGGCAGCGGCGGCACGTACATCTCCGGCTCGACCCGGGTCACCGTCACCTCGGCGACCTCGCACACTTCGGCCGGCAGCGCTCCCTGCTCGATGAGGAACACGTCGGAGGCGAACCGGGCCCCCTCGTGCACCGCCTCGACGTTGGTCACCACGCCCGCGATCTGGATGCCGCCGCGGCCGGGCAGCCCGCGCTGGGTCACCACCACGTCGTCAAGCTGCGCGTACTGACCCGGTGCCAGACTGACCGAGTACTTCAGCGGCGTGGCGGGAACGGTCCCGGCTACCAGCCCGAGCGCAGCGGTGACGGGCCGGGAACCATTGCCCTCAGCTACGTCGGCCACGTCGGTTCTCCTTATTGTCGTCTTCTGCTAGTCGCCTGGAGCATAGACCCGGAACGCACACGCGCGCATACACGCCGCTAGCGGACGGGTTCTCGCCGATGTCAGCGAGCCCGTCGCTGCCTGGCTACGGGACATCGTCGTGCCGGGCCGCGTACCAGCCAGGAAGGCCTCACCGACCGGGCTGCTCCTCTAGGGAAGGCGACCTCGTCGAGCTCGGGGCTCGTCGAGGGTCATGCGTCGTCTAGATCCTCGTCGGTTTCGGCGGGTTCGATGATGCCTTCGCCCAGCGTTCCTTCGATGCGCTTACCCATGGCGTCACCGATCATCCGCAAGAGGCGACCACGGCGGTCAGCGATGAAGCCCTCGAAGTCGTCTTTGAACATGAACGCCGGATCGGCGGCGTGGGTGGCTACCTGCCGCTCGATAGCGTCCAGCGGTGCGCCGGCGTTCCTGGCCAGGGCGGGCAAGTAAAGCGAAGGCGCTCGGCCCTGAATGATCCGGTTGGTCTGTGCGGTCAGCGGCGTCTTGTCCAGGATCGTGTTGTAAACAGCCGGCGGGATCCCCTGCTTCTCGCACCATGCTCTCGGGAAGATGTGATGGATATCGATCGCCTGGTCGAAGTACTGCGTCACGTTGATCGGCTCGCCCGAGCGCCAGTCGGTCGCCTGGTTCTTCATCAATAGCGCGTAAATTCCCTTGTACGCAGCCGAACCACGGGTACGCAGAGTGTCCAGCCGACCGGGAGCGAACTGAGCTTCCTGCACGGTTCGAGGCTCTTTTTCGGCACCGCGGATCCATGTGACCATTTCGGGCAGGTCGCGGGCGAACCGGGTCTCGGTGGTACCCCCGTACAGCTCGCCGAATACCCCGCACCATAGCCAGCGCGCCAGCTTCTGCCTGGCCCCGAAAGTGTTGGCTTCCTGACTGGAAAGCACTGTGAGGATGGCGGACAGCGGGATCACCTGGGTGCCGTAGGGCAGGAACTTGGTGTCGAACATGTACTGCTCGTGGAGGAACCTGGCCGCCGCCTTGAATCCCTCGGTGAGCGGGTCCGCCCATCGCCGATACGCGTCCAAAGGCAGCTTGAGGATGTCTGCGCGTCGGCACCCTACTCGTGGGGCCCGATCGTCATCAGGATTGCCGGCGAGGTAGGTCTCGCGAGTCTGTCGGGTATGTAGCAGCGTGATCGCCTGGAGGAAGTCCGTATTAGCTACCTCGTGCAGCACCCGGTACTGTTGGCCGCTCCATGTCTTGCGGCGTTCTTCCCAGTCACGGCGCAGGTCGAACTCGTCTACGGCGTACGTCGCAGTGAGCAGCTCGAAGACCGTGAGCGTCACACCACCCGTGTTGACCTTCTCGAATACCTGGCAGACGGCCTCCCGCGGCGTCGACGAGCCTAGCTCGATCACCGGGACCTGGTATTTGTCGAACTGGCTGACCACTTCACGATGGAAGTGGTCCTTCTGCCTGAGCAGGTCCCTGGAGTAGTCCCAGTGCTCGGAGTAACCCTGGAACCATTCGAACGGGTCGAAGATTTTCGTCATCGGGAACATGTGCGCGGCGTATTCCCGCTCCGCGGTGGAGTAGTCCTTCTCCACCGCGCCGCGGAAGTCTCTTACCCGCTTGTCCGCAGGCACGAAGACGAACGCTTCTTCTCGGTCGAAGTTCTCGTCCAGAGCATCGGCGATATTGATGTAGAACCAGCCGGAGAGCCGACGCTTACGAACATCTTGGGTCTCGATCGGCTGACCTAGCTTGAGTGCCTGGAACAGTGAGGTGAGGCGCTGTTGCCCGTCCAAGATCAGGCGTTCGGCATTTCCGGTGGCAGTGACTCCCTCAATCGGACGCTGCTTGAACCGTACCTCCCCGCCGGTGCGCAGCATCATTACTGTCCCTACTGGGTACCCCTGCGAAATAGATGCGAGCAGGCTACGGATGTTCTCGAGTGGCCACACCCATCCCCGCTGAAATTCCGGTAGCTGCGCTTTTGCGTCAGCCGCCTCGTTGAGAAGTGAGTGTAGGAATTCCTTCTCGATGCCGAATGCCTCTACGGCCATATCCCCTCCGGGAGCGCTTGCGTCGCCGAAGCCCACGTCACGGAACGGATCGACAATATCGCGAATCGTGTCTCGTTGGCACCTCCTGGGTGGACCGAAACCAAGGCGAGACGGATGCCGGTGCCCACGTCAGCTAGATGGATTCGATTCGGAGTCCGGCTCCGGCGGCCTAGCTCACCCAGAGTTCGCTGTGCTCTGTCAGGTGGTGGATAAGGCCGGGCCGCGCGCCGTTCGAGGGCGCGTGGCCACCGTCCAGTTCTCCAGCACCCGCTCGATGTTGAGGTCGAACTCCCGGGTCATGACTCACCTCGCAGGCATGGCGGCCACGCGCAGGGCGCGGTAGAGGTCCGCCGCCCGCGGACGCCGCGCGGGTCTCCTGCTTCCTGACTGATCACCTGCGGTGGTCCGCTCACTGGGACAAGAAGTACGGCCTCTGGCGGGTCGCGGAAGACGACCCCGACTCCGATCTGTACGCCGAAAGCAGCGACGCGGACACGGTTATCAGCTACATCATGGCTCACGGCTGAGGCTGCGGGGCGAAGACGCAGAACTCGTTGCCCTCGGGGTCGGCGAGGATATCCCAGTCGATCTCCTCATCGCGGGCGCGGACCATCGTCGCGCCCAGGCTGAGCAGCTCCGCTTTGTCGCCGACGACGTCCAGGTGCATCCTGTTCTTCACCGACTTCGGCTCGGGAACGGGGTTGATCCAGATCAGCGGCCCCTGGCCCGCGGGATCTACTCATCCGACCTGCTCAGAGTAGGAAAGGCGTGACTCCGTGGTTATCCGTGGTAACCACGGATCTTTCGGTCTCCGTGGCCGCCACCAATGTACCGACGGGCACGCCGGTGAAGGCTTGAGAGCATGCCCAACGAGATCATCTCCACCCCCGAGGCGCCGCAGTCCCCCATGTACAGCCAGGCGGTGAAGGCTGGCCATACGATCTACGTGGCCGGGACAACCGGAGTCGACGTGACTACCGGCGAGTTCGCGGGCGCCACGGTCAAGGAGCAGGCCCGCCAGTCGCTGCTCAACTGCCAGGCAATCCTGCGCGCCGCCGGAGCCACGCTGAGCGACGCCGTCATGGTCCACACCCTGCTCATGCGTCCCGAAGACGCCGACGACCTGGCCGAGGTCTTCGACGAGTTCTTCCCGGACGTCCGGCCGCCGCGCTGCGTGAGCAAGATAGGAGTCGACCGGCCGGGGCTCATGGTTTCGATTGCCATGGTGGCCGTCACAGACTGAGGCCGGCGTTTCCGCGGAGACGCCTTGTGCACGCTTTCACAAGCCGCTTCCGCGGAAACGCGGAAGCTATCCGGGTGGCGGAGAACCCGGCCCATTCGGTAGAAATCTGGCGGCGGACCGGGGTGCGGGCGGTCAGGTTGGCTGCGGCGGTTCCGGTTGTGCTGGCTGGTCTAGCTCGATGCCGATCACGCGGGCTAGGCGATTGAGGTCGGCGTCGCAGGTGAGGAGCGTCGCCTGGTGGCGCCGGGCGACGGCGGCGATCATACAGTGCACCAGTCCGCGGGGCGTGATGCCTGCCCGACGGCATTGGCGATAGATTCGGGCGGCACCCTCGAAGTCGGTGACGGCGTCGAAGCGGTACAGATGAAATCGCAGCAGCAGGCGGCGCAGGTCCGCCTCCCGGGCATCGCTGCGCGCGCCGGCCAGGACTTCCATGATCACCGGCTCGGTGACGGCGACCGGGCCGTCGGTGGCAATCAGTCCTGAGAGGCGGAGATCGACCGCGCTTCCGGTGGCCCGGTCGTATTCGACCCAGGCAGAGGTGTCCGCGAGGATCACGCGGCTCCCCGCGGTGGCGTATCCGCCGGAGGCTCATCGATGGCGTGCGCGCCACGCATCGCCAGCGCCTCCTCCCGGGTCGTGGGCTGCCCGGCCAGATGCCGCAGGGCTAGCTCGACGGCCTCGGTCTTGGTCCGCAGACCATAGCGATCCATGACCACCTGCAGGTAGGCATCCTCGATCTCGATATTCGTGCGGGTCCTGCTCATACACCTAGTCTACACCTTACGTGTATGTTTGGTGTAGCGTGATCGGACCGGGCTGGTGCTCGCGGAACAGGTGTCCGCGGAACAGGCGCGACGGGCCGCGACGCGGCCGTGGCAACGCCACGTCCCTGGTGAACTGATCCACCAGGTCACCCTGGGCCGGGACCGCGAGCCGGTCCATCAGCTGGTCGGCCACCCGGACCGGCGCGCCGGCGGCCGCGGCCAGGGCCAGGGCGTACCCGATGCGGACCGGCAACTGCCGGGGCTCGGCGCTGCCCGCCGCGGTGAACTCGATCCGCGCGGTCGCCCGCGCGTTGTCGTGCCCATGTCGCGGGCCGGCGGTCAGCCCGGCGTCCAGCGTGTCGATGTCCGCGCCGGTCACCGTCACGCCCGCAGCGCGCAGCAGGCCCGCGGTGATCACCTCGGCGGGCTCTGGGTGAGGATGATCACCGTCGCCGCGGAACAGGCCGTGCCCTTCCGGCCCGTTCAGCCAGACCGGGATCGCCCGGCGGCCGGCGTCGTCGGCCAGCACCACCAGGAACGAGGAGATCCTGAAGCCACGACCGCCCATGCGCCGGCCCGGCCACGGTTCGGTGTGTGCGATCCGTACCGTCGTCATGACAGCAGAACGATCCGGGCCAGGACAAAGTGTCCGTCGACACCAGCGGCTGACCGTCAGCGGCTGGGATCCGGTCGGGCGGAGAGGTGAACCGGGAAGGCTCGGGGGACCAGGACGGCCCGGGCGGCTGGGGATACCGGGGTGCCGGGGTCGGGAGTCAGGGTCCAGCGGGCGGCGGTGGTGGCGAGGATGAGGGTGGCTTCGGCCAGGCCGAACTCCTCGCCGATGCATCTCGTGGCGCCGGCGCCGAAGGGGAGGTAGGAGGTCCGGTGGTCCGGGGTGGGGGGGAGCCAGCGCGCAGGGTCGAAGCGGGTGGGGTCGGGGTACTGGTCGGGGCGGCGGTGAAGGATGTAGGGGCTGAAGACGACCATGGTGCCGGGCGGGAGGGTCCGGCCCGCCAGGGTGACCGGGCGGGTGCAGACGCGCGGGAGGGCCCAGGCGGGCGGGTAGAGGCGCAGGGCTTCGCGGACTACGCGGGCGGTGAGGTCGAGGCGGGGCAGATGGTCCCAGCCGGCCACGTCGCCTCCCAGGATCGCGTCGGTCTCGGCTTGGACTGCCGCCAGGATCTCGGGGTGGGTGGTGAGCAGGTGCCAGGACCACGTCACGGCGACGGAGGTGGTCTCGCCGCCGGCCAGCATCAGGACGGCGACCTGGTCGGCTAGTTCGGTGTCGGACAGGCCCCGGTCTTCCTCGTCGCGGGCGGCCAGCAGCCGGGACATCAGGTCACTGCGGTCGGCTCCGGCCTGGCGGTAGCTTTCGATGAGGTCGCTGACCTGGGCGCGCCAGGTGGCCACGGCCCGGGCGTACCGGCGGTTGCCGGGGGTGGGCAGGCGTCCCGCCAGGGGCAGGATCGCCCGGGTGTAGATGCCGCGGAGGAATGTGTCGAAGGCGCGGCGCAGGCGTTCGGCCCGGGCGGGGTCGAGCTGGGAAGAGAACAGCGCCCGCAGGGCGATCGTGGTGGTGAGACTGAACATCTCCTCCACCAGGTCGATCCGGTCGCCGTCGTGCCAGTTCGCCATGGCAGTAGTGATCTCCTGGCCCATCACGGCCACGTAGCCGCGCAGGTGCTCGTGCCGGAAGGCGGGCTGCATGACCAGGCGCTGGCGCCGGTGATCCTGGTGGGCGGCGCTGGCCAGGCCGTTGCCCATCGCCGATCGGATCCGCTCGTAGACCAGGCCCGTTCGGTCGAATCCGCGGAAGTCGGTCAGCACCTGGCGGGCCAGGCCCGGGTGGCACACCACGTAGGCCGGCCTGGGACCGGCCCTGATCTCGACCAGGTCGCCATGAGCCGGGAGCGAGTCGAGCAGCGCCAGCGGGCGCCGCTGCAACGCCACGATGTGACCGAGCAGCGGCCATGCTCCTGGCGCGCGCCCGAACCGCAGCTTGGTCGCGGGCATGATCACGATCTTACGGGTCTGGTGCTGCCGGGTCAGGCGTGGCAGGCGAGGACCCGGCTGGCACCGTGGGTTACCCGGTGCCAGCCGGGTATCGCGCGGGAAAGGATCAGCGGGTCAGCAGGACCCGCTGGGGACTACCTGACAGTGCCAGCCGGAGCCGCCGATGGGCTGCCAGTAGAAGTGCTGGCCGACGTTCGGGCCATCCGCGACGATCACCGCGGAAGTCCCGGACTGGGCGATCGACGAGATACTGAAGCCGGGGCCCGGGGGCGCCACCTGCTGGTGACTCCAGCCGGAGCCGCCGATGGGCTGCACGTAGAAGTCCACGCTGCTGTTCGGGCCCAGCGAGGTGATCACCGTTGAGTTCCCGACCTGGGCGATCGACGGAGCCGAGATGCTGGTACCGGCGGGCGCCACCTGCTGGTGATTCCAGCCCGAACCCCCGATCGGCTGCCAGTAGAACTGCAGGCTGCCGTTCGCGCCCTGGGCCACGATGACCGTGGAGTTCCCGACCTGGGCGATCGACGGAGCCGAGGAGCTGGTACCGGCGGGCGCCACCTGCTGGTGATTCCAGCCCGAACCCCCGATCGGCTGCCAGTAGAAGTCCAGGCTCTGGTTCGCGCCCACCGCGGCGATCACGGTCGAGTTGCCGGACTGGGCGATCGACGGGGACGAGTCCGTGGTCAGGGACCCGGCCACCTGCTGGTGATTCCAGCCGGAGCCGCCGACCGGCTGCCAGTAGAAGTCCAGGCCCAGGTTCGGGTTGGTCGCGGCGATGACCGTGGCGTTCCCGGACTGGGCGATCGACGGGTACCCGGACAAGGTGCCTTGCCCGGACACCAGCTGGTGGTTCCAGCCGGAGCCGCCGACCGGCTGCCAGTAGAAGTCCAGCCCGTCCGAGCCGCCCGCGGCGATGACCGTGGAGTTCCCGACGTGGGCGACCGACGGATTGAAGAAGCTCGTGCCGGGCGCCGCCACCCGCTGGCTGTTCCAGCCGGAGCCGCCGATGGGCTGCCAGTAGAACCACAGGCTGTGGTCCGCAGCCTCGGTGGCGATGACCGACGAATTGCCGGACTGGGTGATCGAACCCGCGTGCGCGACGCCGCCGCTGGCTACGGCCAGTGCGGCCAGCGATGTCACGGCGCTCGCGACAATGACTCGCTTGCGGCAGGACCTCGCTGCCGCTCGCGGAGCTTTCAGCATTGAACAACCCCCGAATCTACCGGGACCACCCCCGTGGCGGTCCCGTAGCCCGGAGACTGCCAAATGCGCCTGAAATCCCGATGGAGCGGCGCTGAAATCCCTGGTACGAGGCCAGGGTGAGGTGCGTGTCCGGTGAGCTGCTGACGGTCGCGTCGCTCAATACGCGGGGCATTCCCCTGACCGGGTCGCGGCTGGCTGAGCGGTACGCCGCGATCGGCGCCGGGTTCGACGCCGGGGACGCGGACGTGGTCTGTGTCCAGGAGGTGTTCACGTACTGGCACCTGCGGTTCCTGGTCTGCCGGATGCGCTCGTTCCGGCGGGTGAGCTGGCGGCCCGGACCGTTCGGGCCGATGGGCGGCCTGGTCACCTTCTCCCGGCGGCCGGTATCGGGCACGGCGTTCCGGCGTTTCGGCCGGCCGCCCCGGGTGCCCGGCGTGCCCCGGGCGCCCCGGGGCTGGCCGATGCGTTCGCGGGCGCGTGCCCGCCCACGTTCCGGGCCGAATACCTCCCGCGGGGTGCGACACCGCATTGCATCGATTTCATCCTGACCGCGGGCGAGGTCACGGCGGAGAGCGCCGGGCTGGTGTTCGCCGGGAAGAAGGAGCCGCCCGGCTACGTCTCGGACCACATCGGACTGCGCGCCCGGCTGTCCCTGCCGGAAAATGGTTAGGCCGCCGGTCGATGAGATGCGCATAGTGAGCTTATGCGCGTCAGCTTCCGGCGGTTCCCCCGTCATTCGAGCGCCTACTCGGTCATCGAACGCGACGACGGCGTGGTCTACCGGATGAAGGAGTTCACCAGAGCAGGAACCCGGCTGCCGCATGACCTGCGGCACTTCGTCGTGGAACGCGAGCTCGGCATCGCCGACGGAATCTGGGGCGGCATCGCCGCGGGCATGGTCTACACGAGCATGGACCACGTGCAGGGCCGGCGGCCGCCGCACGCGGCGGAGCGCTCGGACGAGCTGCAGCGGGCACGGCGACTGCAGCTCATGCGGGCCGAACTGCTCGCCAACCTGGTCGAGGCCATCGCGATGCTCGACGCCCCGTCCGGCGATGACATCCGGCGGCTCACCCGCACGAAGCTGTCCGCGGTGCCCGTCACCGAGCCAGGCGCGGACCCGGCCGATGTCGCCGCCGTGCCCCCGCCCGAGGTTCTGGCCAGGGCGGCGCGAGCACTGCAACGGGAGGCAGCGCGCTGGGCCAGGCTCCGGGTGGGGGAGGAACTGGTCTGCGAGTGGCGGCTGCGCGCGGTGCCCCGGCCGACCGTCAACCGCTGACGTGCCGTGTCCAGCCGGCCTGCGGCGGTACCCTTCGCCTGATGCTCGATTTCAACGCGTACATCCGCCGGATCGGCCAGGACCCGGCGGACAAGCCGGGCTGGCAGGCGGTCCACCGGGCGCACGCGACCACGATCCCGTTCGAGAACCTCGACTCCCACCGCGGCATCCCGATCTCGCTGGAGCAGGCCGACCTCGAGCGGAAGCTCGTGGCCAGCCAGCGGGGCGGGTATTGCTTTGAGCACAACTTGCTCTTGGCGTCGGCGCTCGAGCACATGGGCCTCGAGGTCGAGCCAATGCTGGCGCGCGTCCGCGCGGACGGTGCTTCCCGTCAGACGCGGCCGGCCAGCCATCTGGTCCTGCGGGTAACGGACCGGGACGGACGCCAGTGGCATGCCGACGTCGGGTTCGGGCTCGGCACACTGCTCGACCCGGTCCCGTTCGGCCCGGCGGGCGTCCACGAGCAGTCGGGCTGGAGCTTCGAGGTGGTGGAGAACGGTGACGAGCTGGTCCTCCGGACGCTGGGCCCGGACGGATGGGCTGACGTCTACTCCTTCCCGCCTCACCCTGCCTTCCGGATCGACATCGAGGTGAGCAACTGGTGGGTCTGCACCCATCCGTCGTCGCCGTTCGTGTCCCGGCTGATCGTGGCGGTCAGTCATGACGACGGGCGGCGGGAGGCCCTACACGACTTCTCCGGCTCGCTGCTCGCCCTGGCCAGCTCTCCCGACGGCACGGAGGTGACGGAGGTGGAGCGCGAGGCGATCCCGTCGCTACTGGCCAGGCGGTTCGGCTTGCCCGGGTTCGGGCTCGGGCCGGACGGCAGGGTCGTCGCCCTGGGCTAGCCGCACCTTCCGCCGCAGTTCGCTGGACAGTTCACCTTCACCGGACATCATGCCGCAGTCCGGTGGCACGGCGTCGGCCGACCGCAGGCACTCCGCAGGCCGGCCGGCGCGCTGGCCAGCTGCTGCGGGTCAGGCGCTGGCTTCGACGATCTCGAACCTGTTCCCGTCCGGGTCCTTGAACTCGAACATGGGCGGGACGCCCGGCCACCGGAGCAGGTCCCCGACCTCGATGCCGCGCTGCCGCATGGCGGCGTGCTCGGTTTCGGCGTCGGGAACCAGGAACCGGATGCCGGTGTCGGCCCCGGTGCCGGGCCTGGCGATCAGCGCGACCGACGTGGACGCGCCGGGGGCCGCGACCGTGACCCAGCGGAAGCTCTCTCCCGTCCGCACGTCGAGCCGCTTCTCGAAGCCGAGCGTGCCGGTGAAGAACTCCACCGCCTTGTCCTGGTCGCGGACCGGGATTCCCACGGTGCCGATGCCGGTGATAGTGGTCTGGGACATGACGATCTCCTCGCGTCGCTGAACGGGTTTACTGCTGATACATGAGCGAGCCGGGCGTGGTCAGCGTCTGCCCGGTTTCGAGCCACGTCTTCAGGCCGGACAGGATCATCGGCCACCCGCCGTAGAGCTCGGCCGGCGCGTCTGGCGGCAGCTGATCGTGGATCACCGTCAGGCGGCACGAGTCGCCGACCGGCTCGATCTCCCAGGTCACCCGGGACGTGCCGGCCCGCTCGGCGTCGGGACCCCACAGCGCGCGCATCGTCTGCACGAGCCGGTTCGGCCGTTCGACGACCAGGTTCTCCCCCTCGATCAGCGGCCGGTCCGCGGCCGGATGACCGAGCCGGTAGGGCGAGCCCGTCGTCCAGTCCGACTCGACCGCCGCGCCGAACTGGTACTTCGCCCTGATCACCGGGTCGGTGATCGCCTCCCACAGGCGCTCGGGCGTGGTGCGGATGTAGATCTCGAAGACCTTCTCCACCTGATCCTCCAGCTCGTGCTTCAGGCCGGCGAGCCCGGCAGCCCAGGGCTCGGTGTACTTGCTGACCCACCGGTCGTGGACCAGGCGGATCGGGACCGGGTTGAGGTAGTGCAGCTTCTCGCGGCCCCGCCGCCTGCTCACGATCAGCCCGGCGTCCTCCAGGATCTTCAGGTGCTTCGCCACGGCGATGCGCGTCATGTCGTGCCGCGCCGTGAGGGACACGAGCGTCTGGCCGTCGCGGGCGGACAGCTCATCCAGCAGCGCCCGCCGGGTCGGGTCGGCCAGTGCCCGGAACACGGGATCCACGTCACCCATAATAGGAAACCATTTGGTTTCCTGTCAACCTCGCAGGACTGCTGCGCGCTGTTCGGCCACGTCGCCGTTACCCATCCTGTACGGGTGATCTCCGATCTGCCGACCGGGGGCGCAGGCTAGCTGGCGATGGCTAGGTGCCGGTGCACGGTGGCCGGGTCGCTGAGCGAGGCGAGCATGCAGGCGGCCAGGTCGGCGCGGGAGACGGTGAGTCCGTGTGGCAGGTTGCGGTCGAT
>Ga0335081_10004986_pt1 | contig 20984 bp, 18 predicted proteins | sample Lox_Sample_35_FD_206713 | JGI IMG/M metagenome (GOLD analysis project Ga0335081, IMG submission 206713) | Soil microbial communities from Loxahatchee National Wildlife Refuge, Florida, United States - Lox_Sample_3.5 | ecosystem: Environmental > Terrestrial > Soil > Wetlands | place: USA... | reverse complement strand
TATCGATTAGCAGACCCTTCTATTTTCTTCGCTTGCAAGTTCAATGGCGGTCAGACCAGAGAACGCAATGAAGAGAACGGATTGGTCATGTGGTGAAATGGGCAGAAGTCTCTTTGAGTGCGCGTAGGAACGTGGTTACCTCGTCGATCGTGTTGAAGTGAACGGGACTTGCTCTAACTGCAATGGATTTTCCGAATGTCTTCAGAGTTCGTGAGTAGAATCCGCCCCCAATCTCTGCGAGCAGCGCTATGGCGTGCTTCTCCCAAAGGTACCTGGCAACGCTCGCCGCCTCCGTGTTACGTAGGTTAAAGGAGAACGTGGGCACACGTTGCTGGATTTTCGAGGGATCGGATACTCCGTAAAGTTCCAACCCTACAATTGATGCAAGACCTCCTTGACCATTCGACCCCTTTAACATGGCAAGCGACAAGGTTCGTTCGTACTCTTCTATCCAACTAAGGGCAGCTTTGAGCAATCGTCTGCGACCCGAGTAGGATGCAACTTTCTCAGCCACTTGCGATTCCGTCTTCTCGCCAAGCCACTGCAGGTAATCTATTACGGCGCTTATGGAGGCGAACAGGGATTGATCCCGAGTGCCCATCTCCCAGTTGTGGGGAGGGTTGTCAGGCGAGGGAAGAACCTTGTACGGTTTCAACGACTCAAGAAGTCCCTTGCGACCATACATGAAACTACCGCGCCTGCTGAACAATTTGTACGCGGAGAATACGACGAAATCAAACGGAGTCCTCTGAACATCTAGGGGTAGATGCGCGACTGTGTGAACCGCATCGAGCACTGTGTAAACCTGTGATCCTCTTGCGATCCTTAGGACATCGTCAAGAGGAGTCTTCGAGCCAAGAACGTTTGAGACGCCGGTTACCGATACCACCTTTGTCTGACTATCAACTAGGCTCCTGAGATGCGCTAAGTCCAACATTGCAGTAGCCGGGTTGAACTTTGTGAATCTGACCTCCTTTATGAGTCCGCGTCTCTCCAATTCCAGCCAAGGGCTGACATTTGCGTAGTGCTCATACTCGGTGCTTACGATATTCTCCTTTCCAGTCAACTCCTTTCCAATTGCGTAACTCAATTGAAACAGCAAACTCGTGGCCGACTCGCCTGAGACAATGCAGTCTTCTTCTGGCGCGTTCAGGAGATCGGCCACGGCCCGCCTTCCCTCTTGGATGACCTCCTCATTTCGTATTGATTCCCACGTAGGTCCACCAACATTCGCTGAGCAATCAATTCGCTCTATTGCCTCTGCGTCTGCAGCTCGTTGAAGGACTAGGGATCCGGCGGCATTTTCGAAATAGATCCGGCTGCGTCCATTGGCATCCGCGTCTGCTCGCGGAAATTCTTTGCGTATCGACGAAATTAGTTCGTTGATGTTTTCAGGATCCTCTAGAGACAAACCGTATCATGCTGTTGTGGTGCGTAGCGATATAATTCTTTGCGCGTCGCATATCGCTGTTGTCAAAGAAGCATTGGATTTGAAGACATATTCTAGCCTACGGCTTGGTCGATATGATTCTTTCGAAAACATCATCGTCAATGTTTCCTCCAGTTACGACTGAGACGCATGTCTTTCCAGCAAAGCGACTGGGAGTGGAAATTAATGGTGATATGGCGATCGCGCCGGACCCTTCTGCTAATTGATTTTCCTTTTCCCAGAGGAGCCTTATGCTGTCCTTGATGGTCTCTTCGTCGCATAGTATAACCTCATTGACGTACCTTTGGATCATCGCGAACGTGACACTACCTTTCTCAACATTTCCTGACAAACCATCAGCGATCGTATCACGCATTTCAACATCGATGATCTTGCCTGCCCTGAGACTGTAGTACATGGCCGCGGCTGAGTAAGGTTGTACGCCCAGCAATTCAATGCTGGGTCTGAGGATCTTAGTTGCTGCGCCAATTCCGGCGATAAGACCTCCTCCACCAACGGGAACTATTATTAATTCGGCATTCGGGCAATTTTCGAGAATTTCGAGTCCTATGGTTCCTTGTCCTGCAGCCACTATTGGGTCGTTGTATGGTGATATGTAGGTCAGATTTCTTTCCCTTGCTAGTTGTCTTGCGAACTGTTCTGCCTCGTCGTAAATTTCTCCGTACAGAACAAGTTCGACACCTTTTCGTTTGATTTTCTGGATTTTGATTTTCGGGGTAGTGGTTGGAACGACTATGGTTGCTGGTGATTTGAGGTTCTCGGCGCATACGGCTATCGCCTGCGCATGGTTTCCAGCAGAGGCCGTAACCACACCTCTTCGAAGCTCTTCTTGGTCGAGGTGTTTCATGCGAGCAAGAGCACCTCTAATCTTGAAGGAATTCGTGATCTGCTGATTCTCAAGTTTGAGATAGATTTCGCCGCGGCACAATTCTGAGAGGAACGAGGAGCGAACTAAAGGAGTCCTCCTCACTTCACCCCTAATCTCTTGCATGGCATCGCGTACGTCGTTTAAGGTGATCAAGGACTGCTCTCCGCTAAAGGCTTAGGGCGTTTCTAGCGAGCGCTGTGGGTAGATCTAGTTTCTTCTGGATTCTTTTGCCACTTTCTCAGCGATACTCAAAGTGGTTTCAATATCCTCTTTCTCGATTCCTCTGTGAGTAACCATTCGTATTCTGCCGGCCTCAAGCGTTCCTGCTTTTACTCCATTCTCTCCGAGTTTGGTTACCCATTTCTGACCGTTAATTCCCAACCCAGACACGTCATGTGCGACTATGTTCGTTTGAACTTGGGAAAGATCGATTGCAATGCCTTCGATCGCGCTGAGACCCTTCGCGAGCCTTCGTGCGTTCTCATGGTCATCTCTAAGACGGTCAACCATCTTCTCGATTGCTATGATTCCCGCGGCCGCAATTACTCCAGCCTGGCGCATCCCTCCACCCAACATCTTTCGATACTTCCTCGCTCTTTCTATGAAATCTCGGTCTCCTACGGCGATTGAACCAATTGGCGCGCTCAGTCCCTTCGAGAGGCAGAACATAAGCGAATCCACATGTCTCGTCAATTCTTGAACTTCGATCCCTTGTGCTATTGCAGCATTGAAAATTCTGGCTCCGTCCATGTGGACGTTCAATTTGTGATTCTTTGCGAGATCGAAGATCGCTTTCGTTTGAGTCGGTGACCATACGGTACCTCCTGCGCGATTATGTGAGTTTTCAATGCAGATGAGGGTTGTTGGTGGGAAGTGTATGTTTGGAGGTCTAATTGCTAGTTCAACGTCTTGTGAGCTCATAATCCCGTCATGACCCTTAACGAGTCTTGGGATCAATCCTCCGACGGCTGAGAACGCGCCGACTTCGTAGTAGTACATGTGTGCTTCCGTTTCGAGGATGATTTCTTCGCCACGTTTCGTTTGACTTAGGGCGCTTACGAGATTGGCCTGTGTGCCGCTGGTTGTTAGGAGTGCGGCTTCTTTTCCCATCTTTTTCGCAGCAAGCTCTTCTAGGCGATTGACTGTGGGATCCTCACGATAGACGTCGTCGCCGAGTTCCGCGGTTCTCATGGCTTCGAGCATTTCTTCGGTTGGAAGCGTAACGGTATCGCTTCGCAGGTCAATGGTTCTCATTGTTGACACGCGAGCCAGAGGCAGGGCGTGAGCTTATAGGCACTTTCTTTGGACTTCATGAGTATGGGTTTCAACGCTATACGAGATTTTCACTCGTACAACTTTCTAATGTCTGGTCGCGTGTATGTTCGCACAGGTGTGCAAGCGCACGCCTAAGAGATCGCATTATGGCTTTCTTCCTCGGTGCAGACAGCATGTCCGAGGAAGTCGAAGAGGAGGATTCGTTATCCTCCGCAGACTTACGGGTTAGGGACGTTATGGCAAAGGAGCCAATGATGGTCGATTGCAACCGAACTGTGAAGGAAACTGCAATTGCGATGGACCGATCTGGCCACGGCTGCCTCCTAGTAACATCGGAGGACAGGGTTGTAGGAATAATTACAGAGCGGGACTTGGTCAGAAGGGCCCTGACGAAGGGTGGAGCAATGTCCCGATCAAGAATTAAGAACATAATGTCAGCCCCCCTCATAGTGGTTGATCCAGAAGCAAGTCTAGAACAAGCCGCCAAGATTATGGCGCATCATAAGATCCGTCGACTCCCAGTTGTCGGCAAGAAAGGTCTTACAGGGCTCATTACGATCACTGATATTGCAAGGTATGTGGCCGAACACTCAGATACAGCAAGTCCACTCCTGAATGCTATCACGCGGTCAAACAATAAGATCTATGCATGACCCGTAGCTACATCAGTTTCACTCGTTCCTCTGTCTGCACCTATCCCACTTCTACCCTTTCCTTGGACATTGCCAACTAGACCAAAAAAACACCAAGATCATACCCTCAGCCTAGGAGATCGGAAAGGATTACCTAGACCAACAGTACAATGCCGACCTAGATGTGTCCACCTTTGAACGTCAAGCAGTACGACCTATTCATCGACTTAGACTTCAAACAGTTGTGCTATACGGGTCGAGAAACAATTCATATGGAGACAGAGAAGAACATCGTTCTCAACGCCGTTGGTTTGGAAATACTCCGTATCACAGTCGGCGAGGGCAAAGCAACCTACCACCAGGTTGGTGAGGAGATCACTATTGAGACCGGAAAGTTCGCCGGCAGCCTGAACATTGAGTTCAGGGCAACGATTCCGGATGCTCTCGCGGGAATTTACAGGGCCCAATACGACAAAACGCATATTGTAACAACACACTTCGAAGCTGCCCAAGCAAGAAGAATGTTCCCCTGCATAGATCGCCCAGACGCCAAAGCCCAATTCAAGCTCACGGTGAGAACCGACCACGACTTGACAGCAATCTCAAACATGCCAGTTGAATCGACCAAACCTGATGGCGACAAGAAAATAGTGTCGTTTCAGATTACTCCACGAATGTCCACCTACCTTCTCTACCTGGGTGTCGGAAAATTCGAGGAGAACACAGCCAGACTCGCCGGCACCGAGATAACCGTCGCCACCACTCCAGGTAAGTCCACTCAGACTAACTATGCTCTAGAAGAGGCTCGGAAGGCAATCAAATACTTTGACGAATATTTCTCGATCCCTTACGCGCTTCCGAAAATTCACCTACTGGCGGTTCCAGAGTTCGCGATGGGTGCTATGGAGAATTGGGGTGCCATCACGTTTCGTGAAACTCGTCTATTGGTGGATTCGGGTACAAGCACGAAAGGACGAATGCAAATCGCACTAGCCCTTGCCCATGAACTTGCGCACCAATGGTTTGGCAACCTGGTTACGATGAAATGGTGGGATGATATTTGGCTAAACGAGAGCTTCGCGACTTTCATGTCCTACAAGGCACTCGACTCGTATCACCCTGAGTGGCGAGTGTGGACGAATTTTGCGAATGGAGCGCCTCGATCTGAAACCCTCGTAGGTGCTCTTGGCAGAGATTGTCTCAAGAATACGCATCCAATCCAAGTACCCGTAGAATCCCCTGACGAGATTGAGCAAATCTTTGACGCAATCAGCTACGGCAAGGGAGCTCACGTCCTTCAAATGATAGAAGCCTACGTTGGCGAAGAAGCCTTCCGTGAGGGAGTTCGACGCTATCTCTCTGATCATTCATACTCCAATGCCACCGGAGATGACTTTTGGTTAGCCTTAGAGCAAGCATCCAAGAAACCAGTCAGAAGAATCATGACGCAATGGGTTCACAATTCCGGCTACCCGCTCATCAAAGTCTCAACACGCGACGAATCACTCGTTTTTAATCAAGAACGGTTTCTCCTCCAGGGACATGACGAAAGTGCGATTTGGCCAGTGCCCATCATAACGGAAATCAATGAAAACCGAACCACCACTCTCCTAGAGCGTGAAGAACAAGAAGTGCTTGTTGGACCATTCAAGTCGCTGAAGGTAAATCCAGATCGCAAGTGCTTCTATCCTACGCAATACTTGGATCTGGAAAACAAAGTATGGGCAAGCGATCTCTCCCCCTTCGACCGCTGGGGAATCGCTTTCGACTCCTTCATTCTCCTAGTGTCTGGTAGGATCACATTTGAACAGTATCTGACGACGGTAGAAAAGTTCGAGAATGAAGCCGACCCTCTACCCATTCAGGAAATTTCCGACCAATTAAGCGCTCTTTGGACACTTCTGCCGAACAAGTTTTCCGATATCACGAAGCGGTTGCATCAAGTGATGCTCAGTGCTCTTGAGAGGAACAAAGACGAAAAGAGTGCTATGCTCCGGGGCACTGTTGCAGGGCGATTGGCTTTATTCGACAACGGCTTCGCTGCAAAGCTCGCGGCGGATTTCAGCCACTACAATGAGGTCGTCCCTGACATGAAAAGCGCCGTTGCCATGGCCTATGCCAGTTACACGAATAACTACGATGTGCTCTTGAAGGCTTTCAGAGAAAGCACTTCGGATGACGATAAGGATAGGATACTTCAAGCCATGACTTGCTTTACGAAACGCGACATACTCCAAAAGACCCTAGACCTTGCCATGAGCGGAGAAGTCAAGAGACAAGATGTCATCGGTGTGTTTGCATGGTCAGCGTCGAACCCTCTCTGTCGAGACTTAACGTGGACATGTATCAAAGCCAATATTCGAACGTTACAGGAGCTCTATCAGAGTACTGGCATTCTATCTGGCGCACTATTCTCCATAATTCCTGCTTTAGGTGTTGGAAGAGCAAGCGAAGTTGAGAGATTCTTTGAAGCCAACCCGATGCCGGACGCGGAGGTTGGCATAAGAGCGGGAATCGAAAAAATGCGAGCGTACGACCAATTCATCAGAAACCTCACCACGATCTGATTCCAATCTTGATTCAATTGAAGAGTTTCTGGAGATTAGACAGTTAGCCAACGTAGCAGAGCGGATGTGAAAGGGGAGGGGTTGCGTGTGGATTTGGGAACGAGTTTCGCGTGCGGACTTCTCACGGCTAGCACTTATGGTACTGCCGATTTCCTAGCCAAATTATCCACTACGCGAATTGGTTTCTTGAGAACGGCGCTCTTCATGCAGTTAGTCGGCAGCATACTTCTTCTTCCATTGGCGGTGCCCGATTTCTCTCGTCTACTCTTGAATCCCTGGATGACGCTCGGAGGCATACTGTTAGGTACGATCAATGCCCTTGCAACGATTGTCCTATACAAGGGATTTGAAGTCGGTCGATTGTCTGTGGTATCCCCGATCGCATCCTGTGCCCCACTCATTTCAGTAATGCTCGCCATTTCGTTTCTCGGCGAGACACTAACACAAGAGCTTGCGCTCGGAATCGCATTTGTCATTATAGGCATCGTTCTCGTCTGCATTCAGAAAGAGCAAGGAGACATATCGAAGCAGGTGAGGCGAGGAGTAGTCTACGCTATACTATTCATGGTCTTGGGTGGATCACTAATGATGGGAGTGAAACCGGTCTCCCATGTCTTGGGCGTTTACGTCTTGGTATTATTGATGCGATGGATGGGTATCTCGACGATTGGAATTGCTTTCCTGGCCTGGAAGCCCAGGGGAGAGGTAGGATTGAACGTCTTCTATCTCATATTCGCGACGGCAGTACTTGATACGTTTGGAAACGTATCTTACATTATCGGTGTGAACTTGGGAACGGTCTCGGTCGTCTCAACCTTGGCAGGATTGTTTAGCGCGGTCACCGTGCTCCTAGCCTGCGCAATTCTTAAGGAGAAGCTTACAATCCATCAACTAGTAGGATTTGCGTCAATCGTAGTAGGAATTACGATTCTGGGACTATTCGGATAGGTAAGAGCCGAATCATCGGATGAGTTAATCATGAAGTTCTGTGAAAAATGCGGAGGGTACATGAAGGGAACCAAGGACGGATACGTATGCTCAAAATGTGGCAATAGAACGGAAGCCCCGATTGTAGATGTAATCAAGATCAAACCACCCGACAGTCCGGCAGTCGTCTTGGATATGGAACCAGAGAAACAGGAGTACGCTAAAGTTACAGAAACCTGCCCACGATGCGGAAACGCCGAAGCCTATCATAGCCTGGGACTGGTATCGGGCGAACATGCAGGAGTCAGGCAGGAACGCACGATGGAACGGTTCGTCTGCACCAAATGTGGGCATACATGGACCAGGGAATGAATGCACAACGTTGGCGCGTCAGCGACCCGGCAAAGGTCAGTACCTTGGCATAGATGGGTCAACATCTAACGACCACTGGTCTATTCCACCCTCCAGATTCTTCACCTTCTTGAATCCGAGTTTGCGCAGATAGTTTACTACCCGTCGACTTCTCTCGCCTATGTGGCAGTAGAAAACGTACTCCTCCGCAGGGTTCAATTCCGTGACATGATTTTGGATCTGCCCAATCGGCATTAGCTTGCTTCCTCTTATGTGGCAATACTCGAATTCGAAGGGTTCTCTGACATCGATCAAGTGGAGTTTAGCTCCAGCGTCAAGCAGTCGTTTCAATTCTTTTGCAGAAACCTGAAACTCGTCGTCCATTCCTTTCTACCCTGAATCGATCCACTTCGTTGACCATGAGTTACCTACAACTGAAGTAGTTCTGATGATTGTTCATTTTGTTCTGAGTAGGGGGAGACAAATGTGGGATGCATACGCTCTTTTGTGGCATGTTCTCTGATCAGCGACCTGTAGTATCGCGTCGACGCCAAATTGGTCGCCCATGTTCTGATTTCGATCATACTTTGGGAAGGAGCTACTTGACCAGGTTTTTTCTTCTCCAAGGTTTTCGTCTCGCTTCTCAAATGTTTACGCTCTATATGCAGATCAAGTTCCAACGACATCCGGCATTAGGCGCGGTTTGGATTCAACTCTGAGATCTGTGAACTCTCTAAGTAATTGAACGAACCGTTCCACGTCTGCCTCATTGCTCGCTATTCCAAGAGATGCTCGAACTGCTCCGACGGGTAGGTCGTTCATGCAGGATGAGAATTGTTGAAGCGAAAACTCTCCTGGAGATAGTTTCTCGAAGCATTGGTATGCTGTGACCGCTGGATACTGGAACGCTGCCTCGGCTGCGCCGGGGTTGCAGAAGCAGCCCGTCCGTATTGAGATGTTCTCTTTCATGGCACGCTCCTCGACCAATCTGTAATCCAACTCTCTTTTTTCTGGCGACAGCAGGTTCATTGCCACTGTTGCTCCTCGTTCTTGAACCTGAGTAGGTCCGTAAATCTTGACCAACGGGATGCCATTTGAGTGTCGTAATGAGTGCAACTTCTCTAACATGAGTTCTGTGAGCTTGGTCACGTTCTCGTTTATGTTTTTGATTCCAACCTGGCTCAGAAAGTTGAGACCCATTGTAATTGCTGGGATGCTGAGGAAATTCACAGTCCCGTCCTCGAAGGCTTCACTGGAAGTCTTGAGAATGTGGACGCCGTTTTGTGTGGATACGAACCGGACAGTACCTCCGGCGAACCACGGTCTGTGCAATTTTCTTAACGCTTCAACTTTGCCGATTATTGCACCAACACCCGTGGGGAAGCCGAACATTTTGTAGAATGATATCGCTACAAAGTCGGGATCTGACTTACTGAGATCTAAGTGGTTGGTCGGCACGTATGCCGCCGCATCAAGCAACACGTCATACCCAACTTCATGCGCGCCTCTGATCCAGTCTAATGGATGTTTTACTCCTGTGAAGTTTGACTGAACTGGGTATGCGAATAGATTGTGTCGGGATCGGTTGACTTCCGGGAGTGTGAGATTCTCTACGCGCATCTCACTGTTCAAAGGGACGTAACTCACACTTGCAGCCTTAGACTTGGCGAATTCACGGATGCCATTTACTGAGTTGTGGTTATCCGCGGTAAGTACGAAACGTGATTCCGCGTTGAATGGGTAGCTTTCTCCGATGAGTTTGAGGCCGCCGCTGGCATTAGGAGTGAATATCACTGAGTACCTGTCTGGTGACGTGTTGAAGAATTGTAAGACCGCAGCGCGAGCTGTCTCAACGTGCTCGGTACTGACTGTGGAAGAGGGACTAAGGGAGTGAGGGTTACCACAGATTGCGTTAGCGAGCCAGTCGTTATATTCGCGTATCAGTGACTCGGGATACAGTCCGGCGCCAGTGTAATCCAAGTAAACTTGACCGTTAGCATCGAGGCGGGAGAACTCCTTCTCTCGCAAGTGTTGCATCAACAGAGACGCCCCGTGAGCACGTGTAACGAAACCCGTTTAAGGGATTAGTCGACAAATTAAAGGTGGTATCGAATCCGTACCAAACCCAGACCCCTGCGCGAACCCCTAATTCCTTATGATTAATTCGCGGATTAGAACATGGAGTATATTGGATTCCTCTGCAAGTACTCTCCTTAGAATAACCTTGAGTCTCGAAGAGGCAGCGAAACGTAACTTCAATTCTGGCTTCAATTGTGCTGAGTCAGTTCTATTGGCGGTCAGAAATCAATTCGAGAGCGCAGGCGGCGATTCGATTATTCCTCGCGTAGCAACCGGATTTGGGGGAGGAATCGGCCGAAACGGGGATGTCTGTGGGGCACTAGCAGGTGGCGTGATGGCCATAGGATTAGCATTGGGCCGCGACAACGCGGAACAGAGCCGGGAGCCCTGTTATCCTGCGGTTGACAGGCTCTATAATGAATTCAAAACGAAATTCGGTTCCTGCGAATGTCGTGAATTAACGAACGCGAACCTGAAGACTCCAGAGGGAACCACGGCCTACGAACTAGGAGTACACTCCGAAGTGTGCACACCCATCGTCGCATGGACCGCAAAGAAAACATACGACTTAATCAGAGAAACAAAGCTCATAGAGAAGAAAACTAACTAGTTCAGCGATTCAAAATTCGCCTCAGTTCCTGAGCCCCGAATAGTCAAACATAGATTCCTTATGAGCCCACTGTCTGTCGTCTTATTTTGTAATACTGGGTTGACTGTTAGCGCCAGGTAGTCCACAGAAGATCAATAGCCTAATGGTTTCGAGTGCGGTAACAAGCAGTATTGGCGCGGCGACCACTGCAGTGTACGTTTGCGCGAACTGCCAATACAAGTCACATACAATCGTTCCCCGCTATACTACTTCATAAAAGACAAACACCCCGACGACACAAATGGGCAGGGAAAGAAGTATGGCTCGCAAACGCGCTCCCTACCCCAAACGTAGTCATAACCACAACGCGCTCAACAACCACAAATGACATGGGCGGAGGATACTAGGAGCCAACACGACTCTTGCGTAGGAAACCGAGGGACTCAGTCAACGCAAGACTCCCCCAATTTTGAATCTTGCAGTATTGCACCACTAACCGAAAATTCGAATTGGCATGTCAATCTACATTCGGTTTTTGCATTATTGCAGCACTAATTCCGGACGCTGCGCCGTCCGGTTCCGGGTCTTTCCGTACTCTTCGGCCTTGAGTACGGGGGTTTATGTGTGGAGACGCTTGGAAATGCCCCAAATGCGACATTTACTGGCCGATAGAGTCCGGTTTTTGGATCGGCTATTGTTGATAGGTTCTCGTTTTTCTGCAATTTACCATTAAAACCTGAAATGGGGCTCATTTTGCGGCGTTAGTTTTTCGTTAGTTTCCGATTTTGCCACATTAGCGTCGCCTTTTGAGCGGTTTCCGGTACCGAATTGTGCTCTGACGGGGTGAAAACGGGTTGACGTGGGCATTTGTGCTTGGCGTGGGGACGGGCGGCAGATAGTGGCACTGTTTTCCGGGCCGAGTGGTCAGTGAAATAGTATCCCGACTAGGTCCGTTGCTCAGACCTAATCTAACGCTTGTGTCAGAAGCTGGGCAGTACTTCTTTGCTGAATCTTTTCAATTGTTCAGTTTGATTCCAGGCGACGAATCGGATCGAAAAGGTATCCACGCCTGCGTCTATGAAATCTTGAATCTTCTTTACGCAATCCCCCTGTGTCCCATAAGCCACCCACAAGTCCAGAATACCTGATGGGTCCTCTCGATAGTATTTCATGAGGAAATCAGTTGATTCAGTGGCCGCAGCAGTCTTGCTGTCATTCATGTTTACGTTGTAGTAGAGGCACATGCCGAACCTGTCAGAGTCCCTCTTATGCTTCCGTAAAGAGCTCTTCACCTTTTCAGCGTCCTCACGAAATTCCTGAGGACTAACCATTGTCGTCATCCAACCATCCGCATATTTGCCAACACGATCGAAGTTCTTCTCAATCTCTCCAGGCGGACCCTCAAGTTCCCCCGTTGACCTCGGGTTGGAGGCTATCCAAATCGGGCAAGGTTGCTGGACGGGTTTGGGCAGCATCGTGACATTCTTGAATTTGAAAATCTCCCCATCATAGCTAACATCGTCTGACTCCCAAAGCTTTCTGAGAATCTCGATTCCCTCCTCACTTCGCTGCACCTTCTCTCTCGGTGGGACACCGATCGCGTCGAACTCGTTCCGGTAAATCTTGCCATGAACCGTTGGAGTACCTTGGCAGACGACAAGCAGACTACGACCCTCGGATAAGCAATCAAGCGTGGCCCATTGATAGGCAAGTATAATCGGGTTTCGTAGCGGAAAGCTGGCGAAACACGCAGTCCCCAATTTAACCTTCTCAGTGACGCCCGCAGCTGCAGACAACACACTTATGGAATCCAAACGAGGTTTAGCGAGCACGCTGTCCCCAGCCCAAACTGCGTCATAACCAAGCTCCTCAACAAGCTTGCTCAACTCAACAATATCCTGCCGAGCACTCGACTTGGCGAACAGCATACCCCTAGTAGGCAGAACTATTCCAAACTTCGGTTTCATCGGGACTCAAATCGACATGAGACGGCTCATCTATTAATGAATATGGACCAAACGAGGGACCTGTCACTAATTCCAACGCAGAACCAATCAAGCAACCGTAACCAAGCATCCGCGAAATACTCTCCAATCTGGTCCAGAACCGGACGACGCAGAGCTCTGTATAGTCGTAAGACATCAAGTTACAAAGGAGACCATTGGATCACTTCGACGCTCGCGTCTATGAGCGGAATACCCATCACTACCGCTAACGTCCAATATCACTTAGTATTCATGTAATCGGGCCAGACCACGGGACACGTGCCACTGCATAACTTCCCATTTTCCTTGATGGCGACGCAGCACTCCTGTAATTCGGACCATGGTGTCCACCTTTTCCCCTGCCTTCGTCTCTATCTGCCAGTGAGGCCTGTCCGAGAACCATGCGGTATCCCCGTTCTCATACGTTCTTAGATCGGTTGAAGAGAACTTGAAGGACTTGACTGCCTGAAACTGTACAACATGTACGGATTTGTATTTCTCCCATCCGTAGAAGAACTCGTCTTCATCAGTTCCAAACGCCGTTAGGATTTCAGTATGCGAAAAGTTATCGTCCAGCCTACGCGCGTCGAGCGCTTCGAATGCGCTGTATATGCCTTTCACGACTTGCTCTACTTCTGCCTTCGACATACTGTATCACTATCGAGTGAGAGCAAACCAGTCTACATTTAAGACTTGGCCGCTACAAGCGGCTATCATCACCTAGCGACCGAGTAACTTGAACTACCGCCCACGTTCGCTTGTTGCTATGGCGAGACTATATGCCTTCGACTACTAGATCGCGGACAATTTTGAATTTTGGCAGTGGCTCAAGGGTTACGTCGCCTTGTATTTCGGTGTGACATGATAGACCTGCTTGGTTGTTGATGGTGAGGTTGCATCTAGTACAGGCTCTTCGATGGCATGAGGTGTGCGAGTGGTAAGCTATTGTGTGATCCAAACGTTCGTATATGTAGTCCAGGGCGTCCATGACTGTCATTCGAGGGGCGAATGGAATTTCGTATGTCTGAAAATGGGGTGATGCGTCAGAGGACGGGTCGAATCTTCGAACTCGTATCTTGACGGTTTTAGCCTTCAAGGTTTACTCCCCCAATGCCTCAACTGCTCTGAGGATGCCTTCCTCAAAGGTGTATTTTCCTCTTGGCAACTTTGCCTTTGTCACCGTCACAGGTCCTGCTCTGAGCGAAATCTTTCCGTTGTGCTGTTTCGCAACTATTTCTTTCAGCCATCGCGTGTTATCGGTTTGAGGGTAGTCTGAGCGGTTGTGTACACCGCGGCTCTCTGTTCTCATTAACGCGGACATTGCTGAGATTTGGAGGGTAAGGAGCATGCTCTCGATCTCGATCGCGTCGAGCCATTCCTTGTTGTAAGCGCGTGACTTGGTTTGAATGGTGATTTTCGGAACGTCGTGTTGAGAGATGGATTGTAATTCGGTTACCGCTCGTTTCAGACCTTTGCCCGTTCGAATTACCCAGAGGTATTTGTCGGCTACTTCCTGAATTCTCTTCTTCATCCCTATCGGGCTCGATCCATCTTTGTTCTGAAACGGTCGTAGTAGGCGATTCTCAATGTGCATAACTTGGTCTTTGTTCACATTTTTCAACTCGGTTTTATGCGAGTGTTGGGCTGCGGCCCTACCGGCTATCGCTCCTTGTACGAGTATCTGTGTGATTGCTGACGCGACTCTGTTGGCGCCAAAAAGACCGCCTGAGCATTCTCCTGCTGCATATAACCCCTTGACCGTCGTCGCCCCATACTCATCGACCCTAATTCCGCCCTCCATGTAGTGGGCTGCGGGTGCAACCTCGACGGCATTTCCTTCCTTCAGCCAATTCATCAGATCAGTGAAATTTGTTCGAATCCATCTCCATCCCGGGTAGACTTTCTCGGCTTCCGCGACCACGTTTAGCGGAACGTTCTTGATTGAATAATACGTTCCACCGTTGGGAGAACCATCGCCACGTTCAACAATTCGGGTCGCGGCCATGGAGAAGATTAGTTTATTCCATTCAGTCGTCGTCGCTATTTTGTAGATTAGTGGATCATATTCGTCCCTTAGGAATGGGCGCGCTCGTTTGTCCAGCAATTCTCCGAACATTTCAATCAGAATGTATGGGAATATGTCTCCGCGTAGTGCTGGTGGCCAGAGGGTGACGTTAGGACAGAAGGTGACCATCTCCATGTTCACTAATTCCGCGCCTGCTCGAAAGGCGGCGGAATGCATGCCACCAACTAATCCGCCAGGTGCGCTGGTGAAGGAGTAGGCTCTCTGCCAACCTCCTGTGGCGATGACGACTGCTTTTGACTTTACTACAACCATCTTCCCGCTGTTAATGTCGACACCAAGAACTCCTGTGACGCATCCACCATCCGTAAGCAGATCCGTGAGGTAGAGGTCCTCGAGTAAAGTGATGTTTCGTTTTTTTACTTGGTCTACGAGAATTCGTGAAATATTGGTCCCTTCGCTGATCACGGCGCGTTTGCCGTCCCAAATGTATGGCATCCCCCAATCGATCAGTTCTTTCGTCCTCGCAGGAGCGTCTCGTACATACGCCTCCACTAGCTTCTGATTGTTTAAGTGGTAACCCTGCACCAAAATGTCGTTGAAGAACCTCTCTTTGCTATCCTGTTCATTCCCTGCTAAACCGATCTCTGCTGCTCCTTTTCCATCCAGGGTAATGTCGGCACCCGCAATCATCGTGGCGCCTGACTTTCCTATCTTTCCATTCGAGACGAGTAAGGTGGATGCTCCTGAGTCTGCAGCCTCAATGGATGCTCTGAGACCAGCCCCACCACTGCCGACTACAACGATATCAGCAACGTCAGTTTTGTCCAAAATAATTCAAACTCGGTCCAAATCGAAAAACATAATGATATGTTAGTTTCGTTCGCAGACCTCTTATGAAAATCAAAAGGGTCTGACTCTTGCCAAAACGATCTCACAAATCAGAATACCTGATTCTAGGAGGTACACGGTGAAAGCCTTGACTGTGATTCAAGCAAAAGGCTTCGCTCGGATTGGAAAATACAAACTGTACTATGAAAGCTACAGCTCGAACCTGGTGAGCAAGACGACCTTGCTCACTTTGCATGGTGGTCCAGGATTCACTCATCACCAGCTATTGCCTCTGACTTGGCTCGCAGGCAAACAGCCCCCCGTCCGTGTCATCCTCTACGATCAACTCGGTTGCGGTTCCTCAGACAGAGCACAGAATCTCAATGAGTACAAGATCATGAATGCCGTTGACGACATCGAAGCGTTTCGAAAGAAGCTGGGGCTCGGTAGATTATCCCTTCTAGGGCATTCCTATGGTGGAAGTCTTGCTTTAGAATACGCCCTGAAATACCAAAACCATATCGAAAGACTAGTGCTCTCGAGTTCGAGTGCTAGTATCCCGAAGACTATCATGGCATTTCAGAGATTGAAAGCCGAGATGCCAGTCGAAATCAAGGAAACATTGAGGAAATACGAGGATAGCGGTGATTACGACAATCCTGAGTATAAACGAGTCGTCAATGAACTCTACAAGAAGCATGTCTTTCGAGGTGAACAGTATCCTCCCGATTTAGCTGCCTCACTTAACGGTTTCAACCCAGACGTTTACTGGACAATGTGGGGAAAGCATGAATTCGTTTGCACCGGGAACATGCGTAAATGGGATGTATCTGCTAGGCTCCATGAAGTACGCGTATCAACCTTGATTTTGGTTGGTCGCTATGACGAACTCCCCGTCGAGCTGTCGGAAGAAATGCACCAATTGATACGAAACTCGAAACTAACGATCTTAGAGAACAGCAGCCACTTCGGTATGTTCGAGGAACAAGAAAGATACCTTCAGACCGTATACAGTTTCCTAATCAATTAGTCAATCGACTTCTGCCGTCAAGAACTGAAATAATGAGCTATCTGATCGAGCAAGACATCTCTCTATAGTTGACTAGGGCAGAGAGTTTATTCAGATCGAGTACTGAGGAGCCTCTATGAACGTGGATCCGACGAAAATTCAACTCGCCGATGCCGCAAAGCAACTCAAGGACAGAGCGGAGCTTAAGGTGGGGGAGGTTGAAGAGATGAACGTATACTTGACGGCCTATCTGGGCGAGTACCCGGCTCACAAACATCCGAAAGATGAGTTCTTCTATGTAATCCAAGGACAACTAGAACTGGAATTGGCCGGCGACAGAGTGCTTCTCAGAGAAGGAGACTGCATCCCAGTAAAGAAGGGAACCGTCCACAAACCATCAGCGAAATCTCGAACACTCGTGCTGAAAGTGGAACCGCGGGAGTTTCCATTCGAAATGACAGGATCACAATAGGAATCAGAGCAATATGTGGTTCGATTTACGGCTAATATAGGGTCACGGCGTGATACGCCCGAATTGCTTGGGATATGTCTCGGTTGGTTCCTTCGGTTGATCAGCATCTCAACGCCTATTCTTCGCCTTATGATTCGGGTAATTGATACCATCGCTTCTTTTCGCCGACTCTGGCTCTCATCTTCCATTTTGTAGTCTTGGGCGTTTCCTCAATGGCGCGAACTAAGGTCTCACACTGTTTTGCGACTCGTTCCTGCATGATTCGATCTTCCACTTTGGGTAAGTAGTTGATGATTCTACCTAGGTTCATAGTGAAAGTCTTGTAGACGCCCCAGTCCTTTGAGCACGCGTCGGCAATGTAGTTGCTGTTGATTTTTTCGCTCTGATCGCTGTCCGAGAAGTCGTGATCATTTAGAAGGCAGATCATGTCTTTCACATCCTTCTCGTTGAGTTCGAAGATCTGAAGCTTGGTCATGAGCAAGTCTGTGAGAGGAATCGTCGGATAATCTAATTCGAGCCTTCCTCGAAAGTCTAGCTTATGCGACATTTGCATGAAGTCGAGGAAAACGTCGATCTTGAAATTCTCTTTGCCATAGAATAGAAGTCGTTCGGATCCATGGAACATATTGAAGTCTTCATCGGGCTTGTAACCGAGACTTTGCAGAAGTCCTGAGATTTGGTCAGATTGCGAGGAGTAACCCACCAGATCGATATCTGTGAGAGCCCTGGGAATGACTTGGGATTTTGCGCTAGGGCTGTGGATTCTTGTTGCGATGGATCCAATTAGGCGGAGGGTGATGTTGTGCTTCTTGGCAGTTTCGATGATGGATTGCATGTTGCTCATGAATTCTTCTTCTGTAACCACCTGTCTCAGCCTTCGACCCTGTAGAATTCCTTGATACCTTTGTCGTCTAGGTCTACCACGTACCCTCGCAAAATCCCTTCCGAGTATTCACTTCCGGGGTTGATGCATAGGGTCTTTCCCACGAAGACGTCTCCACCTGATTCGTGAATGTGACCGAAAAGGCCTAGTTTGGGTTGGTATTTTTCAATAATTTTGCGAACTGCCGTACTGCCAACCGGGACTTGCATGAATTCGCCTCCCACGAGGACGGGTTGAAGTTGCTCGTTGAGTTTTGGAGCGATGTCGAGTCCTGAATCGTATGGAGGAACGTGAAAGTTCAGTATGCAGTTCCTTGGGTTCTTCACTTGAGTAATCATGGTCTCGAACATTTTCTCAAGTTGCTCCTCAGTGTACTCCCCCGGAGTCTTCCAAGGAGTGAAGTTGCTCGCTCCTGAGCTTATCATTTCATGAACCCCGTCGATGTTCACCACCTTTCCATCGGGATTCTGAACACATTTTGAGCCGCTGATTATTTCACCTGATCGTGGGTCATCATCGTTTCCCGGTAACATGTACACTTGCGTCTTCAAGCCGGAAAGTCGTTCGTCGGCCAGTTGCATCCATTGCTTCATTCTCTCAAGAATGAGTTGCGTAATAAGTGAGTCAAATTTTGCTCGGTCTTTCCGGAGAGCTTGTGTTTCCTCGGGGCTCGCTATGTATGGGTAAAAACCTGAATTTCCGACGAGCTTCTGCATTTCTGCAAGTTCGCTATCATTCTTCATGATGTGGGTGTTTTCCAAGAACTCGGCTGTGTACTCGCCATTCGTTTGACGCACGATGGGCACGATTCTCTTGCCCGTCAAGTCTCCGCCCACTATGATAACGTTCGCCTTGTAAACATCCAATTTGGCCACGTTGAGGATCTTCTTGAAGCAGACGTTAGAGGCGTGTATATCGCAGCAATAGTAGAGCCGTGTCTTGACCATCTCTCTTGTTCCTCACGTACCTATTCGGCAAGAAGAAAAAGAAAAGAAAAAAGTTGGGGTTGGAACCTTGTGTGACTATTCAGGTGGGATTGTTTTGAAGATCTGGTTGAAATCAATTCCACGCTTCAAGTTGTACCAGCGCACAAACAAGTAAATTGCAATGCCCACTACGATGGTTATAGCAGTCGCGATTAGTCCGGTTGAAATTGCGTACTCTGCGAACGATAACCCCGGTGTTAATGGCGGTACTGAGCCGATGACGCCTGCAAAGAGGTAGAATGGGACGATTATGATCAGCCAGAGTATGGCTAGCGGAGCCAACCATTTGCGCCATGGTACGGCTTTGCTCAGATCTGGTCGTCGGCGAGTTAGCAGCAGTGCGCAGATTGCTGGGAAGATGTAGGAAGGCATGAACATCAGGGTATTCCACCATGCATAGTTTACTGGGTTGAAGTCAGGGTACACGATCAGCAGCCAATAGAACACTAATCCTAGAATGCCTTCGATGACGATCAGTTTGAGGGGTTGTCTGAACTTTGGATGTACTTCTGACAGATTTCTTGGTATGAGGCGGTCAATGCCCCATGCCAGAACGAGTCTGTTGATGTAGAGCATGCTGGCGGGTATGACGAGCCAAGCGCCTATGATGGCCGCTACTCCTGCAATGATCCAAAGTGGCCATGCACTGGGAATTGCCAGCGTCAATAGGAGCGCGTTAATTGGTGGCAGACTGAACGGCGCGGCAGAACGGGCGTTCCAGAACAGGAAACTCCACCCGACTGAGAAATCGTATCCGAACACGTCGAGCATTAACCAGATCATTCCCAGAGAGAAGATCATGAAGAAGGTAAGCGATCCTAGAATTGATGTTGTTAAGCTCTTCTTGACATCTCCCCTGAGTTCTCCGCTGATTGATGCTGAGTACTGGAATCCTCCGATCACGAATAGGATGTAGCCCGCGATTCCAGCCGTTGAGGCGACATCGTATTTGCCGTTGGGGTCGTATCCGTTGGATATGGCGGTTTGGACAAGTTGGTTGGGTGTCGTTCCGACAAGTGATTTCATGTTGATGGCTAGCGATGTCTGTGAGACGCCGGCTAACCCTAGACAAATTATGACAAGACTTGCGATTGAGAAGATCCCTAATAACGCGATCAGTCGGTAGTACCTTCTTGGAGGCATCATCACCGCAAGAGTTCCTACGATTATGACTAAGGAACCGACAACTAGCGCTGCTGGGGTGTCGAGCAACCAGCCAACGTTCGCGTTAGTTAAGCCCGCTATTCTTAGAATGTCGACCATCTGTTTCATGTTGCGGACAGTTACCCAAGCCATCCAGCTCCATACCGGAGTCCAAGACCAGACGATCATCCAGGAATTGATAAATCCCCAGAAGGGGCCCATCAATCTGGCGGGGATGACGTAGTCTGCTCCGCTGCGAGGCATTGGTGTCGTTATTTGTACGTAGATTATGGCGAGTATGTAGCTTGCCAATCCAAACAGGAGAATGCCGAAAAGGTATGGAGGCCATCCCATTATAAGTCCCGCGGGGAAAAGCCCTAGGTATGCCACGGACCATGCGAACTTGCTTCCCATAATGTTGGCGATGTTGAAGAAGGTTGCCTGAGAGGTGTTTGCTTCCTTGATTAGCCCTGAAGCTTTGCGTGCGAATAGTTTTTCCTCGATTTTTGAATCACTCAAGTGCTATCACGTATTTTTCAATTTTCGGTAGTTGATTTTGATGTGTACTTAACACTTTGGGCAGCATTTCGGTTCGTGGGCAATGTACATTTTTGCGCCCCAGACGAGATACGCAATCACCACAGTCTTGTTTCGCAATCTGTCAGTGATTCATGGCCATCAACAGTGAGTGCAAGCGTGTCCTCTATTACCGCGGTTCCCAGGCCGAGTCGAACTATCATTGGCTCATACGCGAAGACCATTCCTTCCGCGAAGGTATTCACGCTAGATGGTGTAAACGCTGGAAGTTCCAAGAAACTTGTGCCCAGCCCATGCCCCATAGCCCAAAAGTCACGTAACCATCCTCTGGATTGAGCGATGTATTCCCCTTGCTTAGCTACTTTCTTAGCCTCGAC
>Ga0335081_10004984_pt1 | contig 20986 bp, 22 predicted proteins | sample Lox_Sample_35_FD_206713 | JGI IMG/M metagenome (GOLD analysis project Ga0335081, IMG submission 206713) | Soil microbial communities from Loxahatchee National Wildlife Refuge, Florida, United States - Lox_Sample_3.5 | ecosystem: Environmental > Terrestrial > Soil > Wetlands | place: USA... | reverse complement strand
CTCGCGATAGATCCACAGCCGCACACCGCGCTCATCGATGGCACTGTAGTAATCGCGCGCGACCTGCTCCTCCTCCCACCAGCCGGTCTCGATGCGTTCAGGCTCGCTCAGCAGGCGCAGGGCGCCGTGATGCCGCGGCACGCCCCCGCTCTCGGGCAGGCGCTGCGGTGAGGGCAGCAGCCACAGCGGCCGGCGGAAGGCCGGCCAGGGCGGCATACCGGTCTCGCGGCTGCCCAACTCGGCAGGCTCCGAGGCGGCTTCCGGCCGATGCGTGGCGGTGAGCTTCAAGCCGTGTACCGCCTGCTCACCCAGGCGTGCCCGCAGCGTCTCGATGAAATCGACCGATTCGGTACGCATCTGCCCGCCGTGCTCGCCCGGCTGCCACAGGCAGGCCGAGCGCCCGGCGCGCGGAATGAGCCGCCCGGAGCGCAGCTCGCACTCGCGCACCGCCTCAGGCAGCACGATGCGAGCGAGGTGCTCGGCGAGCAGAGCCTGCAGCTCTTTCGGATCGGCCAGCGGGGCGACGAGTCTCATCAGATACTGCGTGGGCGGTGCATGCCGGTGCCGCAGCCGGCAATGCAGCGCCGTGATGCCGCACTGATGCTGTTCGAGAAAGCGGCCCAGGCGCGCGATGAGCGGTGCAAGTGCCGCCACGATCGCCTCGTGATGCGTGAGCTCGTAGGTGCAGCTGCGGCGCTCATGAAAGCGCTGCGCCGGGCGAAACTCCGGACGCGGGTCCGCGCGCCGGCCGGTCAAGCGGTCAAGCGCGGCCAACTGTTCCACGCCGAAGCGGCGCGCGAAGCCGGCGCGCGGCAGACGCAGCGCCTCCCCCACCGTGTGCACGCCAACTTTTGCCAGCCGCTCGAGCACCTGTGGCGGCCAGCGCAGCACGCTAAGCGGCAGCGGCCGCAGCGCGCTCACGAGCTGCGCCGCGTACCGCACGCTGAACGGGCGGCCGCTGCGCGCCCCGGCGAGCGCGGCAAGCGGCGTCGGAGCCAGCGCGAGTACTGGCTGCACACCGGCTGCCGCGCATCCCTCGAGCAGACGGGAGCACAGCGTGCGCACGCCGCCGAACAGACGCATGCTGCCGCGGATCTCGAGCACCAGTGCATCCGGTGGCTCCAGGCTCACCCGCGGCGTGAAGTGTTGCGCGAGCAGAGCAAGCCGCGTGAGCTGCGCTTCGGGGGAGGCGACGGGCGCCTGCACGGGCAGGTACACGGCGAGCCACTGTTCGTGCGCTTCAACGAGCGATGCCTGAACCGGCGGCGGCGCGAGGCGCGGCGCCTCGTGCGCTGGCGTTGGCGCCGGCGCCGGCGACTCGATCTGCGGCAGACTGGCGTCCGCCTGGGGGAAGCCGCGCACGGACATCCTTCTAAGGCTCCGTCGCGAACCGGAAGCTCAGCTCGAGCGCACCGTTTACGCCACCGCGACTCTTCAAGACGGTCACCCGCGCGCCGCCCGCCGTGGGTTCCACTTTCAGCTGCAGGGCTGCGCCGGAGGACTCCCGGGTGGCGGCCGCATGACGTGTGCGCAGGATGAATCCCAGGGAGCGTCCACGCTCGGTCGCGAGCTGCAGACGGCGCAAGGCGCGGGCCTGCACGCGGGCTTTCACGAAGGCAAGCACGACGTCGCAGTCACCCGAGCGCAGCGCCTGCTCACAGGCCCACAGGGGCTCGGCGGTGTGCAGGATCAACACTCGGGACAGCGCCACCCCATGGGCAGCGAGTGCGGGGGCGAAAGGCTCGAGCGGCGGAGCAATCCAAGCGCACCAGCGCGCGAGCGGCCGGCTCGTCAGTTGCGCCAGCGCGGGCAGCAGCAGATACAGCTCACCGGCACCGAAGCACGGCAGCAGCATCTCCACCAGTCCCGACTGCGGCCAACCATGGCCCGGCAGCCGGGCATCAAGCGCGGCGAAACCGGTCGGCACCGCGCCCGCGCGCACGGCGCTCGTGCCACGCCAGATGGCGGGATGCTCGAGGAGCCGCGCGAGACGAGGATCGGCGGACATGACTGCGCGAATGCCGCATGCGGCGGCTGCGGGCCGTTACATCAGACCTTGCGCCCTGCCCCGGCGCAGCACGCCGACGACGATGCCTTCGATCAGCAGCGGCTCGTGCTTCAGGTCCACGCGGATCGGCTCGAAGTCGCTGTTCTCCGGCAGCAGCCACACGATGGAGCCTTCCTGGCGGTAGCGCTTGACGGTGACCTCGTTCTCCAGCCGCGCCACCACGATCTGACGGCTGCGCACGTCGGCCGTGCGATGCACGGCGACCAGATCCCCGTCGAGGATGCCGGCATCCTTCATGCTCATGCCGACCACCTTCAGGAGATAATGCGGCCGCGGCTGAAAGATCGCCGGATCGATCTGCAGACGCGCCTCGATGTGCTCCTCGGCCAGAATGGGCCGGCCGGCGGCGACACGGCCGATGAGCGGCAGGCCAAGCTGCTCGCGCATGGTGTCCTTCAACTGAATGCCGCGCGAGGTGCTCGGCATCAGGGCAATGACCCCCTTGCGCGCGAGCGCACGCAGATGCTCTTCCGCAGCGTTGGCGGAGCGGAAGCCGAGCTCGCGGGCGATCTCGGCCCGCGTCGGCGGCATGCCGGTATCGTTAATGAAGCGCTGGATGAGGCGCAGAATCTGGGTTTGGCGGGGCGTCAGGTCGGTCATGGCTCGAACCTGTTCATTTATACAGATACTGTGATTATATCCAGAAGAACGAACGGTGCAAGCCACTATGACGTGGTGGTGGTGGGGGGCGGCCACAACGGCCTCACCTGCGCCTGCTATCTGGCACGCGCGGGGCTGAAAGTCGGGGTGTTCGAGCGCCGCAGCATCGTGGGCGGCGCCGCCGTCACCGAGGAATTTCATCCCGGCTTTCGCAATTCCACCGCCAGCTACACGGTGAGCCTGCTGCACCCCAAGGTGATCCGCGAGCTGCGCCTCGCCGAGCACGGGCTCACGATCATTCCGCGCCCGATGCAGAACTTCCTGCCGCTGCCGGACGGCAGCGCCTTTTGCGCGGGCCCCACGCTCAGCGACACGCTGCGCGCGCTCGAGCCGCGCTCGCGCGCCGATGCGGTCCGGCTGCCTCAGTTCTACGCGATGCTGGAGCGCGCGGTCGCCGTGCTGCGCAGCCTGCTGCTGAAGACCCCGCCGGCCGACCTGTCGAGCTGGCGCGAGCGCCTGGGCCTGCTGGCGTTGGGGCATGAGATCGCACAGCTCGCCCCGGAAACGCAGCGCGAAGTGCACGAAATCATGACGCGCAGCGCGGGCGAGCTCCTCGATGGCTGGTTCGAGGACGAGGCGCTGAAGGCGCTGCACGGCTTTGATGCCGTGGTGGGGAGCTTTCAAAGCCCGTACACCCCGAGCAGCGCCTACGTGCTGCTGCATCACGTGTTTGGCGAAGTCAACGGCCGCAGTGGCGTCTGGGGACACGCGCTGGGTGGCATGGGCGCGATCAGCCAGGCGCTCGCGGCCGAGGCGCGGCGTCTGGGGGTTGAGATCCACACGGACTCACCCGTCGAGCAGATTCTCACCGAGGGCGCTGGGCGCGCGCCCGGGCGTGCACGCGCCGTGGCGATTCAACTCGGCGATGGCCGTCGCATCGGTGCGCGGCGCATTGCCGCGAACGTCGATCCACGGCGTCTGTATCTGACACTCATCGATCGGGCGGTGCTGCCGGCCGAATTCACCGCGCGCATTGAGCGCTATCGCTGCGAATCGGCCACCTTCCGCATGAATCTCGCGCTCTCGGAGCTGCCCTCTTTCAGCGCAATGCCCGGCCCGGGTGCACACCTTGGCGCGGGCATCATCCTCGCGCCCTCACTCGCCTATATGGATCGCGCCTGGCTCGATGCGCGCGCGAGCGGATGCTCGCGCGCGCCCATCATCGAGATGCTGATTCCGAGCACACTCGATGCCTCGCTCGCGCCCGCCGGCGCGCACGTGGCGAGCGTGTTTTGCCAGCATTTCGCATACCGCCTGCCGGACGGGCGCTCGTGGGACGAGCAGCGTGACGGCACGGCTGATTTGATCATCGACACCATCGAAACTTACGCCCCAAACTTCAGGCGCAGCGTCATTGGCAGGCTCGCGCTCTCGCCGGTCGATCTGGAGCAGCGCTTCGGGCTCACCGGAGGCGACATCTTTCACGGCGCGCTGGGGCTCGATCAGCTCTGGGCGGCACGCCCGGTCGTCGGTTACGGCGACTATCGCTCACCGCTCGAGGGACTGTATTTGTGTGGCTCGGGCGCGCATCCGGGCGGCGGCGTGAGCGCGCTGCCGGGACACAACGCGGCACGCGAAATTTTGAAAGACTCGCGCCGTTTGAGACGTTTCATTACAAACAAGAAAGGCTGAAAGTGCGTTCCCATGCGCTTTCAAACAATGATAAAATTTAACCAGGAGTTGTCGCTGACGACAGACAGCTGAGCTGCTGGAAGCGGTTGCAAACCGCCTCCGATTTTGATGCAGTTGCGTCGCTTGTGGAGACGGTGGCTAGAGCACTGCGGTTGCTTCACATCGTCCTGTTCCAGGGACCTCCCGGACCTTAACAACCCAGAAGGGGATGTTCTATGAAGACTGCGATCGTTATGAAGTTAGCTGCTGTGGCCGTTGTGGCGGGCCTGGCTGGCTGTCAGGACCTCAAGCCGCTGCAAAGTGACATCAGTGACCTGAAGAACCAGGTGAGCAAGCTGCAATCAGATGTGCAGGCTGCGAAGGCCTCCGCTGATTCGGCCGCAAGCTCGGCTTCGGCGGCCAACAAGTCGGCAAGCGGTGCTCAGAGCACGGCGAACCAGGCTCTGGCTGCAGCTCAGGCTGCGCAGTCGGCTGTCGATGCGACGAACGAGAAGATCGACCGCATGTTCAAGCGTTCGGTCTCCAAGTAAGCACCGACTGTTCGTTGACTTGAAAGCGCCGCGCGATACCCGCGCGGCGTTTTTTTTGCCCCCAGCGCTCCAGGCGCGGCTGCGCGCGCTGCGGCATCGCCCGCACCGCAAGCTGATTGATTCAATACCGCACCAGTGCCGAACCCCAGGTAAAGCCCCCGCCGAAGGCCTCGAGCAGCAGCAGCTCGCCGCGTTTGATGCGCCCGTCGCGCACACCGGTATCGAGCGCGAGCGGCACGGAGGCAGCCGATGTATTGCCGTGATCCTGCACGGTGAGGATCACCTTCTCGAGCGGCATGTCGAGCTTGCGCGCGGTCGCCTGGATGATGCGGATGTTGGCCTGGTGCGGCACCAGCCAGTCGAGGTCCGCGCGATCGAGCTTGTTGGCCGCGAGCGCCTCATCGACGACGCGCCCCAGGTAGGTCACGGCGAGCTTGAACACCTCGCTCCCGGCCATGCGGATGAAGCGGTCCTCACTCGCCTGCATGAGCTGCGGCGTGCTGCGCGAGACCCCGCCGTGACAGTAGAGCAGGTCCTTGTAGTTGCCGTCGGCGTGCAGATGGGTTGAGAGAATGCCGGGCTTCTCCGCCGGCCGCAGCACCACCGCCCCCGCCCCATCGGCGAACAGCACCGCCGTGCCCCGGTCCTTCCAGTCGGTGATGCGTGAGAGGGTCTCGGCGCCGATGACCAGCGCGCATTTGGCCTCTCCGGCGCGCACGAACTTGTCCGCGATCGACAGCGCATAGAGAAACCCGCTGCACGCGGTCTCGCAGCTGAATGCGGGACAGCCGGTGCAGCCGAGCCGCTGCTGCAACAGCACGCCGCAATTGGGAAAGATGAAATCCGGCGTGGTGGTGCCGAAGGCGATGAAATCCACATCCTGCGGCCGCACGCCTGCGGCCTCGATGGCGCGGCGTGCCGCGTGCTCGGCCATGTCGACCGTGGTCTCGTTGTCGCCGGCGATGTGGCGCCGCTCGATGCCGGTGCGCTCCCGGATCCAGGCATCGGTCGTGTCCACCATGCGCTCGAGATCGAAATTGGTGAGGATCTTCTCGGGCAGATAGGAGCCGGTGCCGGCGATATAGGAGTACATCAATTCCCCTGGGCCTCGAATGCCTGCGTCAGGTGGGCGAGCAGCCGGCCCCGCACGGCGAGCGCCGCGACTTCCACCGCCCGCGCAAAGGCGAGCGCATCGGCGCGACCGTGGCTTTTTACCACGATCCCGCCGAGGCCGACCATGCAGGCGCCGTTATAGCGGCGCGGATCCATGCCCGCAGCCAGGCGTTTGAGAACCGGCCGCGCCATGAGTCCCGCCAGCCGCGAGGCCCATGAGGCAGTGAATTCGGCCCGCGTGCGCTCCCCGATCAGGCGCGCGAGGCCCTCCATGGACTTCAGGGCCACATTGCCGGTGAAGCCGTCGGTCACCACCACGTCGACCTCGCCGGAGAAGATGGCATCGCCCTCGACAAAGCCGATGTAGTTGAGTCCCATCGCCGGAATGAGCGCATGGGCCGCCTGCACGATATCGTGGCCCTTGATGTCCTCTTCGCCGATGTTGAGCAAACCGACGCGCGGGCGCGCGATGCCATAGACGTCGCGCGCGACGATCGAGCCCATCGCGGCGAACTGCGACAGCTGCAGGGCCGTGGCACCGGTGTTGGCGCCCAGGTCGAGCATGTGGGTGTGGCCACCCGCCGAGGGAATCGCGGACATGATGGCCGCGCGCTCCACGTTGGCGACCGTCTTCAGCACGAAATGCGAGATGGCGGTAAGCGCACCGGTATTGCCGGCGCTCACGCAGGCATCGGCGCGCGCCTCTTTCACCAGGTTGACCGCGATGCGCATGGAGGAATCGCGGCCGCGGCGGATCGCACTGCGCGGCGACTCATCCATCGAGATGACCTGCGAGGCCGCGACCAGCTCGGCGCGCTCGCGCACGCTTGCGGGCTCGCGCGCGAGTGCCGGCTCGATCTCGGGCGCGCGCCCGACGAGCAGCACTTTCAGGGTGGGATCGGCGCGCAAGGCACGCAGCGCGCCGGCGACGTACTCGCGCGGCTCGCGATCGCCACTCATCACATCGATCGCGATCGCAACCACGCGTGCTGCGCGCTAGGATCTAGAGAACTGTCAGGACTTCTCGTCGCTCTCGGCGGGCTTCTCGATCACGCGCTTGCCGCGATAAAACCCGTCCGGCGTGATGCGATGGCGCAGGTGCGCCTCGCCCGACTGCGGATCGATGGACAGCGCGGGCTTGCTGAGCCCGTCGTGCGAGCGGTGCATCCCGCGGCGGGATGGCGTCTTGCGGCTTTTTTGAACGGCCATTTGTCTCTCATCTCCGTAAAGTTCAATGCCGGTCGCGTTTCAGCAGCTCGCCCAGCTGCTCAAACGGTCGGTGCCGGTCTGCAGTCGCCGGCTCCGGCGGCGGCGCACTCCCGATCGTGGCCCCCCGCGCGCAGCGTCCCGGCTCATGCAGCGCTACGATCGGCAGAGCCAGCAGCAACTCCTCTTCCACCAGATCGCGGACGCTCAGGCGTCGCTCCGGCGCGAGTATCGTTTCCAGTCCCGCGGGCGCGGCATCGGCACTCGCGCTATCCGCCACCATCGCGACCGGGCCTTCGCAATCGACCGGCAGGTCGATCGGGCCCAGGCATCGCTGGCAGGTGAGCACCACGGGCGCGTTCACCTTGACGTGTGCGACGGGGACACCGCCCTCGCGGGCGAAGCGGACCACGCCGCGCGCGACTCCCTCCGGACGCGAGAGCTGCGGCGTGAGCCGTGGGAACTCGGCGAGCGGAATCACGAACTCGAAGCTCGCGTGCCCGTCGGCCAACAGGTCGATGTCACGCAGCTTCGACCAGTCCTCCGACATGGGGCGCGTATGATAGGTATCGTCCCCGTCCAAGTCAAAGCCCAATGGGGGCCTAAGCTCTTGTTTCTTGTGGGTGAATTGTGCCGAGCGCCCTACCCGTCATCCTCGCCTCGACTTCGCGCTACCGCCGGGCACTGCTCGAGCGGCTGCTGCCGGCCTTCGAGATCCACCGCCCCGAGGTCGATGAGGCGCCGCTTGCCGGCGAGGGCCCGGCCCGGCGGGCACTGCGGCTTGCTGAAGCCAAGGCGCAAGCCGTGGCCCGGCGCTATCCCGAGGCCCTGGTCATCGGCAGCGATCAGGTGGCGTCGGCGGCCGGGGCGGTGCTGCACAAACCCGGCACGGCTGAAGGCGCTCGCGCGCAGCTGCAGGGCCTGAGCGGTCGCAGCGCGGAGTTTTTCACCGCGTGCGCGCTGGTGCATGCAGGCGCCGGGCGCCGCTCGATGCATCTGGATACGACGCGCGTCGCCTTTCGCACCCTGGAAGCCCAGGAGATCGCCCGCTACGTGGAGCGCGATCAGCCGCTCGACTGCGCCGGCTCCTTCAAATCGGAGAGCCTGGGCATCAGTCTCCTGCAGCGCATCGAGAGCGAAGATCCGACGGCCCTCATCGGCCTGCCGCTGGTGTGGCTCGCCGGGGCACTCCGCAGCTTCGGCTGCCCGGTCCCCTAGCTCATCCGATCGATCACCGCCGCGAGCTCCGGCGGCAGCGGCGCGTTCACACTGAACTCCCCGCCCGTCGGCCATTGAAAGCCCACGGAATGCGCGTGCAGGAACATGCGCGTCAGTCCCAGCTTCTGCATGGCCTCGTTGAAGGCCTCATCGCCGTACTTGGTGTCCCCGGCGACCGGGTGGCCGGCATAAGCCGCGTGCACCCGGATCTGATGCGTGCGGCCGGTGAGCAGTGCGACCTCGACCAGGGTCGCGCGGTTGCGGAAGAACTGCACTGGCCGAAACTCGCTCACCGCCTCCTTGCCGCTCGCATGGGCCCGCACGGTGCGCTCGCCGTGCTCGCGCAGGTCGGTGCGCAGCGGCACTTCGATGCGCTTCTTGCCCAGGTTCCACTGACCCTTGAGCAGTGCGAGGTAGGCCTTATCCACCTGGCCCTCGCGCAGCAGCGCATGCAGTACGCGCAACACCGCGGGGCGGCGTGCGATCAGCAGACAACCGCTCGTGTCGCGATCCAGCCGGTGCGCAAGCTCAAGGGGCTCGCCGGGCCGCAGCGCGCGCAGCGCCTCGATGATCCCGAAGCTCACACCGCTCCCACCGTGCACGGCGATGCCGGCGGGCTTGTTGATGACGATGAGGCGCTCGTCCTCCATGAGGATGGAGTCGCGCACCCGCTCGAGCAGGGGCGCAGGCATGCGCGGCATCGCCGAGGGTGCATCCACGTGTACCGGCGGCACGCGGATGCGGTCATTCAAGCTCAGGCGCTGCTCGGGACTCGCGCGGCGCCCGTTCACCCGCACCTCGCCCTTGCGCACCAGGCGGTAGACGCGACTCTTCGGCACGCTCTTTAAGAGGCGCATCAGGAAGTTGTCGAGGCGCTGCCCGGCCGCGTCTTCGTTCACCTCGACGTGGCGCACGCCCTCGCGCCGCGGTTCCGCTTGTTGCGTGCTCACATCAGTGCCAGCGTAAATGATTGTTTCTAAAGTGGTCTTGAGGTTATACTGACAAAGCCGTTCCAGAAGTGAACGAGCCAAAGGTGCGCGGCGTAGCCGTCGCATGTTAGTTGGTCCTCGGTATCGAGGCCATCGCCTGGGCCGACAAGATTGCAGCGCCAGTGCCCGCCTCATCGAGGCTTATCACCGGGCGCGCCGTCGGTTGAGTTACAGAAGGTTTCCGGCGCACCGCCCCTCGCGGCGGCTACTCAATCTCATGCAGAACGAGACTCGAGCGCCTCTACTCCTTTGTGTCATGCCGCTTGCGCGGACTCCCGTCGCCCCCTTGTCGGACCCTTACAGCATAGTAGGGCCGCATGAAGAGAATGCTCGTCAATGCCACGCAACAGGAAGAGTTGCGGGTCGCCTTGGTTGATGGACAGAAGCTATACGATCTCAGCATCGAGCTACCGTCTCGGGAACAGAAGAAAGCGAATATCTACAAGGGAAGAATTTCCCGTGTAGAACCCTCCCTCGAAGCCTGCTTCGTTGATTACGGCGCGCAGCGCCACGGCTTCCTGCCGCTGAAGGAAGTCTCCCGCGAATATTTCCGCCAGCAGCCTCAGGGCGGGCGCATGAACATCCGCGAGCTCCTCTCCGAAGGACAGGAGCTCATGGTCCAGGTCGAGAAGGAGGAACGCGGCACCAAGGGTGCGGCGCTCACGACCTTCATCAGCCTCGCCGGCCGCTTCCTGGTGCTGATGCCCAACAATCCCCGTGCCGGCGGCGTCTCGCGCCGCATCGAGGGCGAGGACCGTGACCAGATGCGCGAAGTGATGGCGCAGCTGGTGATCCCCGATGGCATGGGTGCGATCGTGCGTACGGCCGGTGTCGGCCGCTCGGCCGAGGAGCTGCAGTGGGACCTCGATAACCTGCGCGTGCAGTGGGAGCAGATCGAGGCGGCAGCGAAAGACCGCCAGGCGCCCTTCCTCGTGTATCGCGAGAGCGATGCGGTGACGCGCGCGATGCGCGATTACCTCTCGGACGATGTGGGCGAGGTCATCGTCGATGACGACGCCGCCTTCCAGAAGTGCGCGGAGTACATGCAGCGGTTCATGCCGGCCGAGACCCAGCGGCGGCTGAAGCGCTACACCGATGACATCGCGCTCTTTACGCGCTTTCAGATCGAGAGCCAGATCGAGTCCGCCTACGCCCACAAGGTGCAGCTGCCCTCCGGCGGCAGCATCGTGGTCGACTACACCGAGGCCCTGGTCTCGATCGACATCAACTCGGCGCGCGCCACGCGCGGCAGCGACATCGAGACCACCGCCCTCAACACCAATCTCGAGGCGGCCGATGAGATCGCCCGCCAGCTGAGAATCCGCGATATCGGCGGACTCATCGTCATCGACTTCATCGATATGGAGTCGCCCAAGAACCAGCGCGACGTCGAGGACCGCCTGCGCGACGCCATGAAGATGGACCGCGCCCGCATTCAGATCGGGCGCCTGTCGCGCTTCGGCCTGCTCGAAATGTCGCGTCAGCGGCTGCGGCCCTCGCTCGGGGACACGAGCCACATCGTCTGCCCGCGTTGCGTGGGCATCGGCAGCATTCGCAGTGTCGAGTCGATGGCGCTCGCGATGCTGCGCCTGATCGGCGAGGAGCTGCGCAAGGAGCGCACCAGCCGCGTGATGGCGCAGGTGCCGGTGGAAGTGGCGACGTACCTCATCAACGAGAAGCGCGAGTGGCTGCGCACGCTCGAGGATAAGAGCACCGCTGACCTGGTGATCGTGCCCAATCCCAACATGCAGACTCCCGATTACTCGCTGCGGCGCGTGCGCGACGACGAGCTGGAGCTGCCCGAGAACAAACAGCTCTCCTATCTCATGCCGACGGCGCCCGTCGTGGCCGACCCGACGGCGCAGGAGAAGAAGCCGGCTGCCGAAGTGGCGGCGGTCGCGACCCTGCCGCCGGCACTGCAGACACCGATGCCGGCGCCCTCGGCTCCGGTGGCCGCTGCACCAGCGCCCGCGCCGGCGCGTCCTGGAATCCTGCGACGTCTGTTTGCGTTTCTGTTCGGCAAGGGCGAGGCCCCGGCGGCACAGCCCAGCGTGAGTCCGGGCAACCGCAGCAGCGGCTCCAGCGAGCGCGACCGCGGACACCGCCACGGCGAACGTGACGGGCGGCGCCCGGGTCATCAGCGCTCGCGCCGTCAAGGCTCCGATCGCTGGCACGAGCGCGAGCGCTCGGACACGCATCGCGGCCGGGAGCGGGGCGATCGCGGCGGTGAACGTGGCGAACGCGGCGAGCGCAGCCATCGGGGCGAACGCGGCGGCGAGCGACACGCCGAGCGCCCGCACGAGCGCCAGCCGGAACGTCAGGCAGAGCGCGCGCCCGAGCGGGCACCTGAGCGCGAGGTATCGGCTGCGCCAACGGACCTCGCGGCGGGGACCACCGGTGCCCCGCGACGCGAGCATTCGGGAGAGGATCGCGACGGACGCGGCAAGCGCCGCGGTCACCGCGGTCGGCGCCGCGGGCGCCGGGGCGGCGGCCCGCGTGAGTTCGGCGGTGGCGGCAATGGCAACGATATGCCGATGAACGAAGGCTCGGCGCTCGAGCCGGCGGCCTCCTCCGGTGCGCCGGAGCGCAGTTACGAGAACCCCGCGCCGCGTGAGTTCTCACCCCCACCGCCGGCAGCGGCGGGTGCGGGCCCGGAGAGCCCGGCTGAGCGGCCGCCGCCGGCGCCGCAGCACTTCGAGCCGGTGCCGGACAATAAGCCGTATGTGGTGTGGTCATCGGCTCCACCCGCGGTGGGCGGCGGTGGCGATAATCCGACGCGGCGCGACGACTAGCGCAGCGCTTTGCCGTTCTTGAGCTCACTCAGCAGGCCGCGTGCCGCGGCCTCGATGAGATCGAGCACGTGCTCAAAGCCGTTCGGCCCGCCGTAATACGGATCGGGCACTTCGAGCGTATCCGCATCCGGTGCAAACTCGAGAAACAGCCGGATGTAGGGATGCATCGCGCGCGGCGCACTCGCGATCAGCGCCGCGTGATTGTCGCGATCCATCGCCAGTATCAGATCGAAGGATTCGAAGTCGTCGGGCTCGACGTTGCGCGCCCGCAGATCCGCCATGTCGTAGCCGCGGCGCCGTGCCGCTTCCTGTGCGCGCAGGTCCGGTGCACGCCCGACGTGGTAGTCGGCCGTGCCCGCCGAATCGATGTGCAGCCGCAGATCGGGCGCCTCGCGCGACGCCAGCGTGCGCAGTACCGCTTCAGCGGTCGGCGAGCGGCAGATGTTGCCCAGGCAAACGAACAAAACGGCGATCTGTCGCTCGGACATGAGTCCATCGGCCCCGCGCTGACCCATTGATCAGTGTGTGAACCTAACAACGCGCTTCGTTTGAAGCAACCCGTGAGCGTCGTCCGGGCCGCGCACCGGGCAGCTTGCACGGTGCCCAGCGGCCGGCTTCATCTCGGGCCCAGGTACCCGAATCGGCGATCTCGCCGTCGGAACTGTGCAGGAAAATATGGATGGCCGGGCGGCTCAACTGCCGGCTGAACGTGCTTGAGAGCTTGCCGCGCAGGAACGCGACGCCACCGTCGCGGCCGGTCCACGCGCGCCAGTCCTCACTCTCCGTCGCCCGCGTCGCGAGTCGCTGCAGGCTCTCAGGCAGGCGCTGCGCGCACTCGAGTCGTGCCGCGCCCAGCGGCACACACTGCTGGTCGACGATAAAGGCATCGAGCAGCTCGCCGATCTGCGCGCGCTGCGAGGCAAAAGGCTGCATGGCATGAACTCCCTTTCAAACCGCAATATGTCCGACGATGCGGGCGGGATTGCGGCCCGAGGGAAACGCTGCGCCATGGGTCTGGGGCGGGAAGACTCCTGCGACGAGAGTTGGGTCGCAAGCGTCGCGCAAATCTTAAGGCTTATGGTGACGATCCGGACGTGAGTGCAGTCACGATTTTTCCCCTCCGCAAGTGAGCTGGCGCGCAACGCGCTCAAGATCTTCGGCCGTATTCACATCCGCGCCCGGCGGCGCGCAGGCATCGGCAACGACGATCTCGAGCCCATTCTCCAGCGCGCGCAGCTGCTCGAGTTTCTCGATGAGCTCGAGCCGGCTCGGCGGCAGGCTCGCGAAGCGCCTGAGCCCACCCACACGATAGGCGTAGAGGCCGATGTGCCGGCGTGCGGCGGCCGACAGTGCCGGCGCGGCCGGTGCCGTGCCCCAGGCATCGCGGTCCCAGGGAATCGCCGCGCGGCTGAAATACAGCGCCCTGCCGTCGGCGGCTGTGACCACCTTGACGATACGCGGGTCCGCGAACTCCTCGATGGATTGAATGGGCCCGGCGAGCGTTGCGATTGCCGCGCGCGGCCGTGCGGTCAGGAGCTCGCTCACCTGATTGATGAGCGCGGACGGCATCAGAGGCTCATCGCCCTGCAGGTTCACCACGATATCGCTCTCGCCCCAGCCGGCGCGTCGCGCGACTTCCGCGATCCGGTCGGTGCCGGAGGCGTGGGCGGCGGCGGTCATCATGACCGGCGCGCCGAATGCGCGCGCCGCGCTCGCGACGCGCTCGTCATCGGTGGCGATCAGCACCTCGGCCGCGGCAGAGGCGCGGGCGCGTTCGTACACCCATTGCAGCATCGGCTTGCCGGCCAGCGGCATCAGCACCTTGCCGGACAGGCGCGTGGAGGCGAAGCGTGCAGGAACGACGACGCGAAACACGAGTCAGCTAGCGCTCGAGCAGCGGATCATCCGCCGCGAGCTGGCGGGCTTCCTCTTCGAGCATGACCGGCACGTCATCGCGTATGGGGTAGGCCAGCCGGTCCATCCGGCACACGAGCAGCTGCTGGTCGCGACGATAGTGCAGCGGCCCCTTGCAGGCCGGGCAGGCGAGAATTTCGAGCAGGCGCGTGTCCATAGCCTGCGCACTTTACCGCGTCGCACCCGGTGATGGCAGCGCGATCGAGCGGCACACCCGATCGAGCAGCGCATGCGAGTCGCGCTCGACGAAGCGCGCCTTGACCGGCAGGTACCACATGCGGGCCGTGGCGAAACCCTGGCAGCGCATCGCGTCCTTCTCCGTCATGATGATCGGCGCGCCATCGGGAAAATCGAGCTCGGCAGGCTCGAAGGCATGGTGATCGGCGAAGGCGTGCGGTACCACATCGAGCCCGCGGGCCCTCAAGTCCTCGAAGAAGCGCTCAGGGTGGCCGATGCCGGCAACGGCGTGCACGCGCTCTCCGGCGAAGCGCTCGAGCGGCCGCGGCGGCTCGAGGCCATCCAGCCGCTGCGCATCCAGGGCGGCGAAACTCATGGCGAACGCCGGCAGGTCGGCAGGACTGAATGCGGCCGGACCCGCGGCAGCACCTGCGGTGGTGAGCACGATCAGGTCGGCGCGCCGTATGCGCCCGGCGGGCTCGCGCAAGGGCCCCGCAGGCAGCAGCCAACCATTACCGAAGCCGCGTGCCGCATCGATGACGACAATCTCGCAGTCGCGCGCCAGATGCAGGTGCTGCAGGCCGTCATCGCAGATGATGACATCGACACCGCGCGCGGCGAGCGCCCGCGCACCGGCGACCCGATCGGGCGACACGACCGTCAGGCATCCGGTACGGCGCTTGAGCAGCAGCGGCTCATCGCCCACGCTCTGCCAGCTATCGGTGACCTCGACGAAGCGGGGTCCGGCGCCGCCGGATGCGCCGTAACCGCGCGAGACGATGCCAACTGCGAAGCCAAGCTCGGTCAGGCGGCGCGCCAGCCACAGGACGAGCGGGGTCTTGCCGGTACCGCCGACGGTGAGGTTGCCGACCACGATGACCGGCTTGCCCGCGCGCTCACTCGCAAGCCAGCCGCGCGCATAGGCGCGAGTTCGTACGGCGATGACGGCGGCGTAAAGCCAGGACAGCGGCGCGAGCAGCCACGCTGCCGCGCTCTTGCGGTACCAGAGCTGCGTCAGCCATTGCCGCATCGTGGGCGAACCGCCGCTTAGTCGTTGAACTGCATGCGATGCAGCTGCGCGTACAGGCCATCGAGCTCGATGAGCTCGGCGTGCGTGCCGCTCTCGGCAATGCGGCCCGCCTCGAGCACGATGATCCGGTCCGCATGCTCGACCGTGGAGAGCCGGTGCGCGATCACGAACGAGGTGCGGTTGCGCATGAGCGCGGCGAGCGCGGCCTGGATGTGACGCTCGGCCTCGGTGTCGAGGGCGGAGGTGGCCTCATCCAGAATGAGGATCGGGGCGTCCTTGAGGAGCGCGCGTGCGATGGCGATGCGCTGGCGCTGCCCGCCTGAGAGCAGCACGCCGCGATCGCCCACGGTCGCATCGAGCTTACGGGGATGATGCTGCGTGAATTCGGTGACATGCGCGGCCTCCGCCGCCCGCTCGATGGCCTCGAGCGGCACGCGTCGCCCGAAGGCGATGTTGTTGCGGATGGTGTCATCGAACAGCACCACATCCTGCGATACGACCGCGATCTGCTCCCGCAGGCTCGCGAGCTCGAACTCGCGCACGTCGCGGCCGTCGATGCGCAGCACGCCGGTGTCCGCGTTGTAGAAGCGCGGCAGGAGATTCACCAGCGTGGACTTGCCGCTCCCCGAGCGGCCGACGATCGCGATGGTCTCGCCCGCTGAGACGCGGAACGACACGTCGCGCAGCGCCGCGCCCTTACCCGCCTCGTACTGGAAGGAGACGTTCTCGTACTCCACATCGCCGCGCACGCGCGTCGCGATGTAGCTGCCGCCCTGCGGCTCACGCGGCTCATCGAGCAGCGCGAAGATGTTCTGTCCCGCCGCAATGCCCTGCTGCAACGGGCCTGCGACTCCGACCAGGTCGCGCAGCGGCTGGGCGATATTCACCAGCGCCGTGATGAACGACAGCAGATCGCCCACGCTCATGCGCCCATGCACCTGATCCGAGATCGCGATCGACAGCACCACCGCAAGGCCCACCGAGGTCACGAGCTGCACCGTCGGGTTCGACAGTCCCTTGGTGAGAATCAGCTTCATGTTGGAGCGCAGGTTGTTGCGGTTGGCCTCCTCGAAGCGCGCCGAGAGATGCGCTTCGGCGTTATAGACCTTGACCAGCCGTGGCGCCTCGAAGCTCTCCTTGGCCACGCGCGTGACATCGCCCATCGAGTCCTGGATCCGGCGGCTGTAGCGGCGGAAGTGGCGGTTGATGATCGACACCAGCCACGCCACCAGCGGACCCATGGTGAGCGCGATCAGCGCGAGCCTCCAGTTCAGGTAGATGAGCGCCGCGATCGAGGCGATGATCGTGAGCGAGGCGCGCACCACCATGATCACGCTGTCGGTGGTCGCCTGACCGATCTGCTCGGTGTTGAACGTGAGACGCGACAGCAGCGTGCCGGCGGAGGTGCGGTCGAAGTAGCTGATCGGCAGCTGCAGCACGCGCCGGAAGATCTGATCGCGCAGGTCCTTGACGATGGTGCGGCCGACGCGGCCGGTAAAATAGGTCTGGGTGAAATCCCCGAGGCTGCGCAGCGCGAACAGGACAATGAGTCCGAGCGGTAGCCACCAGATCGCCCGCGGGTCGTGGGTCGCCAGCGCCTTGTCCCCGAACACCTTCGCGAACGCGACGAAGCTCACCATGCTGAACGAGAAGATCAGGCCCCCCAGCATGCCGAGCATGAACGTGCCGCGGTGCGGCCGCAGATAGCTGAGCAGCCGCCGGTAGGTGGCGAACGGGCTGCCTTCCTCGCTCAAGGCTTGCCTGCCGGCTCGTCCTTGACCGTCGCGATGTTGATCTCGGCGAAGCCCAGGCGGCCGAGCACGTCCATGGCGGTGATCACGGACTGATGCGTCGCGCGCGCATCCGCGCGCAGTGTCACTTTCATGCTGCGATCGGAGCCGGCTTCCTTCAGCAGCGCCGCACGCAGCGTCTCCGGGCTCGCGTTGATGAGCTCCTTCTCATTCACCCGATAGCTGCCCTGCGCGGTGACACTGACCACGAGCGGCTCCACGCGCGGGGGCGAGGTCGGCACGCTGCTGGCGGTCGGCAGGTGAATACGGATGCGGCCCTCGTTCACCAGCGAGCTCGAGAGCATGAAGAACACGACCATCATCAGCACGACATCGATCAGGGAGACCAGATTGATCTCCGGATCCTCGACCCGCCGCGGCCGCAGGTTCATTGCCTGGCGGCCTCGACCGCATCGGCAAGCTTCATCGCATCCTTTTCCATCTCGATGACGAAGCGCTCCACGCGCCCGCGCAGGTAGCGATAGCAGATGAGCGCGGGAATCGCGACGCACAGGCCCGCGGCGGTCGCGATCAGCGCCTCGGCGATGCCGCCCGAGAGCATGCGGGGATCGCCCGCGGCGCCCGCCTGCAGCGCATTGAACGCCTTGATGATGCCGGTGACGGTGCCCAGCAGCCCGAGCAGCGGGGAGATGCTCGCGATGGTGCCCAGGGTGTTGAGGAAGCGCTCCAGCTCGTGCACCACGTGCCGCCCCGCATCCTCGAGCCGCTCCATCATGATCTCGCGCGTCCGGTTGCGGTTGGCGAGTCCTGCCGCCAGCACCTTGCCGAGCGGGGAGTTCTGCTCGAGCGCGGCGATGACCTTATCGTTGACCTGATTGTGCTCGACGATCTGCCAGACGCGCTGGGTCAGATCGCGCGGCAACACGCGTTTCTCCTGCAGCGTCCACAACCGCTCCAGAATGATCGCGGCGGCAGCCACCGAGGCTAAGATGATCGGCCACATGAACGGGCCGCCGGCCCGAACGATTTCCCACATCCGTCCAATCATACCGTGATCTGCTAGAGTTGCGCGCCTGCATGCCCCGGCGACTGTTGAAGAAATTTGCGCCCAAGCCGCATGCACTGCGCGAGATGTGGTTCGCGCGGCTGTTCGGCGCAAGGCTCGCGGACCCGCGGCTGTGGTCGTTCCATCGCCGCGGCGTGACTGCGGCGTTTGGCGCGGGCCTGGCCATCTGCTTCATCCCCCTGCCCGTGCACACGCTGGTCGCGATCTTCACGGCCGTGGTGCGGCGGATCAGCATTCCGGTGATCATCGCGACGACCTGGGTGGTGAATCCCTTCACCGTGTTCCCCATCTACTACGGGGCGTACCGGCTGGGGACGTTTCTCACGCGCACGCCGCCGCGGCACTTCCGATTCAGTTTCAGCTGGGACTGGCTGCAGCACGGCTTGGGGCCGATGTGGCGGCCGTTCCTGATCGGCTGCGCGGCGAGCGCGCTCGTGTGCGGAGTCGCGGGCTGGCTGCTGCTCGAGCTGATGTGGCGCTGGAGCGTGCACCAGCGCCGTTGGGGCAACCGGCCGCGCGCCCCGGCCGCCGCCGACACCCCGCGCCAGATCGACTAGCGCGGCGGCGCGTCCCTAAGCCTGCCGTCCTCGAGCGTGAGCGAGCGCTCCATGCGCGCGGCCAGCTTCAGGTCATGGGTGACGACCACCAGGCTCGTGGCGCGCTCCCGGTTCAACTCCAGCATGAGCGCGAACACCTGCTCGGCGTTGACGCCATCGAGATTGCCGGTGGGCTCATCGGCGAGCACCACGCGCGGCTCGGTGACCAGCGCGCGCGCGACCGCCGCACGCTGACGCTCACCGCCGGACAACTGGTGCGGGCGATGCGTCAGACGCTCGCCGAGCCCGACGCGCGCCAGGATCTCACTGGCGCGGCGGCGCGCCTCGGCGACGGCGACGCGCCGCACCAGGAGCGGCATGGCGACGTTCTCCAGCGCCGAGAATTCCGGCAGCAGATGGTGGAACTGGTAGACGAAGCCCAGCGCACGGTTGCGCAGCGCGCCGCGTGCGGCCTCGCTCAAGCGATGAATATCCGCGCCATCCACCATCACCCGGCCGGCTGTGGGCTGATCGAGCCCGCCCAGGATCTGCAGCAGCGTCGTCTTGCCCGAGCCTGAGGCGCCGACGATGGCGACGCGCTCGCCGGCGCCGATGCGCACATCGACGCCGCGCAGCACATCGAGCGTGACCGGTCCCTGGCGGAAGCTCTTGCTGATCCCAATCGCCTCGAGCACCGCCTCAGTCATGGCGCAGCGCCTCCGCCGGAGCCACGCGCGCTGCGCGCCAGGCCGGATAGGCTGTCGCGCAGGCGCACAGCACGAAGGCCACTGCGCACACGCGCAGCACGTCGGCGCTCTCCACGTACGCGGGCAGCTCACTCATGTTGTAGACGCGGGCATCCAGAAACTGCGTGTGCAGCAGCCCCTCGAGGCCCTGCACCAGGCTCTCGACATGGTGCGCCAGGACGATGCCAAAGAGCGCGCCCAGCACGGTGCCGGCGAGTCCGATGAGCGCGCCTTGCATGATAAAGGTGATGAGCACATTGCGCGGCAGCGCCCCGAGCGTGCGCAGGATGGCGATGTCCGCCTGCTTCTCCTTCACGATCATGACCAGCGTCGCAATGATATTGAACGCCGCAACCGCGACGATCATGAGCAGGATGACGAACATGATCGACTTGCTGATCTCGATGGAGCGGAAGAGATTGGTGTGGAATCGCGTCCAGTCGCTGACGTAGAAGCCCCCGCCCAGATGCACCGCCAGATCGTGAACGGTGCGCGGCGCGCGCAGCGGGTCGGACAATGCCAGCCGCACACCCGTCACACCGTCATCCAGATGATACACGCGCGCGGCATCGCTCATGTGCACCAGGGCGAGCGCGCTGTCGAATTCGTACATGCCGGAGCGGAAGATGCCGCTCACGCGAAAGCGCCGCATGCGCGGCTGCATGCCGGCAGGAGTGGCCGTGGCCTCGGGCGCGATGAGCACGATCGCATCGCCGACGTGCACCGCGAGCGTCCTGGCGAGCGCCTCGCCCAGCACGATCCGATAGGCGCCGGATTGCAGGTCCTCGATCTGTCCGCTGGTGAGGTGAGTCGCAAGTCCGGTGGTCGCCCGCTCCTCCTGCGGCAGCACGCCGCGCACGACGGTGCCGGCGACGTGCTGACCGTTCGCGAGCATCGCCTGCTCCTCGATATAGGGCGCGGCCGCGATCACACCGGGCTCGCGCAGCGCCGCGGCGCGTGCCATGCGCCAGTCCGCCAGAGTGCCTTCGAGGCCGGTGAGCGTGGCGTGCGAGGTGACGGAGAGGATGCGCTCGCGCAGCTCGCGCTCGAAGCCGTTCATCACCGAGAGCACGACGATGAGCACGCCCACGCCCAGGGCGAGTCCCACCACCGACATCATCGATACGAAGGAGACGAAGCCACGCCGGTGGGTGGAGCGCAGGTAGCGCGTGGCGATCGACCATTCGTAGAAGCTGCGCATGCGCTCGTGCCGCTATTCGTGCCGCTATTCGTACCGCAGCGCATCCGCCGGCGGCGTGCGCGAGGCGCGCAGCGCCGGATACAGCGTCGCCGCGCCCGTGAGCAGCAGCGTCACCGCCGCAATCGCGATCACGTTCGACCAGCGCAGATCGGAGGGGATATTGGTGCTGTAGTACACATCGGCATCCAGGATCTGAAAGCCGAACGTACGCTCCAGAATCGGCACGATGGTGTCGACATGCCGGGCAATGACCACACCCAGCAGCACGCCAAAGCCCACACCGAACCAGCCGATCGCGAGCCCCTGGGTGATGAATACCCCCATGACCCGCCGCGGCGAGGCGCCGAGCGTGCGCAG
>Ga0335081_10004983_pt1 | contig 20989 bp, 15 predicted proteins | sample Lox_Sample_35_FD_206713 | JGI IMG/M metagenome (GOLD analysis project Ga0335081, IMG submission 206713) | Soil microbial communities from Loxahatchee National Wildlife Refuge, Florida, United States - Lox_Sample_3.5 | ecosystem: Environmental > Terrestrial > Soil > Wetlands | place: USA... | reverse complement strand
TGAAGAATGGCCGGAAAATCTGCGACCACTCCTCCTCATTCATGCCTTTGCCGGTATCCGTCACATGCAGCGCCACTTCACCGTTCTCGTTGGCGGTGCGCAGTGTCAATGTGCCGGTGCGGGGCATGGCTTCCATGGCATTGCGAATCAAATTAAGAACGGCCTGCCAGAGTTGATCCGGGTCGGCTTGAATGGCAGGCATCGTGGAGTCGAAGTCGGTCGTCAATCCGACTTGAGCCGCACTGAGCATTGGCGCCAGGAATTCCAGCTCACGCAAGAGCAGCTCGTTCAGGGCGATAGGCTTGCGGTTCAATTTTGGCAGCCGGCTGAATTGAAGATAATCTTCAGCCAGCCGTTCCATGCGGCGGATTTCAGAATTGACGGCTTTCAACAGCGCTTTGGCTTCGTCCGTGCTCACGGAACTGCCCGGGCCCAACTGACCGACTTCATCGCCGAGCAAATCCAGATTGAGTTTGACTGTGCCAAGCGGATTGCGGATTTCGTGGGCGAGTTTGGCGGCCATCGAGCCCACAACCGCCAGCCGTTCGGACTGGAGCTTGGCGGCTTCCAGGCGCTTGCGGGCGGCCATCTCGTTGCGCAACATCTGGGTTCGCTGCGCCACGGTGTCCTCCAGGTGCGCATGGACATCGTGAAAGGCCGTCAGCAGATACACCACCACCGCAAAAATGACCAGCAACATAAGTGCGTTCCAATACGGAATCACTCGGTGCGCAGCAGAAGAATGGGAATAACCCCCCATCATGTCCGCCAGCAACCACACGGCGGCACTGATGACCGCCATCAACAATCCGGCCCGGCGTCCCGAAACCCAGCCGGTCCAGCAAATTGGCAGGAGATAAAACGAGGTGACGGTGATATCGTGCCCGGTCATGTAATCCAGCACTCCCACAGCCAACACCAGAACCAGTGACAGCAGGATTGTCACCAGCCTGGACCGCGTCAATTTATGCAAAACGGGTGCCGTCATTCTCTTAACGACAATGCGCAGGTCAGAAAATTCATTTGCCAACCAAAAACCTGCGCCAGACAACCAAGTTTATTCGACCGGCGCTCCCTGTACAATGTTGGCTTGAAGCCAGCTGCTTGGTTTGTTCAGCCGGGGATTCCGAATTCCGGCGAACTTCCAGTTTGAATCGGCTGACCCTGGATGCGGATTAGTCACCAATGGAAACCGCAAATGGCTCGAGCTCGTGCCGGCTATCGACGGACGGCTGATTTCAAATAAGGTGGCCGGAATCATCGCCGTTTGGTTTACTGAAAATCACGTCTTTAGCTCCGCTGAAATGGAACTCACGAAAGCGCTGGCTCATCAGGCGATGCTCACGCTACAGCTAATGAGGCTCCAGCCTCCTGCCTGATCGCCCCGCTGGTTTTGGCCGGACTCGGCGGCATCCCGGCGCTGCTGCTCCACCCAAAGGTCCATGGCAGCGGAGCTTGAATCCGATGTGGTTCTGTTCAACTGTCGCACGCGGGTCCAAGACGCGTGGTCGCAGCTTCCGAAGCCTCTCCAGCTGCATTCGGCCGGGCTGGCAGGTTCGAATGGTCGAACCGGGCTGAAACGAACCGTCAAATTCACTGACCGAAGGCTTCGATAAATTTCAGCATCCCCCGCACGTCGTGGTAATTCGCTTTCCAACTGTTGGCCAAGGTCGTGTCTTTGGGCCGGCCTTTGGCGGTAACCGAGTAGAACCAGATGCCGGTCTTCGGGTCGGCCTGAAAAGTTTTGATAAATTGCAATTCTTTTTCCAGCGCCGATTCGTAGCGTGAATCGTCCTGATGTTTCAAGGCATCGGTTAATGCGCCCAGCATTTCCGCCTGGACCCACCAGATCTTTTCCGTGTCGGTCGCCGGTTGATCGTCGAAACCCCGACTGTAAAGCCCGCCGCGCTCGTCGTCGTAGCCATATTTCAACGCGTGATTGAGCAGAGCATAAAAGTGGTTCCACGACGGTCGCCGGCCCAACACGGTTTCGGCCCGGACCATCAGCCAGGCGAATTCGACATTGTGGCCATAGGACAATCCGTCGCGCCCGGGCCCGGTGGCGGGCTTCCAATCGAACTGCCGGTAAAACGCGCAAAGGCCGGGTTCTATGGGATAGAAATACGTCTGGTTCAGGCGTAACGCCTCGATCAACGATTCCTTCACCGCCGGGTCGTGGCTGGCGTCATACAATTCCGTCAAGGCTTCCATCCAGTGGAGGTGCGCGTTGGCGCTTTTGCAGCCGATAATCTCAACGGGGTCGCGCGGATCGCCGGGCGAAAGCAAATTCCACTTGTGGTCGGCGTGCTCGAACCAGCCGCCGTTTTTGTCGTCGTGCACATGCGCCTGGAGCGTGTGATACAGCTCCAGCGCCCGGCGCAGCGCTCCGGAATCCCCGCTGGCGTGGTAATATTCGATGAAGGCATAGATTACGAACGATTCGCCGTAAAGAAACTTGCCGTCGTTGGCCGGTTTCCCTTTGAGGTCGGTGCTCCAAAAATAACCGCCGTTGCGTGAGTCGAGGAAATGGTCCACCAGGAAATGGTAACCCTGCGCGGCCGCCTGCAAATAATTCCGGTTGGTGGTGTCCAAACCGGCGAGGTGGGCGCGCGAAAAGGCCCAGACCATCCGGCTTTGGGTGACGACCTGTTTCTCGGTTGGCCGTTGGGGGCCACGGACCGCATCCGAGCCGAGCAGATAACCGCCCCAATTGGTATCCTGCGCTGTGTCAAACCAGTAGGGGAGAATTTTTTCGGCCAGTTGAGTGCGCATTTCACGAGCCGGGCCGGAAAAGTCCACCGCGCGAACACTCGGGGCAAGGCACGAAAGCGTTGCCACAAGCACGAGCCCGGGAAGTGCGGAGCCGGATGTCAGCCAACGACGATGCATGAGGTCAACGTTTCAAGTTCGCACCGCCTTTTCAAGAACCATTCAATTGCCGGCGAGTCGTTAATTCATGGGACAAAACCAGCCCTGCCGCATTTGCGCCACCCGCTGGATTCACTTTAATTCGGCCAGCGCTTTCAATTGTTCCACGGTTAGCGGCTTCGGGCGGGCGCCAAGTGAGGCGCGGACAGACTTGACGTCATCGGCGGTCACCAGCCCGGCTTTGTTGCCCCACGATTGGCGGACATAAGTCAGCACATTCGCAAGATCGGCGTCGGACAACGCGGCGCCCATCGCGGCCATGCTCAAGTTCCAATCCTTGCCTTGAACGGTCAGCGGCCCGTTGAGACCGGCCAGCGGAACGCGAATCAGGCCATTGACACCCTTGGTGTTGACCCATTCCGAACCCGCGAGCGGCGGGGCCTGGCCGGGTTTGCCCATGCCATCGTATCCGTGACAGAGGCCGCAAACCGTCTCATAAGACCGCTTGCCCTCCGCGAGCATGGCCGCTGCACCGGACTTGGGCTGATACTCGTCCAATTCCTCGGCGGAGGCGTAAGGTTGATACACCTGCGCGTCGAACCAGCCGCTGTGGTGATCGAAATACACCGCGCTGAGGAACAGCAACAGCAGCGCCAACACGAAAATCCACGTCGGCACTGTCTCATGCGTGGCCGTCGGTTCGGTGTCCAATGGAGTGTTGGATTTTTGTTCGTATTTCATGCCTATTGCGTGAAAGGCGCGCTATACAGCGGCACGTTGACGCGCAGACTCAACAGATATGCCGCCAATGCCCGGGCTTCCGGTTTGGGCACCACGGCATAACCGGCAGGCGGACCGAAGCCTTTCGGGAACACCAGTGCGTCTGGCGAAGGCGCGGCGCCGATCTTTCGCACCTCAAACAAATAACGAAACGGCGGCATCATTGATCCGTTCACCTCACTGGCCGGCAGGTAGAGGTGGACCAACTGCCAGTTCAAATCGGGTTCGCGCACGCCGGTATTCGCCAAATCCGGTCCGGCGCGGAGATTGCCGAGTTGCACCGGATAATCGTAAAGATAATCCTCCGCGACGCTCTGGCGCATCCCCCACCCTCGCGCAATATCCGGTCCGGTGGCGACGATATGAATTTCCGTTTTCCCACCGGCGACGGCGATTTTTTGGGAGACACCGTCGGCTTCTTCCTTAGTCAGTTCCTTCAATTTCGAGGTGGAAACGAGATTGCTCACAACTCCCGGGTTTTTACCGGCGTTGGCCAGCACCACGTCGCACGTAACACCGCTCTGCCGCACCTGTTCGGTGTGGCAGGCGGCGCAGCCGTTGGCGCGATAAACTTGCAGGCCCAGGTTCGCCTCGCCGGGCCGTCCGAGCGGGTAACGGTCGGACGAATTGAGAATGGTGGCTTGTTTCGCGCCGCCGAGTTGACGCGTTGGCGCGAGCACGAAACCGCACCACGAGAGGCCGAGCGCGATGAATACCGCGAGAAAAATTGACGCGCCGTTCCTCATGCCTTTGCCTCCGCGGTTGTGAGCGGTGTCTTCACGATGGCAACAGCTTTCCGGAGCAGCGCGAGTTTCCAAACCAGTGTCAGCGCGAAAATATTCAATGCGAATAGCAAGTTACCCAACAGGATCCAGAGCAGACCGGTCGTGCTGACGCGCAAGAACGGCAGCGTGGCTTTGGCTACGTCCACGACTGCAACACCCGGATTGGTCCACTTCAGGCCTTGTATCACGCCGCCAATGGCCAGCGGGACGATCAGCAGCAGGATTCCAAGCAATGAAATCCAGAAGTGAACGCGCACGAGTTTCGGGAACGGCCAATCAAAGCCAACGACACGCGGCAAAATGTAATAAATCGCGCCGAACATGGTCATGGCGAAAAAGCCGTAAAGTTGCAGTTGCGTCTGCGCCGGGCCGAACCAGGTGAATTCGGTCACCCGGCCGATTTGCGGGCAAGCCATGGCGATGAGCATCAGGGTGGACAGAACAAAACAATCCATGCCGGCGCCGATGAAGCAGAACGGTCTGTTGTCCCATTTTGACTTCACCGAACCCCACACCGTCCGCCATGCGACCATACCGACGGCCAGCAACGGCAACAGCAGCAAGGCGGCGGCACCGGCACTCAACGTGGGCATCCAGACCGGCAGCGGCGCGCCTTGCGGAATGCCACACCAGGTACCGAAGAGGATCAGAGTCCAGAACGCGAACAAGGCGAGGTAACGGCTTTGCAGCGGACGCCTGACCAGTTTCGGCAGGAAATAAAACGCGGTGCCGACACCAGCCAGGCCAAGCCAGACAAAGAGCAAATTGTTGGCGAACCAATAATCAATTGCCGCCTGGACGACGCCGCGCACCGGCCAGGCCACGAGAAACAGATTGCCCGTCGCATAAATCCACGGAAACCAAAGCAGTGCCGCGAGCAGGAACCAGTGCGACGGGTACAATTCGCGTTCCTTTCGCTGGCCGAAGGTAGCGGTGGCGCAAATCGCAATGAGCAAGAACGCCGCGAGCAAGAGCACCGAACCGCCACGCGGAAATTCCAGCCATGCGAATCCGGTGCTGTCTCCGATGAGAATACCAGCGAGGCCGATGAGCACGCCCAGGTGCCAGACATTCGCGGCCGCCACCGCCACGAGTGGCATACTCAGCGGGGTCCGGCTCAACCGCGCAAAAATCCAGAGCATGACACCAAGGGCGGTCGGGATGCAAAAACCGTAAAGCAATGCGTCGTCCGCCGCCGGCTGCACCCGGCCGTAGGTAAGCCACGGACAATCCGCGAGGAAATCCGGCGCGTGAAATTTGATCGAGGCAATCATCGCCAGCGCCGAGCCGACGACCAGCCAGAGCGCCGCGCCGCCCGACAGCGCCAGCAACGGCAAACCGCACGAAGCATCGAGCTTCGGATCCGGGGTCTGGGGTCTGGGGTCCGGCGATTGCATATCGGTCATTCAAAAGGATTGGGTTTGGCGGGGGCCGGCGGAGCCGGGGTGGCGGCTTTCTCGACACGGGCGATCAGGTTGGAGCGCGCGGCAACGGGATTTTGCCATTCATTTTCACTGATTTGCATCGCAAGTGAAATTGGCAGCCTGACCAATCCGCGATTCTGGTCAATCCAACCGGCGTGGTTCAGCGCGTTGGATTCGGCCACGTGCAATTCGGCCAGGGCTTTGACCCGCGCGGCCGCGGCATCAGCATCAATCGCCGACGGGTGTGTCGCATGTTTCACCGCCAACATGAGAGCGCCAACGATGAAGCAAGCGCTGATGAACCCCAACGCCGCCCCGGCAGCGCCATTTGAGTTCTGGTGGTTGGTTTCCTGGTTCATGCCCTCTCTCCGGTAGTTGGCTGGCTGACTGTTTCAATATCGGAAATCCCCATGGCCTCGAGCAGGTGCGGGTCCTGTTTCGGGAACGGCGCGTGGGCGTTGAACTCTTTCAGGAAAATGCGGCCCAACAACCCGCCCATGAACGCCAGACACCCGAATTGCAGCAGCAGCCAGCGCCACGGAAAACCTTCCGGATGCGCGACCGGCAGAATATTGAACGACAAATCCACAAAGTGCATCAGCCATGCCCAGAGGCAGAGTGGCAACATGATCTTGAAACTGGATTTGACCCGGATGGGCAGCAGCACGAGAAACGGCAACAGGAAATGGCCGAAGATGATGACCATGCTCACGCACCACCACGAACCGTGGGCGCGCTGGATATACCAGAACGTTTCCTCGGGAATGTTCCCGTTCCAGACCACAAAATATTGCGCGAAATGGACGTAAGCGTGGAACAGAGTAAATGCAAACAGCAGCGTGCCGAGGAAGTAAAATTGGTTGTTGTGCAGCACGTCATGCAAAATGCGCTGCCGCTGCAAAATCATCGTCAGGATATACGCCGTTGCCAGCATGACCCACGCGCAATCAGCGAAAAAGCACAGGCCATAGATGGTCGAGAACGCCTGGTATTGCAGCGCTTGCATCCAGAGGATACCGGAAAGGGTCACGGTGGCTGCAAACGCCAGAACCCCCCAACCCGAATAAAACCGCATTTTTTCGGTGCAACGCGCCTCGCCAGTTTCATCCTGTCTGAACGACCAATATCGCAGGCGCGAGGTCAGCAACGCCCAGACGCCAAACAGCAATGCCGACGCGAGGTAAAACCCGGGCAGGGTGAACAACGGCCATTTCGCCAGCAACGCGCGGTCGGTCTGGGGAATGACATTCATCCAGTGGTAAATTGTCGGCGCCAGCAAAGCCACGGGCACAAACAAAATCGCCAACCACGGAAACAACCACGCGGCAATGTGTTCGCAGAACCGGCGCGTGGCGACCGACCAGCCGGCATTGCTCAGATGATGGATGAGCACGAGGAACAACGCGCCCAATGCGATGGTCAGATAAAACATGAACGCCAACAGCCAGGCAAAACCGAATTCCTTTAACTTGATCCCGGCGCCGGCCACGCACAGGAAACCGCCGATCGCCATCAACACAACCGGCGCACTTTTCCACCGGGACAAGTCCAGCGGCGGGGGCAAAGGAGTTGGATTGTTGGATGGATTCATGTCATTTGAGCAAGTTGCGCTCGGTGGAGGGCAAATCATTGGTTGAACCGAGCTGGCTCAGTTGCAGCGCGCGCAGATAAGCGATGATGGCCCAGCGATCTTCCACCGGCACGATCGGCCCGTACGCGCCCATCAGATTTTTCCCGCGGCTGATGGTATTGAAAATCTCGCCGTCGGTCATTTCCACAATCCGTTTGTCCTGCAAATTTGCCACGGCCGGCATCAAACCGAGCTTTTTCGTCATGCCATTGCCATCGCCGAGCGCTCCATGACACGGCGTACAATAAATGTCAAAACGCTCGCGTCCGCGCTGAAGCAGAGTTGCCGTGACGGGCAGCGGGTTGGTGGCGATAAAATTTGTCGTGCCGATGACGTACCCGGTATTGACCGGCACATCTTCGTAAGGATAGGCGGGGCCGTCGCGGGTCTCAATCGGCGTGGTGCGAGCGATGGTACCGGCGGGCGGCAGTTGCGAGCTGAGGCCGTTGGCAAAAAAACCGTTGGCCTGCTGCGGGCGCAGTTTGAGCTGGCGGTTCATGTCCGGGAAAATTTCGATCGGCGGTCGGCGCGAAAGATGGCCGCGGAACCCGGCGAGGCCGACCACAATTGCCATTCCGGCCAGGAAAATCAAAACGAAGCCAATGACGTAACGCATTAGTCGTCCTCCACCAGTTCGATGTGCGTGCCGCCGGCCTCCTGGAGCAGCTCGCGGGTTTCGGTTTCGGAGAACTTCGGGTCGGTTGCGCCGACGACAAGGAAGAATTTGTCGCGCGAAACCCGGGTGAACCGGTCGTGCTGGAACAGCGGATGATGCAGGCGCGGCAATTCGTTCATCGCAATCATCCCGACAAACGCGCCGATAGCGGACGCCAGGACGAGCAGAATGTAGGAAGGCACGAAAGCCGCCGGCGGACTGAACATGGGTTTACCGCCCACGATGATCGGGTAATCAAAGTCGTTCATGTACCAGATCATGACCATGCATCCCACAAACGCGCCGCCGCCAAACACCAGAGCGAACCAGCCGACGAGTGAATTCCGGAAACCCATGACTCTGTCCATGCCGTGGACCGGGAACGGGGTGAACGTGTCCCACCGACGGTACCCGGCGTCGCGGACTTTTTCTGCCGCGTGCAAAATGGCCGCAGGCGAATCGAATTCAGCGATGAGGCCGTAAGTTTTACCTACCCTATCCATCAATGGCCTCCTTTCGCGCCGCCGAGCGGGTGATGCGGGTTGGCCTGCGGCGTAGCGCCTTTGACTTCGGAAACGGCGATGACGGGCAGGAACCGCACGAACAAAAGATACATCGTGAAAAACGCGCCCAGCGTGCCCGCGAACATGCCAATGTCCACCCACGTCGGGAAATACGCATGCCAGTTCGCCGGCAGGAAATCCTGGTAGAGCGAGCCGACAATGATGACGAAGCGTTCAAACCACATGCCGATGTTGATGAGCAGGGCAATGAGGAAGATGAGCTTCAGGTTTTGCCGGACCCGTTTAAACCAGAAAAGCTGGGGCAGCGATGCGTTGACCAGAATCATGATCCACCCGCCATACCAGTACTGATGGCCAAACAAGCGGTGCCCGAAAATCCACGCGTCGTAGGGATTGCCGGTGTACCACGCGATGAAATATTCCATCACGTAGATGTAGGCCATGATGCAGCCCATCAGGAGCGTCATCTTGCAGACCTTGTCAATGTGATGCGGCGTGATGACGTCTTCCAGATGGCACAATTTGCGCAGCGGAATCAACAGCACCAGCACCATGCCGAAACCGCAGAAAACCGCGCCTGCCACGAAGTAGAACGGGAAGATGGTTTCATGCCAGCCGGCCAATTGTGACGTGGCGAAATCCATGCCGACGATGGAGCTCACGGTGAACACCAGCAACGTCGCCAGGCCGGACAAAACGAGATACGCCTTTTCATAATTGTGCCAGTGCCGCGCTGAGCCCGTCCAACCGAGAGCAAACAGACCGTAAAGAAATTTTCGCACGCGAGTTTTCGCCCGGTCTCGCATCAGTGCCAGGTCGGGAATCAGGCCCATGTACCAGAACAGGGTCGAAACCATCAGGTAAGTGTTGACCGCAAAAACGTCCCACATCAACGGCGAACGGAATTGTGGCCACATCCCGTTCGCCGTCGGAACGGGTGCCAGGAACCAGTCAAACCAGACGCGGCCGGTGTGGATGGCCGGGTACAGGCCGGCCATCATCACGGCGAACACCGTCATCGCCTCCGCCGCGCGTCCAATGGCCGTGCGCCAATGTTGGCGCGTCAGGAAAAGCAGCGCCGAGATCAGCGTGCCCGCGTGCGCGACGCCGACCCACCAGACGAAATTGATGATGTCCCACCCCCACGCCACCGGCTGGTTGTTGCCCCAGACGCCGATGCCGGTCGAAATCTGGTAAAAGAGTAACAACGGCAGCACCACCCCCGCGAAAAAGGCCGCCGGCAAAAACAAAATCCACCACCACAATGGCGTTTTGCCTTCGGCAAAAGCTGTCAAATGGTCCGTCAGCCCGCCCAGGCCCCGTTCACTGGGCACGAGCTTCGGTCGCCGCAATTCCGGTGGCGGCACCAGCGCCCGCAAATTGATCGCCGAATCAGGCATCAACTTTTTCCTTTCTCCGCGGCCTGGAGTTCGCCGCCGCGCTGTTCATATTCCTGAAAGCTGTCCGGCCATTTCCGGTAGTCGGGCATGGCCGGGTTGGGATTCCGGATGCGCGCGAGATAAGTCGTGCGCGGTTTGACCAGCAGATCACCGAGCAACGCGTAGTTGCGCGGGTCTTTCTTGAGACGGGAAACGGTGCTGGTGGCATCACTGATGTCACCGAATACAATGGCGCCCGCCGGACACGCTTGCTGGCACGCCGTTTTGGGAATTGTGCCTTCGGATTCCTTCAACCTCACATCGTCAGAAGCGCCGGCTTTGACCTTTTGTGAAATCTTCGCCTGCTCGATGCGCTGCACGCAATAGGTGCATTTTTCCATCACGCCGCGCATGCGCACCGTCACATCCGGGTTCTTGACCATGCGGATCAAATCCCATTCATCGGCCTCGCGCATGCCGCTGCTTTCCGGATGTTTCCACCACGTCAGCAAATCCCATTTGCCGTCCGTCTTATGCGTGAGCGGCGTCGGGTAAAATGGTCCTTTGAGATCGGCCAACGGACGTTTATTGAAATCGAGATAATTGAATCGGCGGACTTTGTACGGGCAATTGTTCGAACAATACCGCGTGCCGATGCACCGGTTGTAAGTCATCGTGTTCAGGCCTTCGTCATTGTGCGACGTGGCGCTGACCGGGCACACGTTCTCGCAGGGCGCAGCCTCGCACATCTGGCACATCACGGGCTGGTTCACGGCCTGCACGTCATCAATCCACGTCTCGAACTGCTGCGCGCTGTCCTTTTGGAATTCGTCCGCCAGACTCTTCATCGCCGGCGGCGCTGCGTAATACCGGTCCACTCGCATCCACTGCATTTCGCGGCCGCGCCTGACCTGGTCTTTGCCGACAATGGGAATGTTATTTTCGCTCTGGCACGCAACGATGCACGTACCGCAACCGACGCACGCCGTTAAATCCACCGTCAGGCCCCATTGATGCAGCGCTTCCTTCTTCCTCGCGTCCAGCGGATTGGGATACAACGGCGCGACCACCGGGGGCTCTTTGGAGTGCATTTCCTGTGCGAAATCCGGGTTCCTGGAGAATTCTTCAAGGTTCGCCTCGCGTACTACCGGACGGCCCTCCATGGACCAGTGCGTTTGCGTGCAGGCAAACACGTGAGTTTCGCCCGTCTTGCGTACTGCCGCACCTGTCTCAATGTATTTGCCGGTAAAAATTTTGTAGGCGTTAAAGCCGACGCCGTCACCGACCCGCCCTGCCCTTTCCCGTCCATAACCCAGCGCCAGGCCGAGCGAAAAATCCGCCATGCCGGGCTGCGTCCAAATCGGCCCTCTGACACTCCCCCCGTTCAAAGTAATTTCGACCACGTCGCCATTCTGGACACCGAGGGTTTGCGCCGTTTTGCGACTGACGAGCACCGCGTTGTCCCACGTCATCTTGGTGATGGGATCGGGCAACTCCTGCATCCAGCCATTATTCGCATAACGCCCGTCATCCATTTTCGCATCACGGTGGAAAATCACTTCGAGATTGCTGATGGAAAGCGCCGGGGCTGTCGCCGCCGGAATCTTCGCGGAAAACGTTACTTCCGCCGGCTGCGGCGCTGATTCGGCTTTGAAACCGTTGAACAAGAACTTTTTCCAATCCTCGTCTGAACCGCCAAACGTCGTCCGAACAATGTCGTGGGGATTTGTTTGTGTTTCACCTGCGATACGCGCGAGAAATTCGAGTTCGGTCAACCCTCCGAACAACGGCTGAATCAACGGCTGTATGGCGATCAACGCGCCGTCGCTGGCCACGGCATCGCCCCACGATTCGAGATAGTGTGCCGCCGGGAAATGCCAGTGAGAAGCCCAAGTTGTTTCGTCCTCGTAGGAGCCAAGGCGAATCACGGTTTTGCTTCTAAAATCTTTTGACTCACCCCAACAAAAATCAGCCGTTCCAGGACCAGTATAAAGTGGATTACATCCTATGACGACAATCGTCTTTATTTTACCGGACTTGTCGGCATCAATCATTTCCACCACGCCCTGTTCAGTCGCATTTTGTGCAGGCAGTAATTCAAGAGTTTTGCCGACCGCCCCGAGCGCCGAATTCAGCGCGTGCGCGAGCAAATGAACTTCCATCGGCTGCCGCTGGCCGGCAACGACCAACACCTGGCCGCGGTTGGCCTGCAAGTCCCTTGCGCATTCGCGGGTCCATCGGTCAAGAACGGGTATCGAATTCGTGGTCTGCTTGAAAAGCTCGGCCGCGACTTTCCCCACGAGGCTCGCCGGCACACGCAGCCGGTGGTCCGCATTGGCGCCAGTCAGCGTGAATAGCGATTCCACCACGTAAAGCCGGCTCATCCCCTCGCCTGGCTTGCGACCGGCAACAAAACGACGGATATGATTGTCCGCATCATCTTCCGAACCCAGAAAATCACAATCCAGCGACAGGATGATTTTCGCCTTGTCAAAATGGAAAATCGGCCGGACCGGCTGGCCGAACGCCAGCGTCGCCGCACGTTGATGAATGCCCGAATCAACAGCGTCGTACGTAAACCACCTTGATTCAGGAAATTTCTGCGCGATGATTTTTTGAAGACGCGCCCGCGACGGTGACGTGCTGCTTTCCGCGAGGAACGCCAATCCGTCGCCTTGGTTCGCGGCAAATTTCAACGATAAGTCGTCGAGGAATTTCAATGCCTCCTGCCGCGAAACGGTATTACCACCGTGCGTGAAGCGTTTCGCGCGGTCCGGGTCGTATAGATTCAGAATGGAAGCCTGCGCGTAACGGTCGGTGCCGCCGTTGCCGCCGGGAAAAAGCGCGTTGCCCTCAATTTTAATCGGGCGGCCTTCGTAGGATTTGACCACCAGTGGCATCGCTCCCGTTCGCGTCGGCATGGCCGTGGCGTAATATTCAGGTTCGCCGAAGGTGTAATTTTCAGGCTGCCGGCCAAAGGGTTCGAGTTTTTCCTCGGGCCGGCGGCAACCCGTACCCATGACACCCAGACCCGCGAGCGCAAACGACGCCGACATGATTTTCATGAAGTGGCGCCGGGACACGCCATCCTCAAATTCGCTCGCGCCCGGTGGAAACTCGCGGTGCAGCCATTCCTTGAACTCCGGCGTGTCAGCCAGTTCGTCCAGGCTGCGCCAGTAACGGCGGCCGGTGGCAGCGGGTGGAGTTGGATTTGGCCGAGTTGGGTTCATTTGGAAACAATCGGCGGAAGCGATGACACCTCAAATTGATGATTTGAAAAAGGTATTCTGAGACGCCCTTTTTGCAGCGCCAATCGTAAATCGTAAATCGTAAATCGTAAATTCATTATCGGTGGCAGGTCGAACAGTTTTGGAGCGATTCCACGTGCCAGGCTTTGACCAGTTCGCTGCCTTTGGTTTCCTGCATGTCCGCAGCTGCCGCCGGATCAGGACTCCATTGCCAGCCTAGATCAGTGATTTTGTCCGCCGGCCGGATGAACGCCGCCGGGTCGCGGTGGCAATTGAGACAAAAACTCATGCTCAACGGCTTGGCGTGGTAAACCTCGTCCATCTGGTCAATCCGCCCGTGGCATTCCACGCAACTGATGCCGCGGCGCACATGGACTTCGTGATTGAAATAAACGTAGTCCGGCACTTTGTGGACCTGCACCCAGGGGATGGGTGTGTTATTGGTCGCGCTCTCGCGCACGAGTGCCAGGCGCGGGTCATCCTTTAAAACCTGATTGTGGCAATTCATGCAGGTGGACGCAGACGGGATGTTTGAGAACCAGGATTTTTCCACGCCATTGTGGCAATAACGGCAGTCCATACCGAGTTGTCCGGCGTGAACGGCATGAGAGAATGGCACCGGCTGGATGGGTTCATAGCCGACGCGGGTATATTTGGGCGTGAAATAATAGGTCACGCCCGCCGTCACCACGCCGCCAATGAGCGCCGATCCGGCGCCTGCCGCCAGCGGCAACCAGTTTGTCCACTTCGGAAAAATCACTGACATCTCAAGCAGCCGGGCGCCCGGTTGGAATCCTCACTTTCAAAAATTACGTATAGAACTTTTGTCATTTAGAATCACGAATGGCCGCGATGCTAAGGGAGCAGCCCAGGTCCCGCAAGAAAGTTTGTGAAAAATTTCACGTTTGCGGCGGGCCGCGAGCGTCATCCCCCTCGAACTGCTTGTCGGCGCCATGGCTCCAATGTTACGTGCCAATCGAGATTGTTCGCGAACCCACTTGCCGCCAGCAGCTTTGCGTGTAAATCCCGGTTAAACGCAGCACCACTCGTGCGGAGATTTCCGGAAAGCAAAGCGGCGTGCCCGGTACAAATCCAGGCCGCCCGGATCGGGCCATCACGCCGGACTAAAACAGGCTGTAGATGAAAGGCGCCAGCGCCGATCCCTTGGCGAAAACGAGCAACGCGCCCAACAGCACCAGAAAAAGGACGATGGGCGCGAGCCACCAGCGTTTGCGTTCGCGAAGAAATTGCCAGAATTCTTTGATGATGCCGAACCGGTTCATTGCGTCAGGCGGTTGGTAATTGTTTCAAACAGTCGTTCCGCCACCAGGGCGTTCCCTTGCGCGTTAAAATGGACAGGATCGGCGTCCAAGTAAAGCGCCTTTCCCCCCAGCTTCAGATCGGCGGTCATATCAACCAGCGGGACGCCGAATTTCGCGCTCGCGGCGCGCTTGACCTCGAGCAGATCCACCCGCCCGGTCGCCGTCAGTTGATCCAACATGGGCAGGAAGAGCAACACCGGCCGGACATGGTTGGTTTGCGCCACCTGGCACAGGTTTTCGACGGCTTCGCGAAAGACCGCGTCCGGATCGCTTTGCTGCTGGGCCTTGAAAAGCGCGTCCTGCTTCGGATCCACGGGGATAAATTTCGTCCGTTCCCGCTGGTAGAAGTTCTCCAATTGCACCTCCACGACAAAGTGATAGATGGCGAAATGCCGCAGAAAATTCTTCAGCCGCACGCGTTGCATGAATTGGCGGACAAATTCCGGGCTGTTCTTTTCGGAAAATTGCGTCCACAAGTTGGCATCGCCGACGACGACGAAGTCCGGATGATAACGCAACCCGAAATCGCGGAAGTAAACAAACATTTGCGGATACGACCACGCATTGACCCCGGCGTTGATGACTTCCACGGTCCGGCCGGGACCGATCTGTTGTTGTAACAAACGTTCCAGACGCCGCGAGTAGGTTTCGTCGTCGGTGAGTCCCCAGCCGAACGTGCGCGAATCGCCGAGAGACAGGATGCGCAGGGTCCGGGGTGCCTTGGCGGTCTGGAATTCAGGTCCGCGCGTCCCCTGCGCATTGATATGAACCGCTTTGTGGCCGATTTTGGTGTAACAATCCTGGTTCGGCTTGAGCCGCCAGTACAATTGGGGGTCGGCCTGGTAAATTTCCACGTTCCCAAACCCGCAAGAGCGCAACACGACCTCAAAAACTACGATGCAAAGCAGGAACACGACGACCGACAACGTCAGGTTTTGCAGCCATTGTCTCCAGCGGGGTTGGGCCGCGGGCGCGGTGGATTCAGAATTGGCGTTCATATTCGGCGGGTGCTTTGGTTTTCCGCTCGCGGGGAATCCAATACGTCGGGGCGGCGCGCTGCAGTTTCAGGCTGAGAAAATCCTTTCCCACCGCCCGCGCCACCAGGCCGATGGGTGTCATGACCACAAAGAAGAACAAGACCAGCAGGACATTCGACATGACAAAACCCAGAACGACGGCCAGGAACATCCACGCGATATAGACATATTTCAAGGCGCGCGGCGCGATCAGCGCGAACCCGATGAGCAATGCGCCGGCCGCCAGAAAATACGGGCACGACGGCCGGTGCCGCAGCCAGAGCACTACGCCCAGCGCCGCAAACACGCCGCCCACCAGCAGCCCGAACTTGCGCAGTTCGCGCCCGCCGGTCTTGAGTTGTTTGACTTCTTCCAGGATCATCGCGCTCAATCGAGTTCAAATTCCTTCAGCCAATCCACGTCCTTGTCCAGCGGCTTCTGGTCTTTCTTTTCCAGCAAAAAGTTGCCGACGAGCAAATAATCCATGTTGGTCCGCATGAAACACAAATAGGCGTGCTCCGGCGTGCAGACAATCGGCTCGCCGCGCACGTTGAACGACGTGTTGATGATGACGGGGCAGCCGTTTTTTTCGTGGAACTTTTTGATCATCCGGTAATACATCGGTTGATGCGTCTCCGTCACCGTTTGCACCCGCGCCGAATAATCCACGTGCGTCACCGCCGGTATTGTCGAGCGGATGGTGAGCAGTTTTTGGAGGCCGAACAGTTTTTGTTCGTCCGCGGTCATCTCGCGCCGCCGGGACTTCGCGACCGGCGCGACCAGCAGCATGTACGGGCTTTCCTCGTTCAAATCAAAATACTCCGACACCCGCTCGCGCAACACGGTCGGCGCAAACGGGCGGAAACTTTCGCGGAACTTGATCTTCAGGTTCATCACCTCCTGCATCTTCGGCGAGCGGGCGTCGCCAATGATGGAACGCGCACCCAGCGCGCGCGGGCCGAATTCCATCCGCCCGTAAAACCAGCCGATGACCTTTTCCGCCTGGATCAGGTCCGCAATGCGCTCCGGGATTTCGGCATCGCTCAACTCGACAAACGGCGCGTTTTGGCGTTTCAGAAACTCGCGGATTTCGTCGCGCGAAAATTCGGGGCCGAGATAGGAACCCGCCTGTGCATCGTTCACGCCGTCGGCCCGGCGCGGATTTCCGAGATATTGATGCCACACCAGGAGCGCGGCGCCCAGCGCGCCGCCCGCGTCGCCCGCCGCCGGCTGGATCCAGATGCGGTCGAAGATGCCCTCGCGCAGGATGCGACCGTTGGCCACGCAATTGAGCGCCACGCCGCCCGCCAGACACAGATTTTTCATGCCGGTCTCCTTGCGAACATGCCGCGCCATCCGAAACATGATTTCTTCGGTCACATCCTGAATCGAGCGGGCGAGATCGATGTCGCTTTGGGTCAGCTTCGATTCCGGGCGCCGTGGCGGCCGTCCGAAAAGCCGGTCGAACCGCGCATGGGTCATCCGCAGCCCGACGCCGTAATCAAAATACTTCATGTTCAGCCGGAACGAACCGTCTTCCTTGAGGTCAACCAGCTCGCGCAAAATCAAATCCACGTATTTGGGTTCGCCGTAAGGCGCCAGGCCCATCAATTTATATTCACCGGAATTGACGCGGAAACCCGTGACATAGGTAAAGGCCGAATACAAAAGGCCGAGTGAATGAGGAAAATGCAGTTCGCCCAGCATCTCGATCCTGTTGCCGCTCCCGACCCCGTAGCTCGTCGTCGTCCATTCACCCACACCGTCCACCGTGAGAATCGCCGCTTCCGGAAACGGCGACGGGAAAAAAGCCGAGGCCGCGTGCGACTCATGATGTTCCGGAAAAATCATTTTGCATTCGCAACCGAGCTCCTTGCGGATCGTCTCCTTCATCCAGATGCGTTCGCGGATCCAAAGTGGGATCGCCATGAGAAACGATCTCAAGCCACTCGGCGCATAAGCTAGATAACTGTGCAGAATGCGGTCAAACTTCAAAAAAGGTTTTTCGTAGAAAGTGACATAATCCAGGTCGCCCACCTGGATCCGGCCTTCGCGCAAACAATAGGCGATGGCGTTTTGGGGAAAGCTGGAGTCGTGTTTTTTGCGGGTGAACCGTTCTTCCTGTGCGGCGGCAATGATCTGCCCGTCCCGGACCAGACACGCTGCGCTGTCGTGGTAAAAAGCGGAAAGGCCAAGAATATTGACTGGTTTGCCGGCTTTATGGGCAGGAACGTCTGTATTCATTCAGGCAAATTTCCCCATTTCTGAAGGTCGCGAAACATCAGAAGCCTCCGTCAGCCGAGCAATGATTTCGCCTTCGCCAGCGCCTCGTCGAGTTTACCGGCGTCCTTGCCGCCACCGCGGGCGTTGTCGGGCTTGCCCCCACCCTTGCCGCCCACAATCGGCGCAATCTGCTGGACGATTTTACCGGCTTGGACTTTTGAAACAAAATCGGGCGTGACGGCCGCGACCAGCGCCACGCTCCCACGATGCGCCCCGCCGCCCAGAACGATGACGCCCTTGAACCGCTCCTTCAATGAGTCAGCGACAGCTTGCAGGAAATCCCCGTCCACCCCCCCGAGATTGTGAATGATCACAGGGATGCCGTTGATGGTCTTGATTTCCTCAAGCAAAAGGCTCGCGGCGTTGGACGCTTCCCGTTGTTGCGCCGCTTTGATCTGTTTCTCCATCAACTTCTGCTGTTCCACCAGCGACTCAATTTTCTTTTCCAGTTCGTGCACGGGCGAACTCACCTTGCCGGCCAGCGATTTGATGAGCGCCAGTTCGTCGGCGGCCTTGCGGTAGGCTTCCAGCCCGGCAATGGCTTCAATGCGCCGGACGCCCGCGGCAATCGCGCCTTCGCCGACGATTCGGAACAAGCCTATCTCGCCGGTCGCCCGCGTGTGCGTGCCGCCGCAAAGTTCCATCGAATAACCGTCCAGTTTCGCCGTGTGGCCGCCAATTTGGACGACGCGAACGACATTGCCATATTTCTCCCCGAAGAATTGCATCACGTCCTTGCGTGATTTCACGTCGGCGTAGGCAACTTCCGTCCACGAGACGCCGGCGTTTTCGACGATGCGTTCGTTAACGAGCTTCTCGACATCAGCGACCTGCTGCGGTGTGAGCGGCGCGCTGTTGAAATCGAATGTCAACTTGTCCGGTCCGACGAACGAGCCCTTCTGCGACGCGTCCCGGCTCACGACCTCGTGCAACGCCCAGTGCAACACGTGCGTGACGGTGTGATGACGCTCGACTGCGTTTCGCCGGCTCTTTTCCACCGTCAGTGTCACGTTAGAACCTACCACAGGAACATCGGACAAATTCACGATTTGCGATTTACGATTTACGCTCTGCTCGTCAGCCCCGGCATCGCTGATCAAATGGAGCCACGTATTTCCCGATTTTTGCGTATTAGTCACGCGCCAGAGTTGGCTGCCGTGTTCGAGTTCGCCCGTGTCGCCGACCTGGCCGCCCATCTCAGCATAACACGCGCTGGTGTCGAGAATGACGGCGGTCTTGTCCTTGAGCGCCACGACTTCCAAAACTTTGGCCTCCACCGCAAGGTGGTCGTAGCCGACGAACTTCGTAGGCGTGGTAGTCTCGATTTGCGATAGTGAAATGACTTCCTTCTTCTGCGCGGCGCGGGCGCGGGCACGCTGTTCTTCCATCAATTTTTCAAAACCCTCCTTGTCCACGGTCAAACCGCGTTCACGTGTCATCAACTCGGTCAAATCGAGCGGAAAGCCGTAGGTATCATAAAGCTTAAATGCAAAATCGGCACGAACTTTGCCTCCGTGAGGTGTATAATCAATTGCTTCAATTGTTTGATTTTCTTCTGGAATGCCAACACGCGTGGGATTTAGCGTGGCAGCGGGAAGTTGAGGGTTATATTGATGTGTACGTTGCAACATTCCTTCACCGGCTCGATAAAATTTAACAGCGCGTTCAAATAGATCAATTCCGCGATCCAACGTCTTATTAAATGCCTCTTCCTCGCGCTGGATGACTTCCTGCACTTGTTTCTTCCGGGCGCGGATTTCGGGGAAGACGTCGCCCATGGTGTCGGCCAGCACGTCCACGAGTTTGTAGAAGAACGGTTCGTGGAAGCCGAGTGTGCGGCCGTAGCGCACGGCACGGCGCAGGATGCGGCGCAACACATAACCGCGTCCTTCGTTCGATGGCTGGATGCCGTCGGCAATCGCAAACGAGAGCGTGCGGATGTGGTCGGCGATCACACGGAAGGCAATGTCGAGCTGGATCTGATCCCGGGATTGAGGCACGTCGTTTTGGGGAGCGCGACCGTCCCGGTCGCCCTGCTGCGCGTCCCGCGCAGCAGCGTCTGGCGTCCAAAGCCAAGGATAATTTTCAGTCTGCGGCACGACACCCGAATCCCACGGATTGCGGCAGATGTAATGAAATTTTTCTTCAAGGTCTGCGTCACTGCGAATCATCCAATCAAAGGATTCGTTTTCCCAAACCTGACCTTTGGTTCCTTCGGCTTTGTTAATTTCGTGAGCCGTAAAGGATTTAATTGCTTGTAAAATTTCCGTGACCGGCCAAAACACCGGTTTGCCATCCTTGTCCCGCTCCTTGATTTGCGGTTCGAACAAGAAATGAACGTGATCCGGCATGACACAGGCGGCGTAAAGCTGATAACGCCGCTGCTCATGACCGAACAAAAGGCTTTTCAACACGATGTCCCGCGCCTTGGGAGAAAGTTGCTGTCGTTCACGCGTGGAAAAATTAACCATGTATTTTGCCCAAGGGTGTTCAAAATGCGGCAGACGACGTTTGTAATCAGCCGCTCTCGGTGCAGGAGATTCCATTGGCGGGACGCCAACGGATACGACCGGGACGGTCGCGCTCCCCGAAATCTTCGGGAGCGTCGAACCATATTTTTTGCCGCTCAATTTCTCCAGCGCATCGAAAATCGGACGGAAAATGTCGGTTTCGTAGTTGGAGATTTTCGCGCTGGCGAAATCCTTGAAATTCTTCGTGCCTTGAATAATCGCGGTCACCCGTTCAAAACCCATGCCGGTATCCACGTGTTTGGCGGGCAGTGGTGAGAATGTGCCGTCGGGATTGGCATTGAACTGGATGAAGACGAGATTCCAGATTTCGATGCAACGGGCGTCGTCTTTGTTCACGAGACTGCCGTTGGTGTTGCCGCCGGGCGTGAGGTCCACATGCAGTTCGGAGCACGGGCCGCACGGGCCGGTGTCGCCCATCATCCAGAAATTATCCTGCTTGCCGCCATAGACAATGTGGACGGCCGGATCGAGCCCCACGGCGCGGAATTTTTCAGCCCAGCAATTCCAGGCCTCCTCGTCGCGCTCGGAAGGGTCGCCCTGGGAC